>Ga0208747_1000032_pt1 | contig 34955 bp, 27 predicted proteins | sample Knorr_S7_td_AAIW_FD_185597 | JGI IMG/M metagenome (GOLD analysis project Ga0208747, IMG submission 185597) | Marine microbial communities from Southern Atlantic Ocean transect - Knorr_S7_td_AAIW_ad_750m_LV_A (SPAdes) (version 2) | ecosystem: Environmental > Aquatic > Marine > Oceanic | place...
CCCGTCACCGGCTCAGCGGCGAATACATCCAGCCCAGCACCGGCCAGCTTGCCACTTTGCAATGCACTCACCAGGGCAGATTCGTCGACCAATCCACCCCGAGCTGTGTTGATCAGCACCGCACCCGGTTTCATTTGGGTGATTGCATCGGCATCCAGCCAGTGTCGCGTCTGTGCAGTCTCGGGAAGATGTAAGGAAATGACATCGGAATCAGCCAACAGTTCTGCTTTTGAAACCTGACGATAAGGTTGGTCCGGTTTCGACGAACGACTGCAATAGAGCACCCGTGCACCCATTGCACTCAATATCGGTGCCAAAATTATCGGCACTGCACCGAACCCCACCAGCCCAATGGTGCGGCCCTTGATCTCACCCAGGTCATCCTGCCATCCGGCTGGAGACCGCCATCGGCCGGTCTCACGCAACTGCCGGTCAAACGCACTGAGTTTGCGCAGCACCGAGAGCATCAGGCCGAGGGTCATTTCCGCAACGGCCTGACTGTTGGTCCCCGGCATATTGCACACCGCAATTGAGCGTGCAGTTGCCGCCTTGATGTCGATCGTGTTCACACCCACTCCGATTTTCTGGATCAGTTTCAGCTGGGGTGCACTGTCAATATGGTCTGCCGTGACGGGCCTCAACACGTGCCAGAGAATGTCGCACGTCTTTAATAGATAGTGGAATCTTGTCTCGTCATCCTCTGAACACACCTCGACATAAAGACCTTCAGCGGCCAATGATTTCAACTGTGTGTCCAGCCACGGACCACAATCGTAGTGAAAGATCACTTTCATCTGAGCGTCACACCGGTTACGGCAGTTGTAAGTGACGGACAACGACCCACTGGCGGAGCAGGATAGAGGTCACAACCTGAAGACGACCAACCAGAACAGACGAACGAAGCTTCCCGGGCATCCAGTCGCCGGGATTTATTCATCTCTATTGCGTCCTGGCGTTTTCCCGACAAACCTCTACGATGGTTTTGAGGTTCTGAACTGGTGTCTGTAGCGGGACAGCACATTCGGGCGCAATGATGTCGACACCCGCATCAATTGCACGTTGCACCTCGGCCCGCACTTCAGCGGGACCCTGCTGCATCAGCACTTGTGGGTTATTGATGTTGCCGGCCAGCCGGATTTTTCCCTGTGCCCCGTCCACCATCTTTTCTGCGCCATTCGCAGACTCAAAGTGGTACATATCGAAGCCGGCATCTCGAAAGAATTCGATACGGTCAAGCGAGCGACCACAGCAGTGAAGAATTACCGGAGCGGGTACCTGCGGCACGAGCGCCTGGTGTCGCCACAGTAGAAAATCCCGATACATGGTATTTCGGATCAGGTCCCCCGTGGCGTGATCGGCCCAGACAATGGCGTCTGCACCAGCGGCCAGCTGTGCTTTCGCAAACATAATCGGCACCTCGGATAACACATCGAGCGATCTGCGAACACGTTCGGGATCTGCAAGGGTATCCATGAGGAACTCCTGGACGTTGTAGACATGGTAGGACAACGTCCACGGTCCCATGACCTTTCCCAGGATCATAACCTCATTGCCAAAATGCGCTTTCAGAAGACGAATGGCGTCGAGGCTACACTTGACATATTTGTCTTCCAAAAATGAGTCTGGAAAACCCTCAGGCAATCGTATTTCTGCGGCGCGGTCGGCCCAGGGTGCGTACTGCGGTGTCGGCAGATTACCCGGATCACTGAAGTCAACAACACATCCGAGCGCCGTGGCTTCTTGAGCAATACCAAATATCGGCATAACACTGTCAAAGCCCATCACATCGTGGGCACTTGCAGCTAATTTAGCCATCGGCTCGGGATCCGTATTGGCTTCAGGGAAATGAGAACCGACTATGTCCATCAGCTCAAAATTCACAACGGACGTGATGCTCGCTGCACAGGGCCGGTCCAGCGCCTCGCCGTTCAGAGCTGCGAGAAAACGTTGCTTGGATGTCATCGTCTCGATGGTCATATCAATTACCCCCCGTTTCTGGCGCTGTGTGATTCAACCCATACTAGCTGATCTTAGCCAGGGGGCTCAAGGCACACTTAAAACGCTGGCGTTTCATGGGGTTGTGCAGGAGACACACCGATCACTCAGCTGACCAGTACAACCTTGTTTCTGCCGCCATCCTTGGCCTGATAGACCCCTGCATCGGCTCTGGATAACGTCTCCTCCACCTTCTCTCCCTCGCGGTACAGGCTCACACCGGTACTGATTGTCAGGTTGAGCACATGTTCATTCCACTGCAGCGGAGAGTTTTCCAGGGTCTGTCGGATATTCTCGAAATCGGAATCGGCCTGCGCAAGGGCTGCCGTCGACTGTTGGGATCCAACAGGGAGTGTGATGAAGATCCCAAACTCCTCACCGCCAAGACGGCCCAAATACCCCAGTTCATCGAGACCGCGCCCGATAATATCAACAACATGCTTGATCGCGTCATCACCGCACTGGTGGCCATACGTATCGTTCACTTTCTTGAATAAATCAATATCACATATAGCGACTGCAACGGTGTGATCCGCGTCTCCGGCAGCAATCGCGACCTCAAGCTGCTCGTGCCAGGTTCGGCGATTAAGACAGCCGGTCAGGGGATCATGCTCAGCCAGCCAAGTCACCCGCGCCATGGCGGCTTCACGCTCGAGCAGGTTGATGTAAGCCTGTGAGTGGTAGCGGATTCTCGCGATTACCTCGAGTGCATTGGGCAACTTCACCATGTAATCGTTTGCGCCCAGCGCAAATGCTTCGGCCTTGACCTCAGCTTCCTCTGTACCGGATAAAACAATCAGCGGGACGGCTGCCAGCTCTTTCTCAACTCGGAATCGCCTCACGAGTTCCAACCCATCGACTTCCGGCATCACCAGATCCTGAAGAATCACCGTAGGCTGAACCTCGAGCGCTTTAGCAACTGCTTCAGTTGGATTCTGACAAAAATGAAACACAATGTCCGGTTCGCTTTCAAGCATCGAACGTACTGACTCACCGATAATACGCTGATCATCAATCAATAAGACCACGATGTTCCTTGAGGATGTGAGGCCTGTCCCCAACGCTGTTGTGGAAATCGGCTCACTTGCCACGTTTGAAACGCTGGGCTTATCTTCACGGTCCAATTCGGTCGGGTCCATCGGCGAACCTCGCGGTATTGAGCTAGAGGCAGTCGCGTCATCTCCCTTACCCATGAGTAAACCGACTCGAGACTTGGCCTGTTCGATGTCGTCGCGCCGCTCAACTTCCAATGTCCGTATGTCGCCGGACGGGGAACCTGAGAAGGCTGTCAGCAACTCCAGTGCCACCGCTAAGATCGGCAGATGTTCAGCTGCCAGAGATTCTGGAGCTTTCTGCACTTGATTGAAGTATGTCTCCAGCGTGCCGGCCAGACCAGCAATAGCGAAAAGACCGACAATGCCGCCGGCGCCCTTGATCGAATGTGCACCGCGACCCATCACTGCCAGTATCTCGCGATCTACGTGACCCATTTTCAGATCTTGTAACCCAGATGCCATGTGCGCTGCGTGTTCAGCTGCCTCGGCAAGGAAAAGATCCATCATGGGTTCTTCAGACTCCAAACCGCGGTGAGCCTGGATAGAATCCAACTCGGCGTTTACCCTACCCCCAGCAGTTTGTTGAGAAGCACCGGAACTGTCCGGCGTCCCTGAGACCAGTCTGCGAACGTGCGATTGCAGTTCATCGGGTACGAACGGTTTACAGATATACGCATCGACATCGAGAAACGCGGCACCCGCCACAACCTGTTCTTCATCAGTCTGTGCAGTCAGAAACAGCAACGGAATAGACTGCCAATCCTCGTCCATTTTGATGATGCGAACGCATTCGTCACCACTCATCTCGGGCATGTTTCGATCGAAAATAATCAGATCCGGCAACTCTGTATCGACAAGAGAAGACAACCAGTTCAGGGCCAAGGCACCGTTTTCTCTTTCGGTAACCTCATAGTCCTCTGTCATACCCTCAAGAATCGACCGAGCATAGCGCCGGATCGTGACTGAATCATCAACCAGTAAGATAGATGGGTTCTTCAACTTAAGCTCGCTAATCGCCTATTATCGATTCGAAACCTGAAATTTTCAGTGCGTCCCGCTGCGGCTGGCTGATTCCTGCAAAAGACAACTGCTTACCGCGATTCTTGGCTGAACGGTAGATCGTTACCAGCCATTGGATTCCCGCAATATCGACAGTGTCTTCGGCCTGGCTGAGATCAACCGTTAGTTGACGCTCTGGCAGATCCAATAACTGTTTGCCGGTTTCTGTCACAGCGTCCAGATCCGGCCCGACCAGGCGGCCTGACAGGACCAGCACATGGCCATTGAGGGTAGCGGTGGCTGCCATAATTTACTGGCTATGCTCGATCAGCCTGGTTGCCGGCGAAAAATCTCGCCCCGCACTTTCGTCAAGCCGTCAACTTGATAGCCAATCTCGGTCAGGCTGAGTACAAGCCAGCCTCCTTCCTCCAGGTAACCGGCTAGTCGATTCAATATGGCTTGCCGCCGCGCGGCATCGAAATAGTAGAACACATTGCGGCAGAAAATCACCTGAAAGCGTGTTTCGATAGGATAGTGCAGCTGCAGAAAGTTAAGACGACGAAAATCAATCAGACTCCCAGCTGATTTACTGATCTGGTACAAATCTTGTTGATCCGAATTGATACGTCTGAAGTGACGATCCCGGAAACGTTCTGGCAGAGTATTCAGAGTCTCAGCTGCATACTGTCCACGCTGGGCCACATTCAGCGCCTCAGTATTGACATCGGTTGCGAGAATTTTCAGATCCATTCCCGTCGACAGTTCCTTCGCAAAGAACTCCGACGCATCCAGTGCCAGTGAATACGCCTCCTGCCCGAACGAACAACCCGCGCTCCACAACCGGATTTTAGCGAGCTCAGATCTGGAAATCTTTTCTCTCAGTTCCGGGTAGATTTCACGAACCAACCAGTCAAAATGCTCTTTTTCGCGGTAGAAGTCAGTCTTGGTGGTGGTGATCGCGTTGAAGAATCTTTGCCGTTCCTGTCCTTCCTGGTCAGCAGCAAGCATCTGGAAATAGTCCGCATAGTTATCAAGACCAAGTTCCCTCATACGGCGCTGTAACCGACCATGAAGCAGATAGGCCTTATCATCACCCAGCGAGAGTCCCAGCTCATTCTGGATAAAATTCTGATAATCCCGGTACTGGGACTCCGTCGGCAATTCAATTTCGGTTAACAACATCTGCGAATTTGGCAGTTGCGCTCAGGCGATCGACTGACACCCGTCGTTAAAGGCGACAGTATTAACCCGATATCTCTGCTGCCATTATCGGAATGGTTTCTCATCGTCCAAATCCGAAGATCCCCCCCCAAAATCCTTATCGATAAGTTCAGCCGGCAAGTATTCCGGTTCTTGGTCGGTTCCAAATTCAGATTTTTCCTCCAGTCGGTGTCCTGAAGATCTGTCATCGACACCGTCTTCAGTCAGATAGGGGGCATAGTACTTGAGCTCTCCTTGGTCTTCAGTGTCATCGGTCACCGCCCCTCCTCGTAGAGCGCCCCGATAGCGATCATCACCTTCCTCGTCTTCGCCAGAACCCCTGCGCGCTACCTGAAACGCATTCAATAACCGCGTAAGGCTTGACGTATCGCTGGCCATGCTGTGGCTCGCTGCGGAATTCTGCTCAACCAAAGTTGCGTTCTCCTGAGTCAGGCGTTCCATATCAGCAATGGCTTGGTTGACCTCACCGACCCCCTTGGCCTGTTCTTCAGAGGCTGTCGTGACGTTTTCCATCACCTCTGCCAATTCGCGGAATGCAGTCTGAATGTGGGTCAGATTGTCATTACTGCTCTCCTGTAGAGAACCCAGCATCGACTCAACCTTTAAGCGCCGTTCTTCCAGGCTCCGGCCACCTTCTTCCACCGTACCCTGGCCAGCACTGACACTTTTCAGATTGGTCTCTACGAGCTGGCCGATCTCTTCGGACGCTTTGGCTGAGCGCGATGCAAGCCTGCGTACTTCGGTCGCGACCACTGCAAACCCTTTGCCATGCTCACCGGCACGCGCGGCCTCCACAGAGGCATTGAGCGCCAACAAGTTGGTCTGAAATGCGATGTCGTTCATCAGCGTGACAATGCCTGCCATTTTCTCTGAATTGGTAGAAATCTCCGCCATGCCGTCGACCACGCGATGATTGGTTTCCTGAACGTTAGACAGCATCTCCTGGTTGCTGTGAATGGTCTCCTGAACAACAGTGAGGAGATTGCTACGGTTCTCATCGACGTTCGCCTGCGTCTCCTGAGTGCGTTCATAGGCCTTTCGCGCGTCTTCGGCGCTGTTCTGAATAATGCTATTCATTTGCTCCATCGAGCTGGCAGTTTCCTGCAAAGCAGCACTCTGCCGATGAGTGCGCTCGGAGAGATCTTTGTTTCCTGATGCTATTTCCTGAGATGCGTGTTCGATATTGCTTGCAAAATCCTTTATTTCAATAATGAGGTCACTCAACCGCTGCAGGAATGAATTAAACCATCCGGATAGTTGACCCAGTTCGCCAGTCGCGGACACCGACAAGCGCTTGGTGAGATCCCCATCACCTTGTGCAATATCTTTAGCCACTTCGACCAGATCGTCGACTGGTCTTGTGATCGAGCGTTTCACAAAAAGACCAATTATCAGACTGATCAGTGCACCAATTACCGACAAGCCGATCAGGATATACAGAAATCTCTCGCCATCGGTCAGAATGGCGTCACTGACAGTCTTTCGTTCATTTTCAATTGTATACTCGGTGTCTAACAAAGCGCTGGCAATTGCACTGTTCAGTACACCGAAGTCTCTGGCTAACCGTTTACTGCGCTCACGATCTTCGATCAGAATTCCAACCGCCCTTAATACACCCTGCATACTGTCATCGAAAGCCTGGAAGGTTTCGATAATCGGGTTGTTCTCAGTTTTATTGACGTAAACGCTGAGCTTATCTTTGGTCTCAGTGTACTGCTTCCAAACCTCGGTCAGTCGTTGCTTGCCCACGGCACGAGTAAATAGACTTCCGTCAGAACTTGCCTTATCACCAGCTTGGTTGTCCACTTTCCCGGTCTGGATCGAGGTCAATGCTTCAATCTGGCCACGTAACTGATAAAACAAGTTGTCTTTAATATCGGCAGATTCATCAGATCCTTTTTCAATCCCGCCAATCGCTCCAAGAAACTCAAGCCATTGCGGATGATTATTGTGCAGGTTAGTTTTTAACCGATACTGGAACATCAGTCGCTTGCGAATTTTCTCAAGATCGCCAAAAGCATAGACCACGGCCGGCATCAGTTCCGTTGATTCGGTTGTTGTGTTCGCAAGCATCAGCGAATGTGAAGCAATCTGATCAATCAGAGGACGAATGTATTGGTCTACTTTCTCCTGAACTGAAGCCAGTTCTTCACCCATTGTCACGTCGACCTTGGTCAAAGGTGAAATCCTGATACCTTCTTTGTTTCCAATCACTTTAAGATCGTTTACGACGTCGAACTGTTTATCTACGAGCCTTGCAATATTCTGATCAATTGATTTCAGAGCTTTGTCGAGTGACTTTTTTGCACGATCTACGTTTTGTCGAGTCGCATTGACATAAAGTGGCTGCGTTAAGGCTTCCAACTGGCTCTGTTCGGCTCGAAGACCATCGAGTTCAACCCTGTAATCACCCAAAGTGCTCGAACTGTAGGTGATGCTTCCTGTTAATCCTTTAAATGAATAAAAAACAATCCCTGCGATACAACCGATCACGATCACGTTGACCAGAAATATCAACAATAACTTTCGGCTGATGGTTAGCCCTTTCATACAGATTCCTTGCGCGTACCACGCTGATTAACACCTGAGTTGGTTGTAAAATAATTCACTAATTCACCGGGGATGTGGTCAAGGCTCATGACCCTGGCTGCTGCGCCCATTTCAATAGCGACACTGGGCATCCCAAAGACCACTGATGATGCTTCATCCTGGGCAATCGTCCAAGCCCCGTTTTGGCGCATTTGTGCCATTCCGGCTGCCCCGTCTCTACCCATACCGGTCAACAACACGCCAGTGGCATTCTGTCTAGCATGGTCGGCCACTGACCTGAAGAGTTCATCGACAGACGGTCGGTGTCGATTGACGCGATCGTGGTCAGACAGTCGGATCCGGTAATCGGAATTCTCACGGGCTAAAAGCATGTGACAATCACCCGGCGCAACGTAAATATGTCCGTCAATAGGTTTTATACCATCGACGGCAACTTCAACCTTCATCTGACAACTGGCATCCAGACTATTGGAAAAAGATTGCGTAAATGATGGCGTAATGTGTTGCACCACTAGAATGGGCGGCATCTCACGCGGCAATGTCCTCAGTATCCGCAGCAACGCCTGTGGCCCACCCGTTGAGGCGCCTATGGCGATGAGTCGTTGATCTGATGATGCTTCTATTTTCGAGCGTTGTTCCTGAGACACGCTGACGGGTCTCAAGGTGTCTTCCCGGAAAAACCGTGTAGCTGGTGTATCGACCCGCGCCTGACTTGCAGCTTTGACTTTCTCGATAATGAGTTCCGAGACCGTGGTCAGTCCCTGGCGTACTTCATAACGCGGCTTCTCGACAACATCCACCGCACCCAGTTCCAAACTGCGCAGTGCCTTCTCCGATCCTGCTTCCGTGTATGCGCTCACCATCACCACCGGCAGTGGAGTCGATTTCATGAGCTTTTCCAGAAAGGTCAGGCCATCCATACCCGGCATTTCAATATCCAGTGTGATCACATCAGGTGACAATTCCTGAATCTTGCGCAAACCGATCATGGCATCGGGTGCAGTACCCACCACTTCCAAACCATCGTCTTTGGACAGAATATCGGTCAGCGCCCGGCGAGCGACTGCCGAATCATCGATCACGAGTACCCGGTGGATGTCACTCATGAGGAATTTTCATCGGCACCGGTTTCACTCAGTGCCTCGAGCTCTCGGGCGGATAGCAAGTGATCTACATCCAGCAGTATCACCATGGACTCTTTAATGTTCACAACACCTGAAATATAGGCAGAGTCTATTCCTGCTGTCAGGTGCTCTACTGACTGAACCTGCTCTTCTTCAAGGTGCACCACATCTGATACGGAATCAATGATCAAACCCACCTGTTTGCCTTCAACCTCCACGATGATAATCACGGTATACCGGTTATACACCGCATCGGAAAGCTGGAAGCGGATCCTAAGGTCCATGACCGGAATTACTACGCCCCGCAGATTGAGTACACCGACAATAAACGCGGGCATGCCGGGAATCGGCGTCACCGCTCCCACCGGATAGGTGATCAACTCACGTGCCCGCAGAATGTCGACACCATATTTCTCTTCTCCCAGCATGAAAGTAATCACCTGCGGGCCAGAACGAACCGTAAAATCGAGTTCAAACTCATCGATCTCATCCGCAACATCTGTTACGGACATATGCTGGGTCCAGGTTGTTTCTTTGGATTCACTCATGATTTTTGTTGCAACCTCATTCACGCAGCGATTGCCGCAACATCAAGTATGAACGAAACTTTACCATCCCCCATAATACTGGCGCCTGTCATACCAGGCACCTGCACAAAATTGTCATCGAGATTTTTGATCACCACCGGACGTTGATCAACGATCTCATCCACCATCAGGCATTGTTTACTGTCAACGTGCTGTAACACCAGTAAAACTGCATCAGCAGGATCAGAAAATTCGCAATCAATATTCAGTTTTCGATGGAGTCGAACCAACGGTAGAAATTCCCCGCGGATCTCGACAAGTTCGTTATCACGCTTCATTTTTTTAATATCATCCGCCTTTGGCCTTATCGCTTCAACCACAGCCAGCAATGGCACAATAAAGGTCAATGACCCGACCCGAACAATCATGCCATCAATAATTGCCAGCGTGAGCGGCAACCTCAGCCGAAGCGTTGTGCCTCGTCCGGGCTCACTGAGAATATCGATTGAACCGAGCAGCGCTTCAATATCGCGCTTGACACTGTCCATTCCAACGCCGCGGCCTGAAACATCGGTGACTTCATCGGTTGTGGTAAAACCGGGCCGAAAGACCAGCTGTAGCAGCTGCTGGTCAGACAGCTCTTCGCTTTCCTCGATCAACCCACGGTCCAGTCCCTTTTGACGAATTCTCTGAACGTCCATACCCTTGCCGTCATCCTGGACTTCTACCATCACATGGCCGCCCCGGTGAAATGCCCGTAACCAGATGGTCCCCGCGGGATCCTTTGCTGCCTGACGACGCTCTTCACTGCTCTCGATGCCATGATCCATCGCATTTCGTATCAGATGGAGCAGTGGCCCGTGCAGCTGGTCGGTCACTGTCTTATCGAGTTCGGTCTCGCCGCCTTCAATACGCAATCGAATCTCTTTGTTGGATTCAACTGAATAATCTCTGACAACCCGGCGCAAGCGGGAAAATACCGTATCCACCTGCACCATCCTGACCGCCTGGATCTCGTCCTGCAGATCGCGGACTGAACGACTGTTTTCCTCGACAAATTCATTCAATGCACCGGCAAATGTCGGATCCAGACGTTCGGCCTCTTCACACAGTTGAATCAGGCGGGATTGGTTGATCACAGTCTCGCCGATCAGGTTCTGCAATCGTTCGAGTCGGGCAATACTGACTCGAATCGATTTTCCCGCAGTTCCGTCACCACTCTCACGACCACTCGAAATCCTGGCAGGTTCCGTCGTCTTGAAGCCAGTCACCGGCCCAGTTACTGAAGCGGTCAGCTCCGATGTCCCCGAGGGGATCGATCGCACATCGTCTTCTGTTCCCGCCACTGCTTGAGCAATCTGTGCCTGGTGGGCCCGCTCAACCGTGTCAGTTTCCTCGGGTGTGAAATCAAAAGGGACGGCACTGAGTTCATTGCCTTCCCTAAAAAACAGAAGCGTCTGCTCAATTTGTGATTGAGAGAGCGAAGTCGTCAATTTGATACTCCACCACACATAAAGACGGCTCGCATTGAACTCGGCGATATCCGGCAACTTGCCCGGGTGAACAACTGTTATACAGTCACCGAGCTCAGCCAGTTCTTTAAGCAGCAAAAGGGGATCACCACCGTGCTCCGGCATCTGCGGATTGAACTTCAGTGTGACCAGATACACCTGTAACTTTTTGGAAGCTATGGGCGTAAGCGCTGAAGGTATCGATTCTCCAGCCTCTTGAACCTCAAGGGGCGAATGAGTGGCCGATTCAGCCAAAGCGCTCACATTCTGGATACTGGCATCAACACGGGTCTGGTCAACGGCCAACCCACCTGGTATACCGGAAATAAACAGACCCACACAGTCGATTGCCTCGAGCAAAGTGGAAATCAGCGTCTTGCCAGTACTCACTTGGCCACCCCGAACCTGATCGAGCAAACTCTCGAGCCGATGCGCATAGTCAGCAAGATCAGGGCGCATCACAACCGCTGCACCACCCTTGATGGTGTGCATACCCCGGAAGAGTTGATCGACCAGAGCACGATCCCCGGGCCGGCTATCCAGTTCCAGCACAGCTTCTTCCATCTGTTGCAGAAGCTCGATTGATTCCTCAACAAACTCCGCGATGGGAATGTAATCTGCTGTCATAGGGTTGTCTGATTTCGATCAGGATAAATACTGATTAAAGACGGCTTACCTATTCGACATAAAAAGATTAACACGGTCGTTCCAAACTACAATCGAACATCATGCTTACGACTTCATTAGGTTATAAGCCCGTTCGTTGTGTATCGCCATGTCGAGTCCGACCGCCTCCTCCTGTTCCCTGACACGCAGGCCAACCATGGCATCTACCAGTTCCAGAATGATAAAGGTCAATGCGGCCGTGTAACAGACCGTAACTCCCACACCAATCAGCTGGACGAGAACCTGTCCACCCAAGGTGTCAATACCGTTAGCGAACCCGGTTCCATCCAGAATGGGTGAGGCAACGACGCCTGTGAGCAGCGCGCCCAAGATACCACTGACAGCATGGACGCCAAAGACATCGAGTGCATCATCATAAGCCAAACGCTGCTTCAGCCAAGTCGCTGCGAAAAAACATACCAACCCCGCCGTCGCACCGAGCCCGAGCGCCCCCATTGGGCTGGCCACACCCGCGGCTGGTGTAATGACAACCAGTCCGGCGACAGCGCCGGATGCGATTCCCAGAACACTCGGCCGACGGAAAACAATCCATTCAGTAAACATCCAGCTCAGCGCAGCTGCGGCAGCGGAGATCTGGGTAACTGCCACAGCCATGCCGGCAAAGCCGTCAGCAGCCAGTGCACTGCCACCGTTGAAGCCAAACCAGCCGACCCACAGTATGCTCGCGCCTATGACGGTATAAACCAGATTGTTGGGCGGCATGGGTGCAGTCGGGTAACCTCTTCTTGGTCCAAGCACCAGCGCTGCGACCAGTCCGGCGATACCTGCGTTAATGTGGACTACAGTACCACCGGCAAAATCAAGTACACCCATTTCACGAAGCCAACCCCCGTCACCCCAGACCCAATGCGCAATTGGTGCGTAGACGACTGTAAACCAGATTCCCATGAACCAGAGCATGGCCGAAAATTTCATACGTTCTGCAAATGCGCCGACGATGATCGCCGGCGTAATGATGGCGAACGCCATCTGATACACCATGAAGACGACTTCAGGGACCGTTCCGGTGACTGAACCTCGCGTAACACCACTTAAAAACAGTTTGTCCAGACCACCCCAGAGTGCACCACGGCCACCAAACACAAATGAGTATCCATACAGTACCCATAAGATCGATACGAGGCCTGCGATGGCAAAACACTGCATCATGACCGACACCGCGTTCTTGGCGCGAACCATACCGGCATAAAACAAAGCCAACCCGGGTATGGTCATAAACAGTACGAGAGCCGTCGACGTCATCAGCCACGCCGTATCGCCGGGTCGGACTACCGCATCATCGGCCACAACTGCACTCGAAACTACCGAAACCAGTACCATGGTCACGGCGCTTAAAAATAATCGGATCACTCTCATTGCCAGCTGACTCCCAGCGTTTTAGTTGATGTGTCCTAGGCTCAGTCCCGATTGGCTCGATTTGAATCCTATCAGTTGATATATATGTTGGATCTTATGAAATTACACGAAAGTATAGAAGAAATACCTTCCACAAATAAGCCTATGATCAGTCATGACACCAGAACAGCGTCCGAGTCTAGGTTTAGTTTTAGCACCCCGATCAAAAAGAGATCAGGAAGGCGCTGTCGAGTCGGTGATCTGTCTACTTTACGCTGTGGTACCAATTAATGCCGTCACTGTCTCTTTCGACCTGCAGGCAGCCTTGCGTGAGGAGATAGTTAAGGTGAGCGATTGACTCACCAGTCGCTAGAATCAAGTTGTTTTTATTGATCTCGCTTCTAAACAGCACCGAGAAAACGTCTATAGCCCGCTTTGGTTCCCGGCACAGGTCTTGAAGCTTATCGAGACCCTCGTTGTGCTCAGCAATCATGGCATCGAGTCGTTCATGTGCCCCACGAAATGGACGACCATGTGCCGGTAGCACCAACACATCACTTGGTATTGATTCCTTAAGCCGCTGTAAGGACGTCAACCAATCGCCGAGCGGATTAGCACCAGGTTCAGTTGGATACACGCTGACATTGGATGAGATAGTGGGCAATAACTGATCTCCAGAGATCAACAGGTTGAGCTCGGCACAAAACAAACACGCATGTTCCGGCGAATGACCGCGGCCGATTAATACCTGCCACTGGTTCGACCCGACCTGAAGACAATCACCAGCTTGAAGTCGGTGATACGACTCAGGAATATGAGAGACGTACTTTCCAAACATCCCGAACATCTCGTGGTAATGCGTCATATCGTCAGGCAAAAATCCGGCGCCCCGATAGAATCGATCCCCAGCTATCGGCGTCGGGCGACCTGTATCCGCTACCAAAACCCGGCACAATAGATACTCCCCACGGGTCATCCACAGCGGCGCATCAAACTCTTGCGCTAGCCATCCAGCGCAGCCGATGTGATCCGGGTGAAGATGGGTAACGACTATCCGGTCGACAGATCTGCCACCCATCGGGCCTTCAAAGACCTGCTGCCAGATTGCTTTGGATTCATCAAAATAAATACCCGTATCTACCACGGTCCAGCCGTCACCATCCTCTAACAGCCACAGGTTGATGTGATCCAATCTGAACGGTAACGGTGAACGCAGCCACGTCACGCCAGGCGCGACCGGTAATGTCTCCCCAGCCTTGAGCTGCGTATCAAACTCGTAGCGCACCACCTGTGGTCGTTTTGTCTTAGTTTCTGTGGTCATGCTTCAGATACCGTCGGATCTATTTCGCCCAAAAGATTCACCTCATTAATGGATGTATACAGGCTCAATTAAGCATTTGGTCGACAAGCCAGAGTCAACAACACGCTAAACAAAGATTTCTCCTGTACCTGAGTCATTTCAGTACATCTACCCGCCAGCAGATCATCAAATTTCAGCACGCGAAATGGGCTGATGGGGGACTTTATTCCAGCAATCCTCATTCGTGACCGTTGATGTTGCAGCGAGGGCCTGGTGCCGACCAGGGCTTGTATCAAAAGAATACCGCGATGATCGCGACACCTATCGAGCGTAGAGCTTAGTGCACACTACAACAGTATAGTATGGCCGTCACCCATCTGCTCAGTTACCTCGTCAGGGTAATGGGCCACATTAGGCTAAACCTGATGCCAGTCAAATGACAGCTGGAACTCGACAATATCTAAACACCGACCGGGTCCTGCAACAGCTGTTGCCGGGACTGACTGTTAGTTTTGTCGCTATCAGTCTCGGTGCCGCATTCGGTGTCCTCAGCGGTCGCGGTGCATTGGTCGGTATCCTCTCTGCCGGTATCATCGCGCTGATCACTGCAGCATTTGGCGGTACCCGTATTCAATGCTCCGGCCCAACCGCACCCATGACCGCCGTCACGGTCTTGCTCGTCACCGCCGTCGGCAGTGGGCTATTACTAGATCATCCAGATACAGACCCTGACCGGTTTATCAATCTGGTTCTGTTACTGACCGGTCTGACGCTCATAGTGGTCAGTTTGTTTCGATTGGGTCGGTTTATAAGATTGATTCCCAAGCTGGTGATCAGTGGTTTTATGACTGGCATTGCAGTGCTGATCTGGGTAGGGGAGATCGGGTCTCTGTTTGGCCTTGGGGGCAAAACCCCTTACCTGGGCAATATTTTGACCAACTTGTCCATCACTTGCCTCACAGTGGGTCTGATATTCATGCTCCCAGTTCTGTTGCGACAAATCAGTGCGCGGTTGAACTCATTTTTTCCTGCCACCTTGATCGCCATCGTAATCGTCACGCTGCTGTCCGTCTTTCTCGATCTTGATGTGCAGCGTGTGAGCCTGGGAGGGTCGATTGAATCCTTGATGGACTTACAGAACATGGTCATCAGTCAGTTACCAACACAATGGAGCTTCGCCCTGATCCTACTGGCCGTACCGTTTGTGGTTCAGCTTACGATGTTGGCCTATCTGGATACGTTGCTCACTTCTCTCGTTGTTGACCGCAAAGTTGAGGTGATGCATGGCCATAAAGACATCACCAAACCTAACCAGGAACTTTGCGCACAAGGAATCGCAAACGCGGCAGTTTCTTTATTTGGGGGAATTCCAGGTGCCCAGGCAACAATACGATCGGTATTGATCCTAAATGAGGGCGCCACAATGAGACTGGCTGGCGTACTGGTTGGTGTCTTTGTTCTTATTGAAATGCTGATGTTCCAGGATCTGATCAGCCTGATTCCCCAGGCTGTCTTTTCGGGGGTTCTGCTCAAAGTTGGTTACGATGTTTTTGATTGGGTGCCGCTGCGCCAATACTGTTACCCAGTGTTGGGGCAGTCACGAACTCAACCGCGACTGGTCAGTCACTCCGGAATGGCCTTGATCGTGGGAACAGCCCTGGTCACGGTATTAATCAACCTGAGCGTCGCAGTAATCGCATTTACAATTATCTTCTATGCGATAAGAAGATTTCTCGATCTAGAAGATCTCAGAGAATCGTTGGACTAATTTGTCAATCAACTATCGGCGGACCCTGCGGGAAGCGTCGTAGTTTATCGATATAGCTTTGTGCAAAAAAATGATCGGGTCGTTGATCGAAGGAGAATATTGAAACGATCCTTGGTTGTCGGGTCGAACCCACTGGGCGTACCCGATGCATGGAATGCCGACCATTAAAAAAGGTAAAAGTACCCGGCTCCAGAATCGGTCTTGTCGCTTCAACGTCTGGCGACTTAAACAGTCGGTCGACCCCAGCGTAGTTTTGATCGTTATTGTTGCGGATATTTGGTGCGTACTCAAATTCCCCCCCACTATCCGCAGCCTGTAGTACTAACGTGATCACACCATCGTTGGGATCATAATGCCAGCCGTCGGTGTCTCCCTCGTACGCCACTTTCATCGTCAGCGCTAAATGAGGACACTGACTTAGGAAAAGCTGCTCAACATTCAGCACTTGACGAATAAACTCTGTTAGAGGCGGCCATAGATAGATCGCCCGTAAATCACTGTGATTCGGAATCTGATAATTCAGGATCTGGCAGTATCGATTGGGATGCCGAACTGATCTCACCGCGGAATCAAGGCTGCCATCATCCGAGCATCCTTTATCGTCTTCTTCATAAAATGTCACCCGATCCCCATCATAGCGATGAGCAACCTGAACTAGACTTTCGGCCTCTTCAGCCATTTTCGTGATCACAGCCTGTCGTACGAATTTCGGCAACATTGCCGCAGCGCAATCATCAAGGTCTGAACGACACTGGGCTACCAGCAACTGACCTGCCTTATTGTCTAGCCGATCAATCGGATATCGATCAAGATCAATCAGCTTGTTCATCTCTTCAGTGGAGACTTCTCCCGAAGGACGATCGGCAGACAGTACAGTGTTCATGATATGTTCAGACTAGAATTTCCCGCTGGGATAATGATAAGGCTATTTTATTCATCTATCTATTTTTTCGACAACGTACAGTCTAAGGTCGAATTCGGGCGCCCGAATCATTCTCGTAGGTGAGTGCCACGGCACTCATGTCCGATTCTTGACCATGTTCATTCATGGCCTGTTTAAGGTTCGCAAAGGCTGTTGTACTGATAGGCAGCGGTACGTTCAGATCATCGGCCATCTGAAGTGCGACACTGCTGTCTTTGTGCATCAGACCCATGGTGAATCCCTGATGCAACGTGCCTGAAAGAATATTGTCAGGCAGCGTGATCTCAGTAGCGTAATTTCGGCCAGAGCTTTTCTGAATAATCGACACAGCATTTTCCGGTGTAACCCCTGCTTTGACCAACAACGACACCACCTCGAACGTGGCCAGACGACAGACCAGATTGAGCAGATTGTTCCCCGCCTTGACCGCGTGGCCAGCACCCACATCGCCCGCATGCATAACGTTGCAGCTGATCGAACTGAGTACTGGTAAAGCCCGTGAGAACTGTGCAGCGCTGCCCCCGACAATAATGGCGATCGTGCCGGCAGTCGCACCCTTGGGGCCCCCGCTGACGGGTGCATCGATCAAATCAATGCCGTCCAATGCCAGTTTGGCTGCGAGATCCCGGGTAATGCCTGGATCCCCAGTCGTCATATCGATCAGCATAGTACCGGCCTTAAGTACGGAAGCCACCTGCTGGTCGCCGAATAAAAGCGACCGAAGATCCTCCGAGGTTGGCAGACAAGTCAGAACGATGTCGACAGATTCTGCAAGCTCAGCTGCACTTTTAGTGACCTGGGCATCAGCCCCAGACAATGTATCGACGGCTGTTTGCGATTGGTCAAACACCCAAAGCGTATGGTCAGTACACAACCGACGGGCGAGTGGCGCCCCCATGTTGCCCAGCCCTATAAACCCGACATGCATATCCCCCTCCTTTGCTGTCAGCAGCTCTAACTGATCCACCTAAAAGGCCTCAGGTCACGATCCGTTCTAGCCAGATAGGTTGTTAAAGAAAATCTTAACAGTAAAAGCGTTAAACAGTATCGACCTCTCTCAACGACCTGCAGAAAGATTCCGAATCTGGGTATAAAGTACGCCGCTAATAATGAGTACACCTGCAATCAGGTGCAGATAAGTAGGATACTGGCCCAGGCTGATCGTGATCAGCACCACGATGATCGGCACCAGGTTCTGATACATCGACCCGATCGTCACACCCACCCGGCTGACACCAAAATGCCAGAGAAATATTGATGTAGAAGCCGGTCCAATAGAAAGCCAACCGATTACCAACCACTCGTTCAGTTCCGTACCAAACCGAACATCATCAAGCCCTGTCAACTCTGCGATCCCAACATAGACCGCGAATCCAATGCTGCCTGCAGCCACGGTCAGGGCGGCGATACTCACCTGCGGCAACCCCTTGAGCCAGCGCTGGCAGTTGTACGAATACCAGACCCAGATTGACATCGCTAACAGCACCACAATCTCACCGCCCCTGAAATCGACTACACCACTGCCGTTGGCGAAGACAGCACAGATCCCGCCAGCAACCGCCAACAGAACTCCGAGCACGATCCCCTTGTGCAGCGGTTGCCCATAAACCAGGCCCGTGATCAGTGCAGCAACGATCGGCCCAGTCGCTGCAATCAACGCACCGGCCACTGCACTTGAAAGCTGGATACCCCAGGCAAAAAGAAAAGTAGACAACGCGACGCCCAAGAGGCCGAGCAGAACGATCTTGCCCCAGGGGGCTGTCTTCAGCGTAGCCGACACATCTTCCAGCAAGGCAAATACCACCAGCAATACCAATCCCCCTCCACTCATCCGCACAAACGTTATGGCAACGGGGTCCCAGTTGTTCAGTAGATATTCCGTAGCAGGGAACATCGTTGCCCAAATAGGTATGCCACAGCAAAATGCAAGATTGCCCAGTACTTTTTGTTGCGTCTTCATGGTCGTTGGTTCTGCACGCATCATCAGATTGAAGTAGTGAAATAGGTTGACTGGTCACTCATGCCTTTATTGCCTATTTTCTTACCCAAGATTTCTCCTGTACGTTGCCGAGTACAACAGACCACAGTTCCATACTGGGTTTAAACTCGGTAGTCCTTTACTGGAATCCAGGAGACGACGTCTTTGACAACATATCTCGTGATCTAAAAGTCTGTAGGTGCGCCACCCTCTGCGCGCCGCCGCTCAACAAATTCTGTCAACGCCTCAAGCGTGGCGGTCTCCATCGGTGGTGGTTCATAGTGTTCGAGCACCTGTTTAAAAATCCGATTCGCCCGCTGAGGTGTCTCTACAGAACCGCCTTCCTCCCAGTTTTCAAAGTTGCTCCAGTCCGATAGAAACGGGCTGTAAAATGCGGTCTTGTAGCGTTCCTGAGTGTGCGCACTGCCCAAGAAATGACCCGTCGGGCCGACGTCTCTGATTGCGTCAACTGCAAGGTCGGCTTCGGTGACACGAACCGGCTGATGGTAATAGGCCAGCTGCTGCAGCATCTCACAGTCGATCACGAATTTCTCAAAACTCGCACACAACCCACCTTCCAGCCAACCGGCCGCGTGGTAAACGATATTGGCCCTCGCCGTAGAGCAGGCCCATAACGATGCTGCACTTTCCCAGGTGGCCTGGGCATCGACGCAGTTGGTGGCGTTGGCATTAGAGGCCCGCCACGGCAGCTTGTAGCGTCGTGCCAACTGACCAGAGATCTGTGTGGCCCGCACATATTCAGGGGTACCAAAAGCCGGCGCACCAGATTTCATGTCCACATTGGAAGTAAACGAACCGTACGCAACGGGGGCGCCAGGGCGCACCACCTGAAGCAATGCGAGTGCTGCCAGGCACTCGGCGGTCTGCTGCGCCAGGGCCCCGGCCAGAGTGACCGGCGCCATCGCGCCGGACAACGTAAAGGGTGTGACAATCACCAGCTGATTGCGTTTGGCAAGCCGCATGGCGCCGTCGAGCATTGGCCAGTCATGCTTCAGGGGTGATGACGAGTTGATATTGGTGAACATCCGCGGTGCTGCATCAAACGCCTCATCATCAAGACCCGCTGCGATCCGCACCATTTCAATGGCATCCACCATACGCTCTTTCCCCAACGAGTAAGCATGGACCAGTTTGTCAGTGAGGGTGAGCATGTCAAACAATGCGTCCAGATGACGGGTCGATGCATGCAGATCTACAGGTTCTACCGGGTGGCCGCCGGTGAAATGAATGCAGTTAAAGCTCTGGGCCAAACGGAGCAGATTCTGGTAGTCCTTGCGATTACCCATGCGGCGCCCTCCGTCAAGGTCCGATACGTTGGGCGGGCTTGCCACTTGTCCGAAGGCAGCGTAGGCGCCTCCGAATATCAGGGTGTGATCTGGATTTCGAGGCTCTAACGTAATGAACTCGGGTGCTTTCTCGACCTGCTCCATCACGAACGCCCGGTCCATGCGAACTGTCGGCGAGTCCGACTGAACCTCGCAACCGGCCTCTTTCAAAATTCGTCGCGCGCCCTCATGGAGAAAATCGATCCCGATCTCTTCCACGATTCGCATTGCCGCATCATGGACAGCTTCAAGGCCGTTTTCATCTAAAGGCTCTATCGGGGGATCGGTGTAGACCGGTTGTGTCCAGGGCAACTGTTCAATCACACCAACCTTGGCGACCTCGACATGCCTGGCTCGCCGACCGCGGCGCCCCGATGCTGATTCAGCACTGATAGACATTGCTTTATTCTTTCCCTCATACTGGGTGTTAGCAATAGGAAAATTGTTACCTGTCACAAGACATTCAATCTAATAACAGACGTAGTGTATCGGACCACTTCTGTTGTAGATATCAGAACTTTTACTAGCTTTGGTTTGTGCTGAGACTTGTTGTACTCTTCCGCTGCAAACGAAACCAGGATTCCAGTTGCATCACACGGGATAACCTGTGCCATAAAAAAGGGCATAGGAGAATTGAGGGGCATTTCATGGCACGGGCAATATTGATCCCGCATGGGTCTAATGGACCCGCGAACCAGGACCGGGCATCAACCCGGCTTGCACAGCTTGGTTATGAACTCGACTGGCGACACGTCGATAAGGGAGATTCACTGGATCAACCCGACGACTCGGTTGCGATCACTGTAATCTATGGTGGTGGCAAACCTGAGGACGAAAAAGACTGGCACACGGACCGTTACCCCTGGCTGAAAAGTGAAGTCCGCTGGGCCGAGCAATGCATTGACCGCAATATCCCTACGGTCGGGTTCTGTCTGGGTGGTCAGATCATCGCCCATGCACTGGGTTCGACGATCGGGCCTCATTGCGAAGGATTTCACGAATTCGGCTATTACCCGTTAACACTGACTGAAGATGCCCACGGATTCCTTCCCGAAGGGATATACGGTACCGAATCCCATTATCATGGGTTTTCTCTGCCCGAAGGCGCAACACCGCTGGCGACGACCGAACATTTTTTGCAGGCGTTTTCTTTCGGCAAAACCACCTACGGCTTCCAGTTTCATCCCGAGTGCACGCGGAAGAATTTCAAGCGCTGGCAGGTCTCTAACTTTGCTGCCTACGGGCAGCCCGGGGCACAAACACAAGCAGAACAAGATGAACTGGGAGATCGGTATGATGCGATTCAGGCAGACTGGCTGGACAGATTCCTGACTGATCTTGTCGGTCCTTCATCCTGACGCCCTCGAACTGCTGTTCCGTCAAGAAATAACCACACAATGCATGATACTCACATTGAATCACGGTCCAGTCGACGGCGAAAGCGCCGGACTGCCGGTGTGCCCGAGAAAACATCTCTGCCCTGGAAACAAATTCGTAACACTCTACCGCCCATAGAGCCGCTGAGCGCCGATGAGATCGAGTCTATCCATCAGGCCTCATTACAGGTTCTGGCTGAACTCGGCATGAAGGTCACTGATCTTGAAGCCCGAAAGATCTATGCCGAAGGTGGTGCAAGAGTCGATGACCCTGAAGAGATGGTCTATCTCGATCCCGAGATGGTCGAGGAAGTCATCAAAACGGTACCGGCCGAGTACACCCACAATGCCCGCAATCCGAATAAATCGGTCACTCTCGGGGGCAACCACATCACCTTTTCCGGTGTGGCTGGCCCTGCTTTTGTGTCCGACCTGGATCGGGGTCGGCGGCCCGGAACGTATGCAGAGCTTTGCGATTACAAGAAACTGTTCCAGACCTACGACATCATTCATTATGCAGGGGGCGGTTTCGAGCCCCTTGACCTGCCTGAGAACAGTCGCCATCTGGACGTCCTGCTCGCGGAGATTCGTTACACCGATAAGTGTATGAGTACATCGCTACTGGGCAGTAATCGTGCTCGGGATGGCCTGAACATGGCCTGTATTGCTCACGGTATAACGTATGAAGACCTACCCAAACAGGTCGTGGTCGGCGGCGGTATCAACACCAACTCACCGCGCTTGCTCGATGGTCCGATGGCCGGTGGATTGATTGAACTCGCCCGGGCAGGACAACCCGTGATCGTGACACCGTTCACGCTGGCGGGTGCCATGGCACCGGTCACGGTGATTGGTGCCATCACCCAGCAAAATGCCGAGGCGTTGGCCGGCATCGTGCTGACCCAACTGGTGCGGCCCGGAACACCTGCCGTTTACGGCGGCTTTACTTCAAATGTGGATATGCGCACAGGATCCCCGGCGTTTGGTACGCCTGAACAAACTAAAGCGAGCCTCATTACAGGACAACTCTGCCGCCGATACAAGATACCCTTTCGCTCCAGCAACACCAATGCATCGACCAGCGTGGATGCCCAGTCGGCCTACGAAAGTGAGATGTCCCTGTGGGGGGCTGTCATGGGTCATGCCAATCGAATCGCACATGGAGGTGGCTGGTTAGAAGGTGGCTTGGTGGCATCCTTTGAGAAGTTGATTATTGATGTCGAGATGATGCAGATGATGGCTGAGTTTGTCGAACCTCTGGTGGTCAATGAGGAAACCCTCGCCATCGAGGCGATGCGGGAGGTACAACCCGGTGGGCATTATTTTGGTACGGCGCACACCATGGAACGCTACGACAGTGCTTTCTATTCACCGGTAGTCTCCGACTGGACCAACTTTGAGAACTGGAAGGAGGCGGGGGGTCTGGACTCGGCGCAACGCGCCAACGCCATCTGGAAGCAAGCCATCAACGACTATGAGCAGCCTCCCTTAGACCCAGCTATCCTGGAAGAACTTGAAGATTACGTTGAACGGCGCAAACGTGAACTCATTGGCGCTGATGCGGTACTGCGATAACACCCTTTTAAACGCTGAGTAACGCATCAAGCCATCACCAACCGCCCAATGCGCTTTAAGCAACTCTGTCTGGATGAGACATGGCTGACATAAATCTACTCCCTCAAGATGACTCCACGAACGGTTGGAACAATATCCTGCCGGCGCGAATTCCGAACCCGCCGTTAACAGAGACCGTAAGCGCTGACTGGGTGGTGGTCGGTGCCGGGTTTGCGGGCTTGGCTGCAGCACGGCGCCTTGCTGAGAACCGACCGCAAGACCGGATCATTGTGCTAGAAGCTCAGAATCTCGCGGGCGCAGCCTCGGGTCGCAATGCCGGCTTTGCGATTGACCTTCCCCACGGACAGCAACTTCAAGATGAGCTTTCTGTGATACCCAGACATATGCGGCTTGCCCGAAGCGCAATGGATTATCTCCAGCATCAAATCGATACCCACGACATCGAATGTCAATGGAGTCCCAGAGGGCAATACCACGGCGCAGTATCTGCACACGCCTTTAGAACTGATATAGAACCATTTGCGAGGATACTTGACCAACTCGGTGAGCCTTATCGACTGCTTGATCGTCAGCAACTGGCCGATGAGATCGGCACAAGCTACTACCACGGCGCACTTTACGCACCGGGGACATTCCTGATGAATCCGGCAGCACTGGTACGTGGACTCGGTGACACCCTACCTGAAAATGTTACGGTTTATGAAAACTCACCTGTTATCGCTGCCGATTATGGTGACAAGATTACGCTGACGACACCCCACGGGGGTATACGGGCGCAACAGCTAATCCTGGGTACCGGCATCTACACGGAAGCATTTGGGTTTTACAAAAGATCTCTACTCCCGATCGTCTTATCTGCCAGCTTGTCACGGTCACTTACGATTGAGGAACAAAAAGCTCTGGGTGGCCAGGAGGACTGGGGCCTCACACCAGTGGGCATGCCGGGTGTGACCCTACGCTACACCCAGGATCATCGTCTTCTGATTCGTCACAAAGTCGAGTACGGTCCGGGCTGTCGTCGCAGCGATGCCTACCGGAAACGTCTTCGGTTAGTTCACCAGGAACGTTTTCGGGATCGTTTTCCGATGCTGCCTGAAGTCACGATGGAGTACACCTGGACGGGATTCGTATGTGTCGCCCAGAATCAGGGCCATGGGTTTGGGAAAGTTGCAGACAATGTCCACAGCGCCATCTGCCAGAATGGCATTGGGGTGACCAAGGGAACAATCAGCGGAGTGCTGGCAGCGGATCTCGCCTGTGGTCGAGATAATCCACTGATTCCCGACCTTCAAAGCCTGGGCACACCGAACCAACTGCCGCCACAGCCTTTTCTTGGCCTCGGCGTTCGAGCAAATCTTGCCTGGCGACATTGGACGGAACGGGCAGAAAAGTAATAGAGAACTATTCTCGGTTAACCATAAAAGCCATTTGATGCCCCGTGAAGAAAACGGGATTACCCTCTACCCATCACTATCGATCGTTTCTGGGTCTCCCGACGGGAATTTATCGGTCTTTCGGGTTGACCCAAACCTCTCTGGAGTCGACGTCGAGTAGAACGTCACCCACCTTTCATCGGCTTCATAGATGAACGTTTCATCAGCGGGTATCCACAATAGATCACCGGGACCAGCCCGCCAGCGTTGGTTACCCTGCCTGAGGTTCATTGAGGTGGATACCACATACAAAATCTCATCGTATCCCGTCACGGTATGCTCGACTGAACCGGACTCAAAGGCTGCAAAGCGTGCACCCATGGATCGGCTGAATCCTGCATTGACCACCGGCACCGTGACAATCGGTTTTGATAGATTGAGATTCTGATCCTCTAATCGCAAAACTTTTATGTCGCTCGGGGTTGGTCATCTCCCAGTCGGTGTTATCTAATCAAGCATCCTGACGCTCAGGCCATTAGACCAAAAGACTTGAGTACTGTCTGTGCGCGGTTAGACTAACCGTTTTCCGAGAACGTTGTACCGCTTGCACCAAAAACAAGAATTATATTTATGACAACAACTGCCGATTTGATTGTTCAAGGCCTGAAAGACTTGGGTTTATCGCATCTTTTCTGCCTGCCGGGTGTTCAAAACGATGATTTTTTCGATGCCCTGTACCCTCATCGCGATACAGTTCGACCGATCCAGGTACGGCACGAACAAGCCGCCGGCTACATGGCATTAGGTGCCTCGCTCGCTACCGGCCAACCTCAGGCTTACTGCGTAGTGCCCGGACCTGGCTTCCTCAACACCACCGCTGCCCTATCCACCGCCTATGCGGTGAATGCCCCGGTACTGGCACTGATCGGTCAGATCCCCACCGGGGCCATCGACCGCGAGTACGGACTGCTGCATGAGATTCCCAACCAGGAGGGTATCCTCGGTAGCCTGACCAAACATGCGACCCGTATTCTCGAACCGGAAAAGGCCCAGAGCCAACTACACGAAGCGTTAACAGCGCTCGTCAATGGTCGTCCTCGCCCCGTCGGCATCGAATGCCCAATGGATATCTGGGGCAGTGAAGTTGGGTCCGACAGCACACTACCGCCACTAGAAATTACACCGTGTGCTCCTAGTACAGACGCCATCGAATTGGCGGCGGCATTACTGGAACGCAGTGAACACCCCCTTATCATCGTCGGTGGTGGTGCACAGCACGCCAGCGCTGAGGTGACCGAGCTGGCGGCACGCCTGCAGGCGCCGGTATCGGCCTTCCGCACGGGCCACGGCGTGCTAGACGCCCGCCACTACTTAAGTGTGACCTCGCCACTGGGCAATGAACTGTGGAAAGACTGTGATGTGGTGCTGGCTGTGGGAACGCGGCTGCAGATGCAGCAGATGGCCTGGGGCACCGATGAAAATCTTAAGATCATCCACATCGATATCGACTCAAATGCGATCGGGCGGCATACGGAACCCGAGATCGGCATTGAAGCCGATGCAAAGCTTGCCTGCCGGGCATTACTCGATGCACTGCCTGCAGACAGCCCGCCCCGCAGCAGCCGTGAAGAAGAAATGATCACGCGAAAGGCAGCCATGGCTAAAGTGTTGTCGCCGCTGGAGCCGCAGCTGTCATTCATCCGCGCCATCCGGAATGCACTGCCTGAGGACGGCATATTCATTGATGAACTGACACAAGTCGGCTATGCCAGTCGGTTTGCATTTCCGGTCTACCAGCCCCGAACCTATCTCGCCAGTGGTTACCAGGGCACCCTGGGCTGGGGCTACGCCACCGCCCTCGGTGCCAAAGTCGCCTGCCCTGACCAGGCGGTGGTCGCTATCGCTGGCGACGGTGGATTCATGTTCAACGCACAGGAGCTCGCCACTGCGGTACGGCACAACATTGCTGTTGTCGTGATTGTGTTCAGCGACAACGCTTATGGCAATGTAGCGAGAATGCAGAAGGAAAAATACGCAGGGCGCCAGATCGCGAGCGATCTGCAGAATCCCTCGTTCACTGATTTTGCAAAGTCATTTGGCGTGATGGCGTTAAAGGCCGAGGGACCCGATGCGCTCGAAAACGCGCTGAACCAAGCGTTAGACGCCAATGCCCCGGCCCTGATCGAAGTCCCGGTCGGAGAAATGCCCTCGCCCTGGGACTTCGTGCTGCTGCCGAAAGTACGCGGCACTTAAACTTTCAGTCGTTCGTTTTGCGGGTCCCACGCGGCTTCGGCAAGAACAGTCGCCTTGCAGCGTTTGCCCAGAATCTCGATCTCAAATGATGTGCCGGCAACATCGTAACCTGTATTGACATAAGCAAAGGCGAGACTCTGACCGACACTGTGGCCATACGCCCCGCTGGTCGTGATGCCGATCACCTGATCTCCATCATAAACGGGCTCATTGCCCATCGCATCCGCATCGTCGGCATCCACCCGGCAGTACACCAAACGGATATCGACCCCATCGCGTTGTTTCTGTTCGACGACTTCGGCGCCGATATATCCACCGCCTTTGCGGGCGAACCGCAGCATGTCGGCTTCAACCAGTGAAATCTCAGTGGTGAGTTCAGTGCCCCAGGCCTTGTACGCCTTTTCCATACGCAGGGCATTCAGTGCATAGGTTCCGAAGGGGCGAATACCGTGGTCCCGGCCAGCATCGAGCAACCCATCGTAGAGTGTTTTGATCTCACTCATGGGATGATGGAGCTCCCACCCGAGTTCCCCGACGTAAGACACACGCAACGCCCGCACCGGCACACCAGCGACAGTAATCTCCCGGGCTGTCATCCAGGTAAAGCCGTCTTGGTTTTCCAATCCGGCATCGGTCAGCGAGGCTAATACATCGCGCGATTGCGGACCAGTCAGCACCAGAACGCCATACTTATCGGTCACATTGGTGACAGAAACGGCTTCGCCAGGATTGATATGCTGAATCAGCCAGTCGAGGTCATGAATTTCGGCGACAGCTCCAGACAACAGATAGTAGTGGTCTTCCGACAACCGGGTGACTGTCGCTTCAGACTCGATGCCACCGAGTGCTGTCAGCATCTGGGTTAAGACAACAGCGCCATCTCGTCCAGGAACTCGGTTGGCACAGACGCGTTCCAACAGTGCCCTGGCATCGCTGCCCTGGACTTCGTATTTGGCAAAACTCGAAAGATCCAGCAAGCCCACCTGCTCACGTACCGCCCGGCACTCTTCACCAACCGTGTCAAACCAATTACTGCGCCGAAAGCCATAGACTTCAGACACACCTGGGGGCGCAAACCACTTGGCGCGCTCCCAACCAAACGTATCGGCGTACACGGCGCCCAGTTCCTTGAGCCTGTCGTAAAGCGGTGTCACGCGGGTGGGCCTGCCCACATCACGAAACTCTCCGGGCAGTGCCGGCTGGTACATCTCCTGGTACTCATCAATTGACTTGGCCACCGCATAGTCACCACAGGCCCATTTGCCGTAACGGCGCGGATCCATATCCCGAACGTTGATCTCGGTCTGGCCATGGACCACCCACTGCGCCAGGTACTTACCGCAACCCGGCCCCTGGGTGATCCCGATTGATGCCCCACAGCACAACCAGTAATTGCGTAGACCTTCCGCAGGCCCCAACAGGAACCCTCCATCGGGGGTATGGGTGATCGGTCCGTGGACCACCCGCTTGATTCCGGCTTCCGACCAGCAGGGAATCCGCTCGGCAGCAAGCTCAAGACTTGGTTCAAGCCGTTCGAGCTCTGGATTCAGCAGTTCCATATCAAATCCCCAGTCGATGCCGTCCACCCCCCAGGCTTCTGCGCCGGATTTTTCATACGGCCCGATCAAAATGCCGTCCTGTTCCTGCCGGTAATAGCACGAGGCCTTGGGATCGCGTATGACGGGCGGTTCTTTCTCTAAAGCTGCTACCTCGGGTAGATTCTCCGTGACCAGATAATGATGTTTCATATTGACGATCGGCAGATCCAAGCCGACCCATTCGCCGACCTGCCGGGCGAAACTGCCGGCGGCATTGACGACATGCTCGCAGGTGATGGTACCTTTGTCGGTAACCACTGCCCATTCACCGGTGTCTTTGAGTCTCGTATCCAGCACCTGGGTATGCCGGTAGATCTCGGCACCACCCATACGTGCACCAATCGCCATCGAATTGGTGGCACTGGCGGGATCAGTATGCCCATCGGTGGGAGTATAGAAACCCATTTTGACATCATCGACGACCAGCAGTGGGTGGACTTCAAGAATCTCTGAAGGGCTCAACAGGTGCGATTCAATATTGAGATAATCCAGGGTGCCTTTGACATAACGAAACCAGTCGACCTCATCGTCGGTCAGACCCAGTCGTATTGCACCGCAGCCGTGCCACCCGGTTGCCTGACCGGTCTCAGCTTCCAGCTGCTTGTACAACTCGGAACCCGCATGATGCAGCTTCGCCATACTTAGACCGCCAATGAAATGGGGAATCAACCCGGCGGCATGCCAGGTAGAGCCCGAGGTCAGTTCGCCTTTTTCAACGAGCACCACATCGGTCCACCCTTCTTTGGTCAGGTAATACAACAGTCCCGCCCCTAAGGCGCCGCCCCCGATAACCACGACTCGAGCATGTTCTTTCATCACAACTCCCGTGATCTAACACTGGATGTATCCGGCGAGATGTCACCACCCTCGCCCTTGTCACCCGAGCAAGTACGCCAAATTATGCCTTCGGATTGATCAAACACTAGCGCGGGTACAGGCATGATCAGGCTCCTTTCAAAATATCATCGAGTACTGTCACCAGCCGTTCCACTTCTTCTGAGGTGTTGTAGTGCACCATACTCACTCGCACCACACCATCGTCTGGGGCTATACCCAGCGCCTCAACGCAGCGCCTGGCATAGAAATCTCCCGCTCCAACGCCGATTCCGTGGTCAGCCAGTTTCTTCGCAATCACGGCTGACGGCATCGAACGAGCATGAAACGCCACGGTAGCGGCCCGTTGACCGGGCGCGGCGTGATCCTGGCCCAACAGACGAATGTCCGGGGTGTCTTTCAGATAATCCAAGAGGATATTGGCCAGTGTGGATTCGTGCCGGGCCACCAGCTCGAAAACGGCCTCGGCGCGGGTATGGCGATTGCCTTGATCATGGCCGAAATGATGCCGATGGAGTGCATCGAAATACTCAGTAATGCCAGCCAGTGCCGCAACTTGGGCGTGCTGTGGCCCCGTTGGATTGAGCCTAACTTGTGCTTTTTCCTCATTGAACCAATGGCTCTGTCCTTCCGTTTTCTTCAGCGTATCCGGTGACCCCCACAAGACCCCCTGGTGGGGTCCAAAGGTCTTGTAGGTGCTGTAGGCATAGAAATCAACACCCAAAGCTTTGACATCCGGGATGGTGTGTGGCGCATAGGACACACCGTCGGCGATCACGATTGCACCAACCTTTCGAGCGATTTCACACACCTGCGCGACGTCATTGTGGGTGCCCACGAGGTTAGAACACAACGTAAAACACACCAGCTTGGTCTTGTCCGTGACGAGGTCATCGAGATCCCCGATACCCAGTTCACCATCGGCTTTCCCAACCCGCCATTCTTTGATCATCACACCATACTCTGACAGTCGCCGCCAGAATCCCACGTTCGCTTCATGGTCCTGATTCGTTACTACGATCTCATCACCCGGGCGCAGCAGCGAACGAAGTCCCTGCGCCAGAACATAAAAATTTAGGGTGGTTGATGGCCCAATGGTGATCTCATCGGGTTCAGCGTTGAGGAGTTCAGCGATCGCCGCATAGGACTCATCCATCTCTTCACCTGCAGTCTGAGACAACGCATAGGCGGCATACGGTTGAACTTTATGCGCCACAAAAAAGCGGCTGAGACGATCGATCACGGTTTGGGGGACATAGGAACCCCCGGCGTTTTCAAAGAAGATCCAGTCCCGTGTGCCTTCGGCCTGAAAAGCTGGAAACTGTGACCGAACAAAATCGATATCTAAGTCCATCTTGGGTTCCTCTGTGCTGATAGTGTTATGTTTACTCGGTTTGACTGTACTTTTAGTGCTGGCATGACGGACAGTAATACGATGCCCTTTGACCGATCACTTTTCTGTTGATCAGATCACCGCAGACTTCACAGGGCTGACCTTGGCGTGCATACACCTTGAGTGCTTGTTCAAAATAACCCGGTTCTCCGGTGACACGGGAATAGTCCCGTAATGTGGTTCCCCCTGCAGCAATCGCCTCACCCAGCACGGACTGAATGGCAATCACCAACAGGCTGTAGCGCTCGAGTGCGATCCGGCCCGCCGCACGCGTCGGACGGATACCGCTCCGAAAGAGTGCTTCACTGGCATAAATATTACCGACCCCCACCACAATCCGTCCATCCATAATAAAGTTCTTAACTGCCGTGCGCCGTCCTCGGGCCTTGGTGTACAAATACTGTCCATCAAAATCGTCAACCAGCGGTTCCGGGCCCAGATGATACAAGTATTGAGACACCAAAGGATCGCCAGACACCCACGTGACGCTGCCAAACCGGCGGGGATCTTTGAAGCGCACACAATGGCCGTCGTCAAGCAGCAGATCCACATGATCATGCTTTTCGATCGGCGTGGTTGACGGAACTACCCGTAAGCGGCCCGACATGCCCAAGTGAATCAGTAAGGTGCCCCGTTCAAATTCAAACATAATATATTTAGCACGGCGTCTGACACTTTGGATAACCTTTCCACTTAACTTCTGTGACAACCCCCGAGACACCGGCCAGCGCAGCTGACGCTGCCGAACAATGACGCCGGCTACGCTACGCCCTTCAGCGAAGGGTCGAATACCGTTGACGGTCGTTTCAACTTCGGGCAGCTCGGGCATCAGGCGATCTATAGTGGGGATAAGACTGACCGCTATTGTCGCTCCGGATGCATCGCCTTGGCGAACATAAAATGCCACAATCTGCGCCCAGTACAAATCCTGACCGCCTTATCAACCGATCTTGCCCGAACAAAATGACCTATCAGATTACCAATCGACATACCGACAGTGCATTTGAAGCCGACGCGGGAGAAACGATTCTCGATGCTGCCCTAAGACAAGGTCGAGTGTTTCCCTACAGCTGTCGGGGCGGATCCTGCGGCACCTGCAAGGCCAAGCTGGTGACCGGGGAGGTTGATGCGGGTCAATTTACAGCCACAGCACTCACCCCGCAGGAACAGTCACAGGGACTGGTGCTGTTATGTCAGGCCAAAGCACTCAGCGACCTCGAGATCGATGCCCGTGAAATCGCCGGTGGTGTTGCCCTTGAAATTCGCATGCTGCCCTGCCGGGTGACTGACCTTAGAGCGCTGTCTCACGATGTGATGATGCTGAAACTTTCCCTACCCAAAGGAAAAGATCTTGAATACCTAGCTGGTCAGTATGTCGATATTCTGTTGCGCGATGGCAAAAGACGCAGCTTCTCGGTTGCCAATCGGCCCCAGGCCGATACCCCGCTCGAGCTTCACGTGCGCCAGGTCCCGGGCGGTCGATTCACCGGTCACGTGTTCAACGGACTCAAGGTCAAGGAACTGATGCGTTTTCAAGGCCCGTTCGGCACGTTTTTCCTCAGACAGGAGAGTACAAAACCGGTGATCCTCATGGCCGGCGGCACAGGTCTTGCACCGATCAAAGCCATTCTTGAACAGGCCTTCCATGTCGTTAGCGACCGATCATTTCATCTGTTCTGGGGTGTGCGCGCAAAGCGGGACCTCTATCTGGATGCAGACATCCGAGGCTGGCTTGAACAGCATGCCAATCTGACATACACCCCGGTTCTTTCAGATCCCCTGGCAGAGGATAACTGGGATGGTGAGACGGGATGGGTGCACGAGGCCGTACTGAAACACTTCCCGAGCTTAGATAATGTCGAGCTGTACGCCAGCGGGCCACCCCCCATGATCACGGCCGCCCGCGAGGCATTCAGCACACAGGGTCTTGAAGAGGACTCATTTTTCTACGACTCTTTCGAGTTCGGGGCAGACGTTCTGGACAACTAAATGGTGTTGTACTGTACCGATACTGCGTGCGCTACCGGCTTTCCACCACAGCCGGTAACAACTCTGAAGAGGTGCTTGATGGCTCTGACACCGGAGAGGCATGGCTCTCCTGCAGTCCCCGCCGGTAACATTGCAAAGCCTTTGCACTTTCACCCATGGACTCCAGTAACAAGCCGAGTTCCATATAGGTCTCACCGCTGACCCCGATACGCGCTGCTTCAACCAATAGTAACAACGCTTTATCTCGGGCCTTAAGCTCAAGCTGAAATCGCGCCAAAGTGATTAAGAGGTCAGGATCATCGGCATGAGTCACTCGCCAGTTTTCGGCCTGCTTGAGCAATGCATCAATGGGCTCATAACGAATATGCCCATAGAGGCGGACCAAATCGCCATCCCAGTTTCGGTTGATCGCTTTACGCAGGATCTTTTCCGCCTGTTTCATGTTTCCAGCATCAATCAGACTGCGCACATGGACAGCCGTCAGCACCGGGTCTCGGCGTTCCTGCCGCGAGAGGCGCGACCAAACCTGAGCACCGGCATCCGGACGGGCGTCTGATGTCAGCAGCCGCACCTGAAGATCCCGATTGAGTATTTTCATTTCCCCTTCCGGCAGGATACGGGAACGCTTCAGATCCTTGAACAGGCTTTCGAGTGCGGGCCAATCCTGCTGGCGCTGCAGAAGCTCCACCAACATGCCCTGCACAGCGCGCCGGCGCACACCCTGTTCGTGCAATTGTTCGAGTACTCCGCGCGCTTCGTCGAGTTGACCCGCTCGCTCCAGCAACCGTGCCCGCGTGATCTCGACCGCTTCGATATGCTCTGGCTCTTGGTTTCTGGCTTGTAATAGATACTTGTCTCGAGCATCGTAATCCGCTCTTTGCTGGGCTGCATAGGCCGCCCCCAGGGCACTTAACAGGGGGGTTGCACCATAGCCCAATCGCTGTGACAGAATCTCCTCAGCTTCTTCCCATTCCCCTTCGATCAGTCGCGAATACCCCGCCAATGTCGCCTGAGTCGCCAGCGCATGTCGTCGGTTGACCCGCCATCGACCGGCTGTACGAGGCATTCGGAGCACAGCCCATAACAGCCGAAGTACAAGATAAACCGCGAACAGCACAATCCCGGCCAAAACAACAGCTAGGACCAGAGAGACTTCTATTTCATACGGTGTGCGGGAAATCAGTACATAACCTGGATCCTCAAGCGCGAGTAACCCCAGTGCAGCCGCAGCCGCCAGTGTAATCAACACATAGACAATAAAACTCACTCCGACAGGGTCCGCTTTTCAATGACCCGCCTTAACAGAACCATTGATCCGGAAACATCCGGCAGGTCAACCACCAACTGCCGGGCGATCAGGGATTCAAGCGATGCGGCAAACCCGTCAACACGATCATCGGGTGCGAAGTAATCCGAAAGTCCAGACCGGGCTTGCTTCAAACTATCCTGGTATAGATCAGGCCGCTGGCGCAAGACCGCGAGCTGTGCCGCGACGAGTTGAAGCCGCAGTTTTTCATAAGCCAAAAAGCGCTGCGCATTTTCGAGTTTCGGTGGCCGAGTCTGATCGACTTTTCGAATGCGTACGAGTTTCCCCAGATCATCCAGCAGTACTCTGCCGACCATCTGCAAAGAACCGGGTTCTGTCGGTTCTTCAGTTTCAGATGCACTACGCCCCCACTCGGGCTGATCGAGATCTCCTTTGAGCGGCAGCGTGTTCACTTGATTTGCCATCGCAGAGAGCTTGAGGACAATGCCGTTCAGGTCCAACTTAGGCACGGCGTCGAGTGATGCTATTTCCACCGCCAGCTGGCGCCGTACTGCGAGCACATCGGTAGCCTGAATGAGGCTGAGTTTCTGATCCGCGATTTCCAGGGCACGCCTTGCCAGCGTTACATCACTGGACAGAGATAACCGTTGACCTGCGAGTAACAGCAACTGATGCGTTTCCTCCAAAGCCCAATCATCAACCGAACTGCCGATCTCGTAGCCGAGCTTATCCAGTGAAGTCCGTATCGTTGCAACATGCTGCTCGATATTCTCTCGGTCTTTTACCTGTAGGGCCTTGAGCTCGTCCATTGCAGCAGTCAGGCGCGATTTCTGTGCTTCTGTTTCTCGTTGCAGCACACTTTGACCTTCCGACACCTCGCGACTCAGGGTAGTCAGATCACTTTCCAGCTGCTGCAGCCGCTCACGACTTGATGTCGACTCCAGTGCCACGCTTTCCATTCGGCTAAGCTGATGACCCA
>Ga0208747_1000034_pt1 | contig 34194 bp, 30 predicted proteins | sample Knorr_S7_td_AAIW_FD_185597 | JGI IMG/M metagenome (GOLD analysis project Ga0208747, IMG submission 185597) | Marine microbial communities from Southern Atlantic Ocean transect - Knorr_S7_td_AAIW_ad_750m_LV_A (SPAdes) (version 2) | ecosystem: Environmental > Aquatic > Marine > Oceanic | place...
ACCTTGCTTTACCATTTTTCCTACCTACTCATATTTTTCGCTCGTTGGCGTTCGCTTTTGGTGGAGGTATAACGAGCGTGATCAATCGCGAAAGGAATCACCGAGTTAACAATATTCACATTTCCCCAATATGTCAAAACATGAGGGTATCGGGCAGGCCAGAACGAGGAAAGTCAGGTTAATCGTCGAAGATTCTAGTTGCCCATTGGGCCAACTTAGAATCCACGGAATCACAGTACTCAGGAGTCATATCTCTGCGGAGGTGGATGGGCCTTCCGGTTGGTATGCCGTCGCCAAGATCGACCGCCAGACACAGGCCCAACTGGCCATCGATGCCCGGCCGCAGCGATCCGCCCTCCAATTGGAAAAGCTGATTTTGGGAGTCAAGTCAGGCCGCAAGTGTGGCGTAGACCCGGCCGTTGCCCCATCGGCTTCGACGCGCAGGTCGTAGGCTTCCATATTTATCCGTATATATCTGGCCGTCGGCCGGGTGGTTAAAGGCGAACAGTTCGTCTGCGGCTGTGTCCAGGCGCTTTCAGGGGTGCGCTTGCAGCGGGCGGTTCAGCCTAACGGACGTATTTGCGCCGGGCACATCGACGCAATACAACTGAGGCTCATCGATGGGGGTCGGTAAGCTGGATGAACACAGAGTCTATTTCAACGGTTGGTTGCGAATGGACGGTCGGAGTTAGTGTCGGTTTAGGCGTGGCATGAGGCTCAGGAACGGAAGGTTGGCATTTCCGTGGCTGGAAGAGTAGTTGCGGTTGATGCAGGTCCGCAGGCTAGAGTCACAAACACGAGTGCCGCGATGAAAATGCCCGGAAAACAATTGGAAGTTTTAGCATTTACTTTCATTCTAAATACGTTCCACCATTCATCTCTTAGACACATCATTCCAAGCCTAGGTCATCTGGAGTCAGGGGTGATCTAGGGTCTCTTCCCTTCGTTAGACCACACGACCTAAATGCTTCGATTAGCTAGAGCCGCTTCGATCTGAAGTTTTCTGGCCCTTGATTTTGGTGCCTGGGGATGAATTATACCTGGGGACACATCCAACCTCTGCTCCCAAAGCGGGTCCACATATTTCATCATCTGTCGAGCATGGCGTAGGGTATTCGGCCGCACCCGGCGCTCAGCCATAACATCCCAATTCATGGCTTTTACCTCGACGATCGAGAACGAGCCATCCTCTCCTTCAATCAAAACATCCACCCTGCCGTATCCTCCAGATGAAAGCTTCACTCGTTCTTGTGCCTTCGCGCGGATGTCCGGTGGGTCTAGCCACTCCGCGTTTTCGGCCTTCTCGAACCGAATACCGCGTGCTTGCCATTCTGGGATATTGACTAGCCTGGATTCGTTTTCGTCAGCGGGCATGGTTCACCCAGCTCGTAACAAGTTCCAGACGGTCCTTCCGCCCGGGTAAACTCTCATTTATCGGTGTTTCTCAGTTTGGCGCCCTAGAGGTCAGGGAAGAAAATCAGAGATTTTTGTCCAAGACTTACTGTACCTGAACAACTCTGCCGTAATCAGAAGATGGCCGTCGTCCCTCACCTGGAACGTTAACTGCCCGCCTCAGCTATTTCTTTGATGCCTTGGAGGTTCAGCATCATATTCCCTTTGTGGTGTTCTTGGCGGCTAGCAAGAATTTGCGCCGCCTTCTCGGGATTGTCCACCATCGCGTGGCCGGTGGCCGATAGGCGGCGACCAAGAATGAACCGCTGGCGCAACCGGGTGCCTCCGGGTATCTTCTCCAGTTCGAAACCCCACTGAGCGCTGGGTTCGTCGCGATCGTTCACATTCCAGGCAAAAACCTTAGGCGCTTCACAAGCGACGACCCAGGACGTAGTCTCCCACTTTCGGTCCACGTCGGACCGTTCATTCCGGCCGACGAACGAAGCGCCTTCTCGTGGACCTCCTGAGTCAACCCAGTCGGCTCCCTGGAACTCGGTGCTGAACCTTGCGGAAATGTTGATGTCGCTGACCAACTCCCAGACAATCTCCGGGGTAGCCGCGATATCGATCTCGACTGTGACGCCCGGTCTGGCGGCGATCAGATCTTCTGAACCACCGATCTGTTCTTTCGTAAAGCCCCAGCGGTCGAACCAAACGATCTCCGACGCGGGCCGGCGTGATGCGGGCTTGAAGTCCGTGCCGAGGGTCCAAGCGACCGGGAGCAAGACCACCTGTGTGACGCCGGTCGGGATCCCCAGGACCTCAGCAAACTCCTGGGCCTTCCCGAGGTGAACGGTTGTCCAGGCCGAGCCGAGCCCCCTGGCCCGCAAGGCCAAACAAAAGCTCCAGGCGGACTGAATCACCGAGTCGAAGAGACCGGGGTGGCCGCTGCCGTCGTGCTCACCCCAGACCGTGACCAGAACGAGCGCAGGCACCCGTTCCAGGTTGGCGGCCAGATGGGCGGCAGATTCTACCACCCGCTGCTTGGGATGGTCGGTTCCGGCCCGTTGTTCCGCTCTTTCGATAATGTCGCTTCCTCCGGCCGAACGGTACAGGTCGGCGAGTTGTCTCTTGATCTCTGGGTCGCGGACCACCAACCAGCGGCGGCTGGCAATATCCCCTCCGGATGGTGCTTGCTCCGCCAATTCGATGCATTGCAACAACAAATCATCGGGCACTTCACGCTCAAGGTCCAGCCGGCGTCTAACCGCCCGTGTTGTGCTTAACAATTGGTCTACTTGCTCGATATCGAAGTCCATCAGGCCCTCGCACTGTGTTCTCTTGGTAACCGTTCGGTTGCAGCATATCAGTTAAGGCCTAGGAAGGACGTCCCCAGATTCAACACCGGCCACGTTTGTATTGACACTGGCGACCGCCATACCTAGGATGTGAGCAATCGCCACCTCTTTCGCCAATATGCAAAGGATGTAAGGATGCCCCAACGGCAAGACATAGCATTGATGGCCCACCTGATGCGGCGGGCCGGCTTTGGCGAGCCGCGCGGGAGTCTCGATGCCCGAGTCGCCCAGGGTTACGAGGCGGTCGTCGAGGAACTTCTACATCCAGAAGATCAGCCGGCCATCAACGATGAGCTCATGTACCGCATTCTTCCCGGCTACGAAGGAGCGCTGGCGCCTCCGATAAACCAAGCTGATTGGGTCTTCAGAATGGTCAACACGCAGCGGCCGTTGGAAGAAAAGATGGCCCTCCTCTGGCACCAGATATTCGCCACCAGCAACGCAAAAGTGGACAACCCGCCGGAGCTCACCAGGCAGATCGCCATGTTCCGCGAGCATGGACTGGGCAAGTACCGTGATCTTTTGGTGGAGTTGGCCAAGTCTCCCGCCATGATCTTCTGGTTGGACAATCACGGCAACCATGACGGCGCTATCAACGAGAACTGGGGCCGCGAGTTGCTAGAACTTTTTTCGCTGGGGGTCGGCAACTATACCGAGGACGACATTCAGAACGCAGCCAGAGCGTTCACCGGTTGGTCGATCGCTCCCAAGATACCCCGCAACCCACTAGGCCGTTTTTACTGGAATTTCGAATACAAACCCGAAGACCACGACAACAACGAAAAAACGTTCTTGGGCCAAACGGGCAATTTCAACGGCGAAGACATCATGAGCATCATCGTGGACCAACCCGCTTCGCCTCGGTTCCTAGCTCGGCACCTATACCGGTTCTTCGTTGCCGACGAGCCCCACGTCTCAGAATGGAACGTAACACCGCCGGTTGACCCGGATGCGATCGAAATCTTGGTTGACGCCTATAGCGAATCGCAAGGGGATATCCGCTCCATATTGAGGGTGTTGTTCAACTCAGAATTCTTCAAGAATTCCCAATTCGCCCGAGTAAAAAGCCCCGCCGAACTGGTGGTGGGGACCGTGCGAATAGCCGGCAACTATGAAGGGTTCAGGCCCGGGTTCAACAACCTGGCGTTGGAGTGCGGCTGGCAGGGACAAGAGCTGCTCAACCCACCCAGTGTTGAAGGTTGGCATACTGGCCAGGCATGGATCGATGCCGGCGCATTGATGCGGCGGGTCAATTTCGCCGCCGGCGTGCTAGGTGATACCTCGTTACCAGGTGTCCGGGCGATGATCGACAGGGTCAAGTCGCAGGGCAACCTCTCGCCACAGGCGCTGGTGGCTGCCTGCCTGGATGCGTTGGGGCCTCTTGAGGTCGGCGATACGACGCTTCGCGAGTTGCTAACCCATGCGCTGAAAGGCGGAGAATTAGCTTGGAACACCCCTGAAGAAACAAGTGCTTCCGAAGACAAAGTGGGCAAGATGCTGACTTTAATCGCCGCTTCCAGAGATTATCAATTTGCCTAGTAGGCAGACAGCAACTAACCCTGGGGAGAATCAGAATGGCGTCGACTAAAAAAGACCCAGTACTGGTGATACTGCAACTCACCGGAGCCAACGATTACCTGAACACCATAATTCCGTACACCAACCCGCTGTACTGGGACAACCGGCCGAAGGTAAACATTCCTGAAGAACTGGTTGTGCCCATCGACGACGAGCTAGCGTTCCGGTCAGACATGGAGCCGTTGAAGGATCTTTACGACCAGGGCAAACTGGCGATAATCAATGGAATCGGGTTTGATAATTCTCCCCGCTCCCATTTCCGCGCCATGGACATCTGGCACACTTGCGAGCCGGACCGTATCGGGACGGAAGGATGGGTTGGCAAGGTCATCCGAGACTTGGACCCGTCCGGAGAAAATGTGCTGAAGGGCGTGAATTTCGGTCAGGGGTTGCCTCGGGCCATGACCATGCGGGGCGTCCCGGTCACTTCGGTCAACCACCTGGCGACCTACGGCGTTTTCTCGTCGGTCTCCGGGATCAAATCCGTAGAAGAACGCACCCAACTTCTGGACAGCTTTGCCCGGATGTACGCACCGGCCATCGGTACCGGGCCAACCATGGAGTACCTGGGGCAAACCGGGCTAGACGCTCTTCGGGGAGCCGACATCATAAAGACCGCGCCACAGCAGTATTCTTCGACCGTTGAATACCCGACCAATGCTATCGCAACGTCACTTAAAGACGTGGCCCAGGTGCACCTAGCGGGACTGGGCACTCAGGTCTTTTACACGTCCCATGGGCCATTCGATACCCACTTCAACCAGGGCGGCTCCCACACCAAACTCTGGCAGGATATATCGGGCGCCGTGGACAGTTTCTTCGCCGACTTGCGGGAACATGATGCCGGCGACAACGTTGTGATGATGTTGTTCAGCGAGTTTGGACGCCGCGTCCGCGACAACGGCACGGGCACCGACCATGGAGCAGCTGGTGTAGCATTCGTCATCGGCGACCAGGTCAAGGGCGGTATGTACGGCGCCTATCCCTCGCTGAAGCCCGAAGACCTGACTCAAGGAGACTTGGCCCCGAGCTATGACTTCAGGGGCTTCTATTCCACTCTGGTGGACAGATGGCTGGGTCTTGATGCGGTCCCAATCGTCGGCGGAAAATTCGAGCAGATGGCATTCGTATGATCGCTCGCAACTCATACCCGCCGTTCGGGGACCCCACATGCTGACGACCGTCGCCGCCGGACGTGTCTACGACTATAGCCATTGCATTGGTATGTACAGCCAGTCCGGCCAGGGGTTTTGGACGCCCCAGGACTTTGTCTTAGGCAAGAACGGCCGGGTCTACGTGTTGAGCCGGGGCGTGGAGCAGTTGGGCCAACGCATCAGCAAGATCAACTTGGAGAGCGAATTCCAAGGCCAATTCGGTTCGTTCGGCGGCGAGGACGGGCGGTTCATCTGGCCTCGTTCCCTCGATCTGGACCATGATGGCCGTGTCTTCGTATCCGACGAATATTCCAACCGGATATCGGTCTTCGATCCAGAGGGGGCTTTCCGGTATCACTGGGGCCGAACAGGCAGCGGTCAGGGTGAATTGAACGGCCCTTCCGGGCTCGCTTTCGACTCCAACGACAACATCTGGGTCGTGGACAGCATGAACCACCGGGCACAGAGATTCAGCTCCACCGGTGAGTTCCAGTTAGGCTTCGGCCAACAAGGCGCAAATGACGGCCAGTTAGAGATGCCTTGGGGCATATTCATCGACCGCCAAGATGATATCTATATCGCTGACTGGGGCAACAACCGGGTGCAGAAATTCTCACCCACCGGCGAGTTGTTGGTGAAGTTCGAAGAATCCAGCACCGGCGTGGGTTCGCTGAAAGGGCCTTCAGGCGTGGCCGTGGACTCAGACGGTGATGTGTACGTGACCGACTGGGGCAACCACAGGGTGCAGATCTACGACACCGACGGCCAGTACATCACTGCGTTGGTCGGTGACGCACAACAACCTTCGCCATGGACCCAAACCTACATTGACGCCAACCCTGAGTACATCAAGGCAAGGCGCCGGGCCGACATGGAACCTGAATGGCGCTTCCGAAGGCCTGTGGCGGTCAATGTGGATGCCGATGACCGCATCATAGTGTTGGAGTCCTACCGCCACCGGCTACAGATCTACAACAAGCTCAAGGACTACGAAGAGCATTCCCTTAACCTTTAGGTTTAATCAGCCTTAAGGTAGACGGCCGTCTAATAACGCTGTTTCCCAAACGTCTTGTGTGGCCTTCTCTTGGGTCCATGGCCGCATGACCGCGGCGGCTCGGGCGTCCCGGTAATAACGCTCCAGTGGATGCCGCTTCAGCATAGCCCTTCCGCCACAGAGCCGAATCGCCTCGCCCGTCAGTTCGACAACCGCGCGTTGCACTTGCACATGAGCGGCCCTGGCACGCTGAATCGCCTCGACCGGCGGGTCCAGCTGCTGCTCGGAGATGGACCGGTAAAATAATGCCCTGGTTGCTTCGAGTTTAAAGAACATCTCAGCGAGGGCGGCTCCGATCGCCGATTGTCCGCCACGAGCGTTGGCGTCGGTTGGAACGCGTCCTGTGGTATATGCGACGGTAAAGTCGTAAGCCGCCTGCATCAGGCCCAAAAAAGTTGCGGAAAAGGCGATAAAGATGTGGGGTTGACGCTGGAATAGCTGACCAAACACGCCTGCCGGTAGGACCTCGGCATCGTCCGGCGCCCAGACATCTTTCAGTTCCATGTCCTGGCTCACCGTGGAACGCATACCTATAGGGTCCCAATCGCCGGAGAACTCCACGCCAGGGCCTTCCCTCGGTATCGAGAGATACAGCGTCCGGTCGACCCAGGGGCCATCCGACAGCAATAGCGCAGGCGTCGCGAAATAGTCGGCTACGCCAGCCGAGGACACAAAAAATTTGCTGCCATTAACCAAATACCCGCCGTCCACGCGTTTCGCCGTTGTCCCGAAGCGCCGCCCTCCGGCATCAATCGGGTCGGCCGTGCCTGATTCTAGGCGTTCGCCGTGGGGCTGCCCATAAAAAACGCCCTGCTCTACAACCTCGCGGTATCGCCGGGCGCTCAACTTTTTGTGGCGGTCTTGTACATCCCCAGGCAGCTCTAGCCCATCCATCAGCGGACCCATCATCAGCATGGTCAGGCAGTGCATGTTGAAGGTGAGGGCGGTGGAGGAATTGCCTTGGGCCAATTTCTCGGAGACCAAACAGTAAGTCTCATAGTCCGCTCCGAGCCCTCCATGCTCCTCCGGAACACATAAGGCCAAGAGACCAGCATCGCGAAGGTCCTGATAGTCCTCAACCGGGAAGGCGGCATCCCGGTCCAGATCAGCGGCCCTTGGGGCGAATTTGTCAATCGCCAACCCGCGAGCCAGGTCCATCAACTCTTGTTGCCGGGAAGATGGGCGTAAATCCACGGAGCAGCCCTCCGGGCGTTAAATCTAGGTCTGCCTTTAGAAGAAAACGCTGAGGTTCTTGGCCAGAATGACATTGGCATCCAGGACTATGGTCCGCTTGTATATCTTCCACCGGCCATCTTCCTCGCGCAGGTGGTCTTCGCGGCTGCCGGCGAAGATGTTCTCGTCGGTCTCATGATGAGACCGGTAAAGGATGAACGCTGTCTTGGCCTTCAGGTCGCCCTCAGGCAGGGGTTCAATCACAAGGTTGCCCACGAGGTGCCGCGTCCGCGACGGTGGGTCTTCGGACCAAGCCATGCCGGTGTCCAACCGGTCGACCCGCATGGTCATGTACGTTTTGTCGTCCTCGAAGATCGCCAAGTCCCCCTCTTCGGAAATCTCACGGGACAGGTCCTGACGGCCAACATTCAGGCGCCGAGGCATGAAATAGAAGACGTCGTCGGTGAATAGGTCGAGCCATTCGCGAAACTTTCGGTCGTCGAGCAACCAGGCCTCGTTGATGTAGAACTGCATCAACTCGTGCCATAGCTCGCTTTGGGAGACTCCATCTCCGAACGTTTGCGCTGTCATTGCTACCTCATCGGGAATCCCGTCTTGCACTGCCCGCTCCGCTCCTAGCCGTTCATCGTGGCAGTGCCCTCAAAATCGGCTGTGCCCGGCTCGATGGATATGTCCTCCCAGCTCTCGGCGTTCATGAACTCTTCCCAGCGACGGTAGAAGCTGCGTTGATTGTTCTCTGAGGTATAACGCTCGGCTACCGTGCCGGGAAAGTCGGGATTTGAACCGGCCCGGCCTACACCCATGGACAGGTCTTGGGAGTATTTCCGGGCCAACGGAGTCAGGCTTGATCTGGAAACTCCTCGCCAATTGTCCATATCGTCTTGCTCGAACAGCCCGGCCACTCCATTGTAGTTGCCGCTGCCCATTCTAAGGGCCCGCTTAAGTTCGTCAGGCATACCCTTTTCGAGCACAACGAAATGCCAGAATTCAGTCTCCAAGGGGCCTCGGGGGTGGGCGAGTCGAAGCCCTAAAACCCCATTGGGGAAGATACTGTGGTTGCCCAATTGAAGCTTCCCCGCTCGGACACTGCCTAGGCGGCGCTCGGCCTCCGCTAAGGTAGACCGGTAATACTCCTCAAATAGCGAGCGGTTTTCCTGGGTTACACCGTGGGTCTGCCGGGCTTGGTCTGGCCGCTCTAACATCCGCATCGTCAAAGAATGTCCATTGATGAAAAGGTGTTTGTTGGGCGATTCGAATTGCGCCTCGTGGGTTAGGCGTGGGAGGTCGAAGTGCCTGGCCTGGACCAATATCGCGGAGAGGTGTGTGGTGGGGACATGGTAATTGTCCGAGCAGTTATCGACCGCTGTCTTCCAATTCAGCGGCTCGATCCACTTCACCGGACCGATAGCCTCAGTCCCGGCGTCCAACCGGTTGAATGCCACATCCAGGCACCATCTGGCGTCTCCCAGATATTCTTCCAAAGAAGGCGCGCCTGAGTCCCAGTTGGCAAAGACGATGCCGGCGTAAGTTTCTACGCGCGCCGCAATCAGGCTGTGGCTGTCCCGGTCCATAGCGCCGTAATACGCTTCTTCCTCTCCCGGCACGTATTCCAACGAGCCGTCGTTTGAATAGGTCCAACCGTGATAGGGACAGAAAAAGTTCTTAGTATTTCCTACGTCTGTCCTGACGATCGCGTTGCCCCGGTGGCGGCACATGTTCAGGAAGGCATGAAGTTTGCCCTTACCGTCGCGGGTCAAGATCACCCGGTCCTCACCCATGTAGGTGTGGAAGAAGTCATTTACCTTGGGGACCAAGCTTTCGTGGCCAATCATCAGCCAAGTTCTTCCGAATACCTTCTCCAACTCCTCCCGATAGATATCTGGGTCAGAGAAGATACGGGAATCGAGTTTCCCTGTCTTTAAGTCAATCACGTTGTATTTTTTGTCGGAAACGGCCATGATTGCTCCTGATTGCTACCCACCTACGATGTAATTTGCCGGATTAGGTTAACGATATGGCGCAATGGGTTTCTGGTCAAGGGCAGCATACTGGTATCGATGCTAGAAACCAATGCTCCCGGCCAACGATGTGAGAATGGAGGTCAGGCATGGCGTCTCCCGTAGAATTTAGCGAACAGGGAACGAGTAAAACCGTGAAGGCGGGCGGCATGGATGTCCACTACCACGACGTTGGGTTCGGAGACCCAATCGTTCTCCTCCACTCCTACGGCCCCGGCACCACAGGCTGGATCACATTTCACAAGATATTACCTGCCCTCGCCCAGCGGTACCGGTGCATTGTGATGGACCTGCCTAACTTTGGGCGGACCGGCCCCGTCACCTACAACGAGCCTCTACACAACCTTCAGGCTCGGACCGCATTGGCGCTGATGGACAAATTGGGGATCGAAAAAGCCCACCTGGTCGGCAACTCCCAGGGTGGGCAGTCGGCCATGGTGGTGGCGATGAAGAATCCCGAGCGGGTGAACAAGCTAATCTTCGGCGCGTGCCATATCAAGACCGGAGGAGATCTCTACCTGATGGGCAATCGCCCTTCAGAGGGCAGCAGGGCCACCAATGATGTGATCGCAGATCCCACTCGCGAGAATGTGCACCGGTACCTCCGGGTCCATATCGACGATCAAACGCTGGTGACCGACGACCTAATCGACTATATCCATCAGAATTACACAGGGCACCCGGACCACGTGGCGGCCAACGCGGCCTCCGTGAGCGTGCCCTACGACCATGGCGTGGACCTGCCCAACATCAAGGCGCCTAGCCTGATCATCTGGGGGCGTTATGACCGCATGTGCGTCTTTGAGATTGGTATCGCCGCGTTGAATAACATCGATGATTCCAGATTGGTGCTACTCAATAATTGCGGCCACTGGCCTCCGTATGAGAAACCAGGGGAATACACCGCCCACCTGCTCAATTTCCTGGAGAATATCTAAGGGAAATCAATCTCGTAGGCGCAGCGTTACCCGGGAGACCGAAAAGGCGAGGCTACCAGATCACCTGGGATTCCTGAAGGCTTTCTACTTCCGACTTCCGTAGGCCAATGATGCCGTGGAAGACGTCCATATTGTGCTCGCCCAAGTCCGGAGTCCAAGTGTCGATGCTGGACGGAGTTTTCGAGAAACGCCACGGCGGCACCACAGCACGCATCTCGCCTTTTTCAGCGTGGGTTATAGTCGGGAATGCTTCTCTTGCTTCCAGATGGGGGTCGGCTCTCAACTGGCTGGGAGAAAGCGACGGAAACGAGGGGACTCTGCGAGACTGCAGTTTCTTCGTGACCTCGGTCGGTGTGTGTTTGGCCGTCCACTTGGAGATAAGCCGGTCCAGTTCGTCATGATGCTTCCAGCGGCGGAAGGCGTCGCCGAACTTATCGCCCTGGGCCCATTCCGGGTTGCCCATGACTTCGACAAAAGCCTTCCATTCGTCCTGTGATCCCACCGATATGCTGACCCACTTGTCCTCACCCGCACATCTGTAAACGCCTTGCGGTGCGTTGGAGTCGTCCCGGTTGCCCTGCCGTTGGGTCTCGCGTCCATTCATAGCAAATTCAAGCAGCGACTGGCCGATGAACGAAGACCCCAAGTCCCTGACGGAAACGTCGACGTGCTGGCCAAGTTCTGTCCTTCGTTTGGCGCAGAGGGCAGCCACGGCAGTGAACGCCAGTAGCATTCCGCCTGTATGGTCCATGCCATGGCGAAGCTCCACCGGCGGCCCATCTGGGTAACCGGTGAGGTTTCCCAGACCGCCGATTGCAGCGAACAAAGGGGCATAGCCAGCGTAGTTGTATTCCGGCCCACTCTGGCCGTTGGAGGACAAAGACACTAGGATGATGTCCGGTTTAGCCTTCCTTAGGGCCTCGTAGCCGAAGCCCAGACGGTCGAACACGCCGGGCCGGAAGCTCTGCAGAACCAGGTCAGAGACTTTAGCGAGTTCCAACGCCAACTCGATGGCGCGGGGTTCTTTGAGGTTCAGGGTTGCAGACATCTTATTGGCATTGACCTGCTCGAAACTGGGGGCCGGCTTGCCGTACATCGGGTGGGGACGGCGGGTGATATCCAATCGGGCCGAGCTCTCGATCTTGATTACCTGGGCGCCCATCTCAGCCATCATCAGTCCGGCGAACGGCCCGGCGGCATGCGTTGAGAAGTCGGCTACCCGGATACCGGACAACGGTCCTAGAGCGTCGGTCATTAGATCACCCCCGAGCGGGCCAATGAAACTATTTCCTCACCTGTGTAACCGAGAGATTGAAGCAACTCGGAGTTGTGCTCCCCTAGAAGTGGGGCCCGGTCAAGTACCGGCGGAGTTTCAGACATGCGGTATGGCGGTCCGGCATAGTCAAAGGTCCCAGCCTCAGGGTGGTCGAGCGAGACAAAGAATCCCCGCTCGCGCTGATGTGGGCTCTCAAACACCTCTCCAGGTGTGTAGAACGGGGCGAATGGGACACCAGCGGCTTGACCTTCGTGATACAGCCAGTCTTTGGTCTTGTCGGCCGTCCACTCCCTAAGGTTGCGATTTATCTCCGCGCCATGGGTGAACGGGTCTTGGAATTTCTCAGGAGCAGCCCAATCAGGGTCGCCTAGAAAATGACCTAGGTTCTCCCACTGCCTGGGCTCAAGAGTCAGCACTTCTATGTGACCGTCCGTAGTCGGCATGACTCCACCAACCCGAAAGAAGCGGGAGAACCGGTCTTCTTCTACACCCTCAGATTCTAATCGTTGCAGCGGCATGTAACCGATAGTCAATTCGGCTTCTTGTGTCGAACAGTCGACGAATTGTCCCGGCGACCCATCCCACTTGGCATAGATGGCCCCGCACAGGCCCACGGCTGCGGAGAGGCCACCCTGATAAGAGCCCATCATGCTGCCGGCAGCGAGGGGCGCGCGGTCAGGGAAAACGTCCAAAGCCAGACCGTTGGGAAGCAGGTTGCCTTCTCCTCCGGCATGGAATATGTTGACGTCGTTCGCTACATACTCGGAGTATGGTCCGGTGCTGCCGTATGGAGTGATTGCGGTGGCGATCAGGTCGGGTCGACTCTCGGCCAGCCTTTCCTGGCCGATTCCCAATTCTGTGGCGCGGGACGGAGAAAGGTCATGGGCCAAAACGTCTACTTGTCCGGTCAATTCCCAGAGGATCTCCCGGCCTTTACGGTCGTCCAGGTTCAGCGTGATGGATTTCTTCCCGGTGTTTAGATAGAGGAACATCCCGCTACGCTCTGGATGGGGCACATCTCCGGGGAAGGGCCCTCGCCGCCGGGACGGATCCCCAGTCTTAGGCGGCTCAATCTTGATGACCTCGGCTCCCAGAGAGGCCAGCAGCTTGCCGCAGAACGGACCGGAAACCATGCTGGAGATCTCCAGCACCTTCAGCCCGCCCATCGCTGTGGGGAAAGTGTTTTCAGACGTATTCATTGGCGCTTTTTAACGGTTCGGGTTTCCTTCCGCAAATCTTGATTATTCCGGGAGAGTGGGCGGCATGCCCTGGCTGCGGGTGGCCGTTCGCAATTGGAGTTGGCTGCCGTCGGTGAACCATGGAACACGGGGGTCACGTGAAGGCAACATCACGGTTGCTTGGCCGGGCGCTGTGACCTGGCCACGCTGGTTCTCCGACCAGATCTCCAGGTCAACCAACGGCGAGCCGTTGTCGATGTGCTTGCCAATCACTTTGCCTTTCAGGTACTGGGTGTCGCCGTAAACGTTGAAGCGGCGGCACTCGACCCTCAGGCGCTTCAAGAAGGCGTCGTCACCCATCCAGTTGGTGACCAGGGTGCCCATCCAAGACACCCGCTGGGGCCCGTAGTCGTAGGCGCCAGGCACTCCCACCGCTTCGGCTACCGAATCTCTCAAGTGACCGATCCCGGTGTACTCAAGACCGCCACCGGCCTCGGGGTTCCGGAAGAAGTGGTCGGGATGGCGCAGGGCCTCGCGCAGCAGCACTCCGTGGGCGCTGGACCGGCCGGTGCCGACCAGGAACGCGGTCATGTCCTGCAGAGACAAAGGTCCGCGGAGCACAGTGTCTATCTCGTCACCGATATGTGTGTCTTCGTAATAACGGGTGTTGCCGCCCCTGGCTTTTTCGCTGAGGACCAATTGATCGATCTCTTCCAATTCTTCAGCGGTGTATTCGTGGCGCTTGGGGACATCTGAGTACTTGCCTTGCTCCCGCGAGGCACGGCGCTGGTGGCGGGTGCACCAACCCACTACCCTGGATATCATTTCGTCGCGCTGGTTCGTGTAGATGGTTTCCACAAACTGGATCACCAGCTTGCCCGAGTACTCACTTTCCTTCTCTTGGACGTCCAGCACTCTTTCGATGGCGTTTATAGAGTCGCCGGGGCGAATGTGTCGGAAGTTCTCCCAGTCGGTCCCGGCGAAGAACCCGTGGACTCCTGGGAGGCCCCAACGGGTCCGGCCGGACCAGTGCCGCATGAAGGGAGAGCAGGGATGGCCTATGATCGACCCATACTTCGAGTAGGAGGCGTACTCCTGGTCACGAAACATGGGATTGCTGTCGCCGATTCCGTTGACGAAGTTGAGCATGGAGCCAACGGAGGCGTCCCGAACGAAGTTTTCGGTCCGCAAGCGCATACCAATCATTGCCTTGGCAGCGGCGATGGACTCGGCAGTGATTCCCTCAACCTCAGGTAGGGTCTGAGTAACCCGTTCTTGTTCGTTTTGTTTTGCCATTTTTACCTCGGGTTTTTAGCTGTGAACCGGGATTCTTAGGCTACGTTACCAGAGTACCTGGTCTTCTTCCAGTCGGGTAATCTCCTCTTCTGCCATCCCTAAAAGGCCACCGAATATCTTCTGGTTGTGCTCGCCCAACAAAGGCGCGTGCCGATGGATGGAAGGTGGTGTCCTTTCCAGGTTCCACATGATGTTATAGACGGGCTCCGCCCCCAGAGACGGGTGCTCGATGTCGGAGTAAAGACCGCGTTCCTTGAAGTGCGGGTTAAATAGCCGGTCCTCTGCGCCCATCACCGGTATCGCGGCCACTCCATTCGCCTGGAGCAACTCTGTGATATATCCGGGGGTCAGATCTCGGGTCCAAGCGGACAGGTTGCCGTCCAGATCTCTCCGATTTTCCAGGCGGGAATACCGGCTTGAGAATCGTTCTTCTTCACACCAGGCTGGGTTGTCCATGCCTGTTTTCAGCCCCTGCCACTCGTCCTCGGTCCTGACGGCGATGGACACCCAAGCGTCGTCACCTTGGCAAGGATAGTTGCCATAGGGGGCCATCGCCGGATCGTAATTGCCTTTGGGGCCCATGACTCGGCCAGTCATTTCGTATTCCATCAGGCCCGCACCCATCGTTGCGACCGTGGCTCGTAGCATGGAAACGTCGATGTACTGCCCCTGGCCAGTCCGTTCTTTCTGGTGCAGCGCAGATACGATGGCGAATACCGAGTGCAGCGCACCCACGATATCTGCGTAGGCGTGTTTTAGTCCCAGCGGCCTCTCGCCTTCGTAGCCCATGGTACTGTCCAGGCCAGACAAAGCGCCGATGGACGGCGCATAGGCTCTCAAGTCTCGCAACGGCCCTGTCTGACCGTTGGACGAGATGGATGCCATCACGATTTCCGATTTGATTCCGGAAAGAACGTCGTAGCCCAGGCCAAGCCGGTCCATCACGCCCGGAGAGAAATTCTCCACAACCACATCGCAGTGAGGCACAAGTTCCTTAATCAGATCGATGGCCCCTGGCTTCGTTGTATTGACGGCGATGCTGAGCTTTCCGCGGTTGACGTTGTGGAACAAGGGATGTTGTTCCGGATCGGGTTCATCACCGATGATGGGGCGGCCCAGGCGCATATAGTCCATGCGTTGGCGGGTCTCCACCTTGAGGACTTCGGCGCCCATGTCGGCCAGGACCATGCCGGGTAACGCGCCGGCCAGGACCCAGCCAAAGTCCAACACCCGGTATCCGCTGAGCGGCCCAGGTCCAGAATTTTCGTTATCTTGGTTCATCGCCTAAATAATCCCTGTCTGGTAGAGCTTGACCAACTCCTCTTTGGAGTAACCCATCACATCGCAGTAGATGCCGGCGTTGTGCTGACCTAGTAACGGCGCTGGCCTCGGCGGCAACGCGTCCTGATTCGAAAGTTTGTAGGGCGGTCCGGCGAAGGAAACAGGACCCGTGTCTTGGCGTTCGATCGCCACGAACTGATCGGCCAGACTTTCGTCGTTCCGGACCTCGCCGAAATCTCGCACTGGGGCAAGAGGAATGTGGTGCTTCAGCGCCAAGGCTAACAATTCAGCTTTGGTGTGCTGTGTCAGCCATTCCTCCATGTAACCGTCGACTTCGTCGGCGTGTTCGTTATTCATCGCCGTGCGGTTTCGGAAACGGTCCTCTTTGGCCCACTCAGGACTGCCCATGACCTCAAGCAGGGTGCGCCACTGCCTTCCTTCCGGAGAGCCGACAAATATGTATCCGTCCTTGCAGCGAAGGATGCAGTTGGGGTAGGGGAAGTCCAGGGCGTGGTGGCCGGTCCGCCGGGTCATGCGCCACTGGTAAACAGCCATCAGTGCTTCTGGGCCGTTGTAGATACCAGCCATGGACTCGACTTCGGCGATATCGATGTGCTGCCCGACGCCAGCCAGAAGGGCGATTACGATCGACGATGCGGCGGCCATGGCAGCGAAATAGCCAACCTCCGGAGTCCCAAAACCCAAAGGTTCTCGATCGGGGCTGCCCAGCCCTTCGCAGATCCCTCCGGCAGCCGCCAAATTGATGTCGTAGGCCTTGTAATTGCGGTATGGGCCGGTCAATCCGTAGGGAGTTATCGACGCCATGACCAGAGCATCGTTGTGAGTCCGCAGACTCTCGTAGTCGACTCCCAATCGGTCCATTTCGGTCGGGTGGAGGTTGTGTACGAAAACCTGAGATTGGGCGAGTAATCCGCCCAGAATCTCACGCCCGGTCGGAGTTTCCAGGTCCAGGGTCACTCCCTGTTTATTGGCGTTTAGATAGAGGAACAAGCCGCTCCGTTCGTGGTGGGGCTGGTCGTTGAGAAAAGGCCCGTATTCCCGAGCCTGATCTCCCACGCCGGGTCGTTCTATCTTCACAACCTCGGCTCCCATATCGGCGAGGAGCTTGCTGCAGTAGGGGGCAGATACGGACTCCCCAAGTTCCACGACGCGCAGACCCTGGAGCAGAGAAAAAGTCAAAGGGAATCTCCGGAGGTGTTCATGTTCGGGACAATGACGACTGCTGGATCAGTCTAAACATTGCCAATCGGATTGGGATTATACAGTGAAAAAAGCTGGTCTGTTAATGACCGTAGATGTAAATCCAAACTCACGCATCGGTGCCTAGCCCGCAAGATGCGGGATGATGTGTTTGCCGAATAACCGCAAGGTCTCCATCACCTCTTCATTAGCAATGGGACCGATCTGGAATAATGGCATGATTTCGTCCACGCCCGTGGGCACGTATTGTTCCATATAGCGAAGGCAGTCATCAGGGTCTCCGATGCAATACCGCCCTTCTTTGATCAAGTCCAGTGAGGAAATTTCGTCGCGATTAGATGACTCCGTGGCCACCGAACGTTGGTAGTGCCACTGGTAGTCGCTCGGCACGTCGGCTGGGTCCTGTTCCTGCCAGACCCGGTCATGGCGGAGGTTTTGCTGACTCCGATACCAATCTAGAATTTTGGCCCCTCGTTCCACGGCTTTATTGTGGCTTTCGGCACAGATTGCCAGCGTGCTGATGGAGACCCGATCCTTGATCACTTTCCCTACGGGTTTGGCGTTTTGGATACCCTCGCGATAGGCGTCTATTAATTGGGTCAGGCGATCCGGGCCGCCGCCCGACATAGCCAGGCATCCCAAGCCGAGCTCACCAGCCTTTCTGAAGGTTTCCTCGCGGCTACAGCCTAGCCATATGGGAGGATGAGGAGTCTGCACCGGCTTGGGGTGGACCTCTCTAGTCGGGATTTGGAAATACTTCCCCTGGTACGAAAACTCCCCCTCGGCCCAGGCACGGGGGATGATCTCCAACGCTTCGTCCACCATGCCGGTGGCGTTCTCCAGGTCAACTCCGAAGGCTGCCATCTGGTACGGGTAACCGGAGCGGCCAACGCCCAAGTCCACCCTTCCCTTGCTTAAGATATCAAGGGTGGCCGTCCTCGCGGCAATGTGCAATGGGTGCTGCACCGGAGGAACTGCCACTGCTATTCCCAGCCTGATGCGGGATGTTCGCTGGCTGATGGCAGCTAGGGTAACATCCGGTGCGCTGGAGTGAGACCATTCAGTGCGGAATTGATGATCAGCCAGCCAGACGCTATCGAACCCCTGCTCTTCAGCAAAGACCACCTGGTCCATCATCTCCCAATGGCGATCATAGTCGCTATTGGGCGTCCAGGGCTTAGGCACCTGTATCTGGTAAAACATCCCGATCTGCATTAAGTCCATCCCCTAGATTGATTCGGCTAGGCACGAATTATACTACGTGGCATCGAGGCTATTCATTGGCATAGAATGAATTCGATAATCGATGAGGAAGGTATCGAATGGTTACCGTATTAACAGAAACGAGCGCAACCGAATCAACAATACCACCAGGCGAATCGCATCCTAAAGATGAGTTATGGCTTAGCACAAGTGATACCGCCGCCATAACAGGTTGGTCGATGAAACCGGAAGGTTTCTGCAAGGGTGATATCTGCGTGCCAGTGCCATTAGATAAGGCCGATAGTTTTGTCCAAGGGGACGCCATCAATGTCTCAGCTTTTTGGGACCTGATGGGCAAGCCTGCAGTTCGGAACGCGAATGCGTATGTGTGGCTTCTGGGAGAGGGCGCCGACCTTCGCAATGACACAATGCTTAGTCTTGAGGCGCCTAATTTCACGCTGCCTGATCTAAACGGCAATAACCATTCATTGACCGACTTCCGAGGGAAACGCGTCCTGTTGGTCACCTGGGCTTCTTGGTGAGGATGCCGGAATGATCTGCCAGGTTGGCAGACGATGTTTGAAACCGTGAAGAACGACGACTTTATGATTCTGTCAGTAGCGATGGATGCCGATCTCGAGGCTGCGCGACCGTGGATAGAGGCAGCCGCACCGGATTACATCACGCTTATCGATCAAAACCACTTACTCTCTTCGTTGTACAACATGGTCAACGTACCCCAGGCGGTCTGGATAGACGAAACCGGCATGATCGTTCGCCCGGTTGAGACGGGCGGTTCACTGGACGTGGTTAAAGAATATGACCCAGAAATAGGCGGATATATACCGGAGACAGCTGCACGTGTTGCAAGCGCAAAATCGACATATATCCAGGCCGGGAAAGACTGGGCTGTAAATGGCAGCGCCAGTCCCTTCCTGTTTGACTATGATGAAGCGAGAAAACATGTGCCGACAATGAGCAACGAAATGGCCCTGGCACATGCAAAATTCCAGTTGGGCCAATACCTGAGACGAATTGGCAGCGCTGACGAAGCTGATGCGCTCTTCGCCGAGTGCCGCCAGTTACACCCGGATTCATGGAATATCTTCCGGGAGACAACGGAGCGGTCGGCATCGGGGCTAGCCGTCGGAGAAGCGTTTTGGGGGAAGGTCAAATCCCTCGGTGATAAGCAGTACTACGCCACCATCGATATGGAGGGCATACCAAGGTGAAAGTTTCCAGAGTAGTATGCAGGCCGTAGACTATGCCCGTTTTCTACATCGAACAAAGCGACGCCCGGAGGGAATCTTCCAATGCGCGGATTCAGTGAAAAAGCGATTAGCCAAGAGTAGGCGAAAATAGATTTTCGGGGTCGCAGGCGGCCTAGCCGAGTACCTGGGCATCTCGCCTAAGCTCGTACGGATGGCGTTTGTTGTCGGGGCGGCCTTCTCTACTCTAGGGCTGTTGGCCTACGTTGTATTGTTCGTCTGGATGCCCAAAGCACCCGAAGGATAGTAGTCGTTGCTGTCCTCACCCAATAAACAACGTGTAGGACCCTCGGTTCACTTGTTCAATTGTCTGAGCACACAGCATGCGATGGTCTTTAGACAGCGCCCGTTTCGCCACTTCAATATTGACTGGTGAAATCTGCTCCAGAGCCTGGATTTCAGCCAGGGTAAAATACTCAGCCCTGTCGACTTCTTTCATGTCGGGGTTGGGCTCGCCGGACTGACGGCTCAACAGCATCACGATGTACAAGCTGTTGCCTCCTTCTTCGTCGTACCGGTTCCTGATACCCAACACCCCTTGGACCGTGGTCTTGACTCCGGCTTCCTCTTCTACTTCCCGGACCACGGCTAGCTCCATCGTTTCATTTTGCTCGACGAACCCGCCGGGTATCTGCCAATTGCCACGGCCTCGCCGCGATGACCGCCGGACTAGCAGCAATCGGCCGTCGTCAACGACCGCGCCGCCAACGCCGACGTTGTATCCAGTGTTGTACCGGTCCGGTGGTGGCATCGTTTGATATTCCTTCGCTAAAAGAGTCCGTTTATTGCTCGATTGCCTGCAAGTTGGGATAGTATAGGCCAAGGGGAATCCTGCCAACCTTGTCTACGGACCGCCAACGCGGATTTAACTGCCGGATTTAACTAAAGGAGCTTCTACAATGACGATAGAAAGATTTACGAATGTAATCACAGAAGAAACAGAACTGCGTGAGATTTTTGGCGAGCCATCAGAACGCGCGGTGAACAAGCAGATAGACCGGCTGGATGTTCATTGCCGCGCTATCGTTGAAAAATGCCCATTCATATTGCTCGGTACATCGAATACTGAAGGTCAATGTGATGTTTCTCCAAAGGGAGATTACCCTGGTTTTGTGCGGGTACTGGATGATAGAACGATCGCCATTCCCGATCTACCCGGCAACAATCGCCTAGATACTCTCCGGAATATGATAAAGAACCCTCAGGTAGGCTTGATCTTCATGATTCCCGGAATGAATGAAACTCTAAGAATCAACGGCAAAGTCCAATTGGTTCGAGACCCTAGTTTACTCGAGAGCATGTCGTTCCAAGGGAAATTACCCAAACTGGCAATCGTCGTTAACGTTCAAGAAATTTTTACCCACTGCCCCAAGGCATTTCTCCGCTCCAAGTTATGGTCGGATGAATACCGAATCGAGCGCAGCGAATTGCCATCATTCGCCGAGATCTTAAAAGATCACTCGGGTTTTGTCGATTGCGACGTGGAAGAGTTACAGAAAGAGCTAGACCATAGACATGCGACAACATTGCATTAGCCGCTTATTCCCCCGGAGTTCTATCTTGGAGCCGGGCCTCGTTAACATCTCTGGGTATAGATGACGAAACAGGGAGGCAACTCAATTTAACCAAAGGAACACAATGCCGCCATGGGCTGGTCCAAACATCATCCAACAGGTCTGATTCATAATTCGGCACAAAACAGCTATCGAGGCTACACCCTATTCAGCAACCTCGGCGGCCATCACACCAGTCTCGTAGACATGGAAGGCCGGGTGTGCCATACGTGGCAATCTGACCAGGGAATCAACTACAGCTACCTCTTGCCCAACGGCCACTTGCTGCTCCGGACCGGTCCACCGGGACAGGAAGTCTCTTTTCTAGACCGACCGGAGCGGGACCTTCTGCCAAGGGGCGGCAGGACGGCATCCGGGGCCATTCTAGAGTTGGACTGGGACAGCAACGTTGTCTGGGAATACCGTGATCCACTGTTACACCACGACTTTGAACGTTTGTCTAACGGGAACACCTTGGTTTTGGTGTGGCAGTCGCTTCCTGAAGAGTTAGCCTCTAAAGTGAGCGGCGGTTTCAGCGCTGGCACGACCAAAGGACAGATGCTGGGCGACGTGGTGCGGGAAGTCACGCCGGATGGCAGCATGGTCAACGAATGGCGTTCCTGGGAGTACCTCAGCCTGGAAGAAGACACAATCTGCCCTCTGGAGGGACGCCTGGAGTGGACCCACCAGAACTGCTTGAACGTGACCAAGGATGAACACCTTTTGGTGAGCTTCCGCCAGACTAGCACGGTAGGCATAGTCGATCGGTCCAGCGGGGAGTTTAGTTGGAAATGGGGCCCCCGTGAAATCTCTCACCAGCACAACCCCACCTACCTGGACAACGGGAACGTTTTGTTATTCGATAACGGGCCACACCGCCAGGGCATGAGCCACTCCCGGGTCATTGAGGTTGACCCAAGCGACAACCAGGTCATCTGGGAGTATCGGGGAGACCCGCCTATATCCTTTTTCAGCTACCACATCAGCGGCGCCGAAAGATTGCCCAACGGCAATACCCTTATCTGCGAGGGCGCCCCCGGCCGCATCTTCGAGGTCACGCCCAGACATGACATCGTCTGGGAGTACATCAATCCATTTGTCGCCTCGAGCGGCGAACACGGTGGTGGCTCTGTTTCCAATAATGGCAATGCGGTGTTTCGGGCCCACCGCTACGGTCCAGACCATCCTGCTCTTCAAGGCAAGGACTTAGACCCGGCTCGCTATGCCAACTTGAACCGGCTCTACTCGCCTGCATAATGTCTGAAAGCCGGACTAGTGTTCCGCTGTCGCAAATAAGCTGATGCTCGAGGGCGGCACTTGCCCGGCCTAACGCCCACAGCGGAGGTAATGCAATATGTCTGATCCTAGCCGTTACGACGAATTCGGTTTTTACGCCCCTTTGCCAGTGGACCGCGCCGCACGGCGCGAACCGGGGGCAGACTTTCCGACCGGGCCGGATATTGGAAGCGCCCTGCCCGCTGTTTGCCTGCCGGACCAGCAGGGTCAGCTCGTGGACATTCGCCATCATTGCGGCAGCCGCGGCGCAATTGTTGTGTTCCACCGATCCGCCTATTGGTGACCGCCTTGTATGACGCAGCTCGTGCAGCTGCAAAAAACGCTCCCAGAGTTGCACGAGGCCGGCTACGAGGTGTTCGCCATCAGCAACGACACCGTCGAACGCCTCGCCGACTTTGCCAAACAGCACTGCATCACCTTCTCATTGTTGTCAGACGAGGATTCAACGGTGATCAGCTCCTTCGGCATTATGAACACCCTGATTCGGCCCGACGAGGGCAAGCACATGCGCTGGTACGGCATCCCATACCCGGGCACTTACATCATCGATGAAGCAGGCATTGTCGTCGACAAGGATTTTCATCAGCATCACGCTCGGCGCCTCTCTGGGCGGGGGTTGCTGCAGCGGGTATTGGGCACCCTGCCAGAGCAACATGTCGACGCACCGAAGGCAACTAGTGAAGGTAACGAAATCACGCTCACAACGAGCTTGGTCGATCCGACGCTAATGCTTGAAGTCATCAGTCTCCTGGTCTGCCGCCTTCACATCGCTGCGGGCAGGCACATCTACGCGCCGGGTGCGCCCGAGGCATTTACCCCAGCTAGCCTAGAGTTTCACGGCAAGGGATTGCGCTTCGGTGAACCAGAGTGGCCACAACCGCAGCGGCTCAACATGACAGATCTGAATATCCAGGTGCCAGTCTACGATCGGGAGGTCACCGTGTCAGTGCCAGTCACCGCCACCTCGGCACTGGTTCGCCTGGGTCACGGCCTTGAGCAAACATCGGTAAAGATCACCATTACATGCGCCTACCAATCCTGCGATGAAGTATCGTGCGGACTGGCCGAAACCATCGAAGCAACGATAAGTGTACCCCTCGAAGAACTTGTCGAACCAGAGGGAGTCAAGACTTACGCCAAACGCGTTGAACAGGAACAGTCTGCAAAGCGCCCGGATGGTCCACTGGATGACGAGCCATGAAAGCCCTGGATGAATCCTTTGATCCCTGTCTGCAATACCAGCCTGGACACGGGAACGTGATCTCGCTCGTTCTTGGGTCCCCAACGCGAAGGTAGAAGCGGGCTACTCATCCATGACCTTGCGGAAAAACGCCAGCGCATTGCCCCCGGTGATCTTGATGATGTCGGCGTCGGTATAGCCGCGGGTAATCAGACCTCGGATGATGTTCTTCCCTTCAGCAGGGGATTCAACGCCGATTATGAAACCCGAGCTTCTCACACCGATGCTGGAATCTGTCCCAATTGCCACGTGGTCGATGCCTAGAAGCTTCACCATGTAATCGTAGTGGTCCAGCAGGAGTTCAATGCCCAGGGTAGATCCCCAGCTGCTGATCACCGACGGTTGTACCGTGACTCCGACAATGCCGCCTTTTTCCGCGCAGGCTACCAATTCCTCGTCCTTCCTCAGCCGTCCCGCGGCATACTCGCCGCCTCCCTGTTGCAGGCCCAGGGTGTATGATCCGTCGTGGCTGAAGGCAACCGGGGCCTCGGAGAACTCAATGGCGTCCATCGCCGTCCGAAAAGACGCGTGGGACAGATCAACCACCATACCCAGTTCGTTCATCCTTTTTACAACTTCGATACCGAACAAACTCAGCCCACCATCGTTTCGCTCAAGGTGGCCGTCCCCGATATAGTTCTTGCGCCGGTAGGTCAGCCCCGCCAGCCTGACGCCGGCGTTGTAGAGTACGTCCACCCGCTGCAATTCGTTGCCGATGGCCAAGTGTTCCACGGTAGGCAAGAAACCCACTTGACCATTCTGCTTTGCGGCCTCGATCTCCGCGGCGTTGCCGACATTGACTACACCGTCATGACGGCTGACATCTGACAACATCAGGCTGATCTCGTCCAAAAGGTCTTCGAACCGGATAAAGGACATCTCGTCGGTCTTCACCATGCCCCTGTATACATTAGCGGTCCCGACCGCAGTGAAGCCTCCATGCCGTACCGCCTCGTAGCCCCACTCGTGGGTGTCGCCACGCAGGTACTCCATGAGATGGTCGGGGGCTTCCGGCTTCACCATCGGGTGCTGATGGAGGTCGATCATTATTGTTTCCTGCACCAAATCCTGAAATCTTCTCTCCTGATCATCGTCGAGGGTCACGGCCGTTGACCGACCCTCGATAACCTGCTTTGCCAATGAAACCGAACTATCCGCCATCTAAGCTCCTTCTTGTACCGGACCGGGAACCGCACTTGCGTCTAGGCTGATTGGTTACGAAGCAACCAGCGAGACATTTCGTCAGTACGCCAGCGGCTCGGCTGAGGGTCGTCCCTCAACGTCCAATCTAAGCGGTCATCCGCCAAAGATAAACAAGGGGCATCTCGTCAGCCGAGATGCCCCCGCTGTGCTAACCCAAACGAATTTGGAAATCCAACAGTTTTTCGCCGATTTTAGGCATGGAAATGAGGAAATGGTGCCCCAGGTGGGATTCGAACCCACGACCCGCTGCTTAGAAGGCAGCCGCTCTATCCCCTGAGCTACCGGGGCACACGAAGCCAGCATAAAGCTGGGAGCCGGGTTCTAACCAGCTCATGGTTATCTTACGAACGCTCTAAGAAGGGTGTCAAGGCAGGCGTATCGGCCCTATGCCTTTTTTGATTATGTCCGGTAACCCGCTCGACGCGCTGATTGCGGATGCCCGTGCCCTCTGTCAAAATGAAAGCCCTCAACAAGCGAGGCTAGACCCTGCGGGTATACGTGTACTACGGCTGAAGCGCTCTGCTTCTCCGTTTTACCCTTCTCCGTTTACCCTTCTCCGTTTTCAAGGAAGTGATGGGCAATGGCAGACGACCTACTGAACATGGAATCCAAGCCCTCCGCGAAGCAGTTGATCGCCGGATGGCGGCGGCAATGGTCGGACGGCGGTGAGATATCCAGCGGGCTGCCCCGTTATCTGATCAGCAAACTGGGCGCAACCCAGATTGGCGAGATGGGTCCGGAAGTCAACAAACTCTGTTACCCTTTCCAGGTGCCAGGCACACATGATACCTACCGCCCGAGAGTGGTCTACAACAACGGTCTACCCGTCCAACCCATGACTCGCCGCAACCGTTTCTATGATGCCGGAAACGGCCTGATACTCTTCCTGGGACAGGAGCCTTGGTTCCGAATCGACGTTTATGCCGAGGCATTCTTCCAGGCGGTGACGGAACTGGGGTCGCCCAAGATAGTCGCGGTGGAGGGGTACAACGGCGCCGCCCCACCCGACATGGAACGCAGCGTTAGTTGCATCTACAGCCGGGCTGACATGAAAGAGAACCTAGACCAGTACGGGCTGCGATACTCCAACTACGGATCCCAAAGCCGCAATGGCCCAACTATCGCCATGGCGCTGGTGACAATCGCCCACTACGAGCACCCAGACCTGGAGATGCTGCGAATGGGCGCGATGGCGCCCATGTACCCGTTCCTGACCTCGAACAACGACCCAGTGGGAATCAGCCGGGACCACCGCGCTTTCTACGACATCATGCGCAGGCTGAAGTCCATGTTCGACTTGGACATAGACCTTTCGGAGTTGTTGTCGCTGGGAGAGGCCGAGTCTCAGGAATTGGTGGACACACTAGAGAAGATCGCTGAGACCAATCCCACCGCTAAAGAACTGATCGACCGGGCCAAGGCGGACTTCAATCTTGTGCCTTTTGAGAGGTCGGTCTCTCTGGACCCCGCGTTGGACCGGACCCTAGAGGATATCCTCCGGAACGCACCCGACCAACCAGACGAGTCCGATTAGGGCATCAGTCTCACGAATCTAGGGTCGGAAAGGGTTTTATATCAGGCCTTCAGCCTCGGCTGCTTTCTCGATCATTTCCCAGCCAATGTCTGTGCCGGGTACGAAACTGCGGCAGGCCTCGCCCTCTAATACCGCTTTCCCGATGGGGTCTTCGTCCGTGACCGAAAGGAATGCGGACTCAATCTCAGCAGCCAATTTCGGGTCCAGATTGTTCTGCGAAGTGAAACAGCAGTGGGAATATCCAGGGCTGGACCAGAAGATTCTTACGTCATTTCTGGGTAAAGTGCCGTCTTCAGCCATGGTTTCCATAACCCGTTGGCTGACCGCACCGGCGTCGAACTCTCCGCTCGCAACTCGTTCAACAACATCGCACTCGTCAGATTTGGTATCAGACTGGCGGTCGTCGTAGAAACTGTTGACGGAAAGGTCTTTGCTGGGGTTTATTCCCGAGTCCTTCAGGAAAGAAAAGGCCAAGAGACCCGCCTGCACAGAAGACCTCCGGCCAAAGGCGAAGCTCCTATCTTTGAGGTCTTCCATAGTATCAATGCCGGAGTCAGCGTGGGTGATGAAATGGGTGGTGAAGTTAATGTCCGCATCCCGCATGGCGATGACCCGGACGCCGTCGGCTGCCAGACGTTTGATCTTTACGTAGCTCAGAGGCCCGTTCCAGGCCAGGTCAATCTCGCCTTTTACGAAGGCGTCGACCATGTTGTCGTACCCGGAATACAGGACCCAATCGAGGTCGATACCCCGCCGCCGGAACAACTTCTCAAGACCCTCAAAGACTTCCATGTGGTTGGGTGTAGCGGTGCCGCCTAATCTGACCATGTCGGACCTCTCACTGGGGCGATTGGGAACCACTGGGAGTGTTGAAGAATTATATCAGCAATCAATTCGCTCTGGCCGTTGGGTATTAACCAGCTTCTCTGGCGCGGGTAAAACCGCGTCTCGATTGCCAACGCCCTGCATTCTAGAAGACCATTACGGTCTTTCTACAGGCTCGTTTTGCCTGTGGCTAGGACTAGGTATTAGTACGTAGTCCTCATCTGTTTTTTTCGTTCGGTGGGCCCGTCTCAAAAATACGGCACCTAACAACAAACCGGACAATTATTAAGGAACTAAAAATGCAAAACACTAACGTGACGACACAATCGAGTACTGGGATTCTACCGATCAAAAATTCATGTGGTCCTGGCCGGCCTGCTGCTGGTCGGGGTGTTGGCAATGACCGCCACATTTAGCTCGGTCTCAGCGGACGCAGGGCACGTCCATAAAGTCCGCGGGCTCCTATACCGTTGCTCCCCCGGTCTTGTCGGGCGCGCCAACGACGGAAAACTGCGTGACAACCATCGCAGGTACTGTAGACGTGACAACGATTGGTGCTCAGACGGGGGTCGGGGCAGTGGATTCCTATTGCACCCTAGGCACAGGCGCCAGAGGGGTCAACGAATGCAGAGGGTCGTTCTTCTTTGACGGCACCATCCACGGCAAAACCGGCACCTACAGGGCGGACATGTTTGACTGAACCGCCGGTGGCGAGGATGCCTTCACTTCCGCCAAATTCCAAATGGTGAGAAGGAGTGGGACCGGTGGATTTTCTAACCTCATCACGCTTGGAGGAGACCTCCTCCGCTACGAAGCTGCGGGAACGGTCGGAGCCCTTGTCGGCGAGCTAGAATTCGAGGTGGTCGTGATTCCGCCCAGCACTCTCACTGAGTTCACCGTGAGTAAGCTGTTCGTTATGGAAGCTGAGGGGAACTATCACAATCGAGGAGTTGGTCGCCTAACCCAATCTGAGAGCCACGTCTAAGTAGGCCACAGTCAGAAATTCACAAACTAACACTAAATGAGTGGGAAGGGTAACCCGTCTCCCCATCCGGGTTGTCACCAAAATTCGAAGAGCCACTCCGGTTGCACGGGGTGGCTCTTTCGTTTCCTATAACCGAAGCTTTAGCTCAGACTTTAGACGACGCTGGCGATGGCGTGGTCCAGTATATCGGCCGCTTCATCTAGTTGGGCTTCCGTGGTGGTAAACGGCGGCACGAACCGGAACACGGAGCCTTTCCGGCGCACGCTCAAGATCAATCCATCCTCCAGGCATTGCCGCCCGATGGCCCGGCCTTCATCAAAGGCCGGCTTGCGGGTGACCCGATCGGTCACAAGCTCGATCCCTTGCAGCAGGCCGCGGCCTCGGATATCTCCTATGATGTGATGCTTCTGAGCCAGCCGGTTCATATGCTCCCGCCAGTAGGCGCCGATGCGCTGCGAGACGTCAACCAGCATCTCCTCCAAGACGATGTCTATGCTTGCGATGGCGGCGTTGCACGGCAGGGGATCGTTGGAATGAGAGTGCCCCACCACCAACCCGGAGGCCGAGACTTTCTCCTCTATCTCATCAGTGGTGATTGTAGCGCTGATGGACACGCCTCCTCCGAAATGCTTGGATATGGTGAAGATATCAGGAACAACACCTTCGTGTTCAAAACCCCACATCGAGCCCAGCTTGGCCAGGCCGGTCTGGGCTTCATCCACGATCAACAAGGCGCCTCGCTCTTCGCATCGGCGCTTCAGTTCCTGTAGCCATCCTTCGGGCAGGTCTATGACGCCGCCGGCGCTGAACAGAGGCTCGGTAATCACACCCGCCAACTGGCCGTCTGCCTGGGCGTCCAGAAGGTCAAAACTGGTATTTAGGCAGGTATAGTTGCAGCCGCCCCGGTCCTTGCAGTACTCGCAGCGGTATTCGTACGGCGCCAGGATGGGGTAGTGACCCGGAGCGTAAGGGCCGTAGCCCTCATGCCATCCGGAGAAGGTCACGGCCCGGGTGGAATCGTTCATGCCGTGGAAACTGACCGCCGGGCTGGCGATCTCATACCCGCCAGTGAACCGCTTGGCAATGGCCATAGCCGCTTCGTTGGAGTCGCTTCCAGACGTTAGGAACATGGAACGGTCCATGCCCCCCGGGGTGATCTCAGCCAGTCGGCCAGCCAGGATGATCTCCCGGTCGTTGAACATGCTCATGTGGCTATGTATCAACGTCTCGCCGCTTTCATGAAGCGCCTGCACGATGCGGGGATGGTTGTGGCCCAGGGCGCCGCACATCTGACCCGAGTTGAAATCCAAGTACTCTTTCCCATTCACATCCCGGACAACTGACCCCCGACCCCAGACCATGATCGGCCCGGCGACTGTGTTGGAGTCCATCCGGCTCCTGAAACTGTACTTGCGGGCGATCTCCAGAAGCTCGGCTTCAGTGAGTTTTTGGGTCATAAGACCACCTATTTCTTGAACTCGGGCATCACTTCTTTGCCGAACCGCTCAAGCTGCTCCAGGATAACGTTTTGGGGCGTGCCGATGACCGATCCAACGTTAACTTGCTCCAGCCCGGGATATCGGGTCTGCACGTCGAGGAGTTTGTCGGTGACCATCTCCGAGGGTCCGCAGAGCCACGAACCAGCCTTAACGCCCTCTTCCAACGTCGGCAGTTGAGCAGATCGGGCTTTGGAGGAGCCCTCGGCTAAGGCCGCCATCTGGTCATCGGACAGTCCTCGGACAAATCCAAGAGGAGCAAACATCTTCATGTTCTCTTCGAAGAAATGTGTGGCCTCTTTGATCGCCTGATCTTCTGTATCGGCAATCTGGATGCTATATCCAATGATCAGGTCGGTACCCAACTCGGTATCCCGGCCGTGCATTGCTAGGGTATCGCGCCACTGGGTAATAACCTGGTCTTGCGCCCCGCCTGCTGCGGCGCCGCCGCCGATGATGCCCTTGATACCGTGTTTCGCCATGAAATCCATGGCCCTTTGGCTGGCGCTAACGATCGGCTGATATGTTTCCACCGGCAAAGTGCGCGGGCGCGGCACTAGTGTTATTTCCTTCAAGGTATAACCGCGGTAGGGCACCTCGGGGGGCAGATCATAGAATTTGCCTTTGTATGAGAAAGACTCCTCATTGAAGGCCTTCATGATTATTTCGACCTGTTCTTCGAACATTTCCCGGTTGGCATCGTTATCCGTAATAGTGCTGGGCACCCCAAAGGTGTCCACTTCCCGTGAGTGATAACCCCGGCCCACACCGAAGATAACCCGCCCTCCAGTCAGGATGTCGGCGGTGGCGTAGTCTTCGGCCAGACGTAACGGATGCCACATTGGATTGACGTTGAACCCACAGCCAAACTTCAGATTCTTGGTCAAGTTGGCAAGATGGACGTACATCATCAATAGATTGGGGATGCATTCGTAGCCTTCGTGCTGGAAGTGGTGCTCGGCAGACCAGAAGGTGTCGTAGCCCAGGTCTTCCATCTTAAGCACGATCGCTTCGGCCTTATCGAAAACCCCGGCGAGCCTTTCGTCGGTTAGGCGCCGTTCATTGACGGGCGTTGCGTCGAAGCCCAGGTCCTCGAAGTCCACGTGACCTGCGAATAGACTTCCGAATTTGGTTATCATCCTTCCCTCTTTGCTTTTCCGACTTTGCCTTTCGTACTGTAGGTGTTTCTGCGCCCATTTTAAGCAGGCACGGTTTATTGTCAACCAGAGGTTGTATCACGCCGGCGACGGGGCACATCCGGTTTTGATTCGTACTCACACAAAAGTAACCAGCTAAATCAACCGAGTTTTTGTTAGAATTTACCGATAGAATGCTGAAGTGTGCACCTTGATCGAAATCCTCGCACCGGCAAACACGAATCATGGCTAAAATCAACACAGGAAGCAAGATACTGATAGTAGACGATGAATCGGAGTCGGCCATTCTCCGTGCTGTCAGACGCCGTCTTGATGAAGAGGGCTGGGAGACCTCAGTGGTTCAGCCCGAATCCGGATATTCGGTAGGCGAAGAATTTGAGTCGGCCACCCTTTGGTCGATAGAACAGGATTTACCGGACGCGGTATTACTTGATGTCCGGTTCGGTGAGCACCGTGACGATCAGTTTCGGGGGCTCGGTATCCTGGGCGAAATTGTGGAGCGGTGGCCCAAGCTCCCGATTTTGATGTTCACCCAATACGCCCAGGGGCCCGACCGTGAGACTGCCGTCCGCGGCTCTTTGAAATGGAACTCCCCGGTCGATTTCATAGACAAATTGGCCAGCCCAGACGAAGTAGTGTTGCGGCTCAGGCGCCTGATTGGCACCGCTCCCGAGTCCATACCGATAGGGCCTCAGATATTGGTGGACGTCAGCTCTCAGCTGGTCTATATCGGGTCCGGCGACAACCGGGAGCCGGCGTTGGACATCCAAGGCATGAAATTTGAGATATTCTGCGAATTAGCCACCTCCTGGTATCGCAGCCCAGGTGAATTAGTGGCTTTTGCACGCCTGGAGCGTTACTCTGAAGGGGAAGACCCGCGGGCTTCGTTGCGGGTGAGGATCCGAGAGATTAAGGACGCTATCGGCAAGGCCATGAACACCCGGTTCGGCCCGTCTGAACTGATCTTAAACGTCAGGGACCAGGGATACCGGCTGGTGCCGCCCAAGCCATGAACAGACTGTTCACATCGATCAAGATCAGCGGTGGGGTTATCGCCCTCGGCGGCGTACTTTGTTTTATCCTCGCACCGCTCATTGGGGACAATCTCTCCGACTCTCTCTGGGTGCTTGAGCCTCTGACTTACGTCGGCGGCGCGCTCCTCATAGCAGGGCTGGGAGTGGCTGCGGCATCTTATGCGGGCGCCGAATGGCAAAGCCGCTCTCTTAATGGGCCCAACGGCCATCAGGTCGGCAACAGTTGGAGCGAGACCACTCTCCAGTACTTCCAGCTTTTTGACCACGACCTGGGCCGTCCGTTGCGACGGATCGCCGGCAAAGAGCGGGAACTGAGGGCCGTGATGCAGGCCTCGCCTGAGACGGCGGACGCAGGCGTCATTGACCTGTTGGATGAGATTGAACGACAGACCCCCAACTTCCGGTTGATGATGTCAAACATCCAGGTACTGATCCAGTTGGAATCACCGGACTACGACGAGGAACTACAGCCCGTCGAGCCCACGGAGGTAATCAGGCGCATCGCCGACCTGTACACTGCAGTAGCTGCAGAAGCAGGAAAGGAAATCACCTGGTGGTCTGAGCCGTCCGAATTGGGCCTAGTCTATGCCAACTCCAACGCCATCGAACACATCGTGACCAACCTGGTGGACAACGCGGTGCGTTATGCAGGGACTCATGTAGAAGTAAAGCTAACCAAGAACCCAACCCATTTCTTTGTGCGAGTTTGGGACGACGGCCCCGGTATAGGCCAACAATATCTCCAGCACCTGTTCGACCGGGGATGGACTCCTGAAGTGGTCCGCCGGGAAGAGAAAACCAGTTCCGGTTTGGGCTTGTTCATCGCCCGGAGCCTGGCCAGACAATCCGGCGGGGACCTGACAGTGGAGACCAACGATAACGCCAACGGTGACCACCATACCGTATTCCTGCTCAGCCTCCCTTCAAACCTGGCCTCGCAGACCAACGGCCACCGCTAGCTCTCAGAAGGTAAGCGGCCGGGGGCACTGAAGGCCACGTACTCCGGCAAACGCGGGCCGGTAATTATGCCAATCTCGCACGATTCGGGTTATGCTTTTATAGGCTGAATCATTTTTTCAGTGTGGTAATATTTGGGCGGGTCGGAGTCTGAAGAATGAATCCAGTCAAAGCAATCGTCGCGGTAATGGCATTGGTTTTAGTCTTAACTGCCTGTGCCTCCGGTACACCCAGGACCCCTGAGCCATTACCGACGCTGGTACCCCTAAGCACATTCACGCCGCAGCCGGAACCGACTGCAACCCGCATCCCAGAGCCGACAGCTACGCCGCCGCCAGCGCCAACCGCTACTCCCGTGCCAGCGCCAACCGCTACTCCCGTGCCGACGGCGACAACCTTGCCAACCGCAACACCCATACCGCCACTAGCACCGCTGCCCGAGCGAGACAATAGCGAACTACCTCATGTTTTTGTGGGCAGTGTGACCATCAACGGAGCTCCAGCCCCAAACGGTACCGAGGTCACAGTTTGGCTTGAAGAGTTCAATGCTCCTCTCGGCGCCGGAACATCATCGGGTGGCGATTACTCCGTGCTCGCTAACCAACACGGCGCCCAGTCTTTCGAAGGCAGGACACTGATCTTCAAGGTAAATGGCCAAGATTCCGGGGAGACCGCGATCTGGGAGAAGGGCGGCGCAACGATTTTGGCGGTTTCTTTAAATTAAACCCTCTGGAACCAATCCTTCAGCCACCGGGGTAACAAGGGAAAAAGTCCAGGGTTAAATATTGATCCTTTTCTTTGAGTTCCATGCCTGAGGGGACAAGAGCCCACCAGGCGTCTTGACACTCAAAATTGAAAGACATACACTCGAATTGCCGGACTGCGATGGACCGGCGCTTTGTGTGGCCCGGTGGTGTAGCGGTTAACATATCGGCCTGTCACGCCGAAGATCGTGGGTTCGAATCCCATCCGGGTCGCCATTTCTCCGTATTTTCTTATCGCTCTTCTTATCGAATTTCCTACGGAGAACCCTCCTAAGCCTCCAACGTAAGACCATACCACGAGGCGTATATAGCGGCCTCGGGGCGGTTGGTTGCTCCAGTCTTGTTGGGTATGTTGCCAACGTGGGTGTTGACGGTTCGGATGGCGATTATGAGCTCTTCGGCGATTTCCCGGTCGGTCTTGCCATTGCTAATCAGTCGGAGAACATCAACCTCTCGTTGGGAAAGCCCCTCGGATACCCGGAGTCAAACGTCTCTCCGGCTCGAGATATCAAGTCATCCGCCTGTTGGCGCAGGGGTGGCATCCCCAAGTCTGTCGAGATTTGGAGGGATTCTTCCAGCAGCTCCTGCGGCCGGAGGTGGTCCCCGCTACCCTTGCGCTCCAACAGAACGGCAGCGTAACTCCAGCAGGTCCAGGGATATTCGGGTATGTGGCGGTCCTGGCACAACGCGCCAAGGAATCCTCAAGATAATGAACAGCCTTGGACATGTCGCCAATCGCAT
>Ga0208747_1000035_pt1 | contig 34130 bp, 28 predicted proteins | sample Knorr_S7_td_AAIW_FD_185597 | JGI IMG/M metagenome (GOLD analysis project Ga0208747, IMG submission 185597) | Marine microbial communities from Southern Atlantic Ocean transect - Knorr_S7_td_AAIW_ad_750m_LV_A (SPAdes) (version 2) | ecosystem: Environmental > Aquatic > Marine > Oceanic | place...
CGCAAGAAACGCCGCGAGTTGACACCAAAAATGGTACAACAGCTTCAGGAAGATCTGCAACTTAAGATTCCACCGCGTCGAATCGAAGCATTTGATATTTCTCATTTGGGGGGCACGAATACGGTTGCTTCGATGGTGTGTTTTATTGATGGTAAAGCACGTAAATCGGAATACAGAAAGTACAAAATAAAGACAGTTGATGGTGTTGATGATTTTGCTGCTATGCGGGAAGTGGTAATCAGGCGTTATCGGCGATTGAAAAACGAACAGGCGACACTACCAGATCTAATACTAATTGATGGCGGTAAAGGACAACTTAGTATGGCAATATCTGCTTTGCGTGAACTTGGATTGGATTACTTGACAGTCATTGGACTGGCGAAGCAGCTGGAAGAAGTATTCGTGCCAGGGTATGCGGACGCACAATCCATACCGAAACAATCACCTGGATTGATATTATTAAGGAAAATTCGTGATGAAGCGCATCGGTTTGCGATCACATTCCATAAACAGAAACGAAATAAACAAATGCGCACCTCAATATTTGACAGTATTGATGGTATGGGGCCAAAACGGATACAATCTTTATTTGCTGTATTCCAAGACATAGATAGTATTGCCCAGGCTGATACTGATATAATTGCCAAAAAAGCAAAAATTCCCTTAAAACAGGCCAAAAGTGTGCGCTTGGCCGCTAGACAATTTCGAACAGAAAAAGCGCCTAAGTAAACCATTGCGATTAAGCGTTAAAATAACATAGAGAAAGCTGTATTTTCTGTGATAAATATCAATAACACCTAACTCTATTACTTGTAGATTATTTGAATGATTTGGTTTCGCTACCTCATACTTGCTGGAGTAATTCTTACTTCAGCCTCTGGGCAAGAATTTGCTCTTGATCGAATAATTGTAAAACTTGCTCCGGATATTTCTCGTAGTGATTTCAGCAGTATACTTGATACCAATAATTATATGGTTGAAAAAGTATTGGTCAGACGTCTCAATATCATAAGCATCAAATTGAAGAACAATCAAATTTCACCATTAGACGCTATAAAGGAATTTCGCAACAATCCATTTGTTGATAAAGCAATTCCAGACACAAAGGTTTCCCGTAGGGATATGCCGGATGATATGCAGTTTGACCAGCAATGGGCATTGCATAATGTGGGCCAGAGTGGCGGTACAGAAGATGCCGATATTGATGCACCAGAAGCCTGGGATATCGCAACCGGGGGTATAACACCTTTGGGAGACACAATAGTGGTCGCTATTATTGATGGAGGCATGTTGCTAACTCATGCGGATCTAACTCATAATTTGTGGACGAATTGGGGTGAAATACCTGGTAATGGAATTGATGATGATAATAATGGTTATGTCGATGATGTGCACGGCTGGGATGCTTATTCCTCAGATGGATCTGTGCCAAGTGATGGTCACGGTACTCACGTGGCGGGAATAGTAGGTGCGAAGGGTAATAATGGTGTTTATGTGGCCGGTGTGAACTGGGATGTAAAACTCATGCCAATAGCTGGTTCTTCCGGAACGACCTCTATAGTTTTGGAAGCATATGGTTATGCCCTGGATCAACGGGCAATTTATGATTCTACTGATGGATCCTCTGGTGCATTTGTGGTGGCTACTAACAGCAGTTTTGGTGTTAATAACGCTGACTGCAGCAGCGGTAATTATTCTCTCTGGAATGATATGTATGATGCCTTAGGGCAGTATGGAATACTTAGCTGCGGTGCGACGATGAATAATAATTCTAACGTTGATGTTACTGGCGACGTGCCTACAGGATGTGAAAGTGAATATATGATCTCTGTTACGAATACAACGCGGAATGATGCGAAAAACAGCGGTGCCGCATATGGGGCAACCACTATTGATCTTGGAGCACCTGGGACACAGATATTATCTACTTACACTGGAGGAGGAACTTCATCTCTAACCGGCACATCCATGGCCTCACCGCACGTTGCTGGAGCAGTTGGCTTCCTACATGCATCAATGTCTGCAGGTTTTGCGTCTTTTTTTCAAAGTAATCCGGCAGAAGGTGGTTTGCTTATAAAACAATTGATCTTGGATGGCACAGATCCATTACCAACCCTTAATGGTGTTACGGTGAGTGGCGGGCGGTTGAACCTTTATAATTCAGCATTATTAAGTATGGAGACCATGGCAGCAGATTCCCTGGATCCAAACCCTGTCACCAATGTTACAGCAGATACTACAGAATGGTATCGCGTAACATTAAATTGGAACGATCCTACAGAGTTATTTGGAGGTGATGCAATTCCCACTTTTATGATAAATATTTATCGGGATGGTGAATTGGAAAGTTCTGTCTGGCAAGGTGTAGAAAGTTTTACCGATATAGGACTATCCTCTGATTCAGAGTACTTATATACGTTGGTTACTCGTGTTGTCGCTAATGATTCACTGAGCATTGGTGTATCAATCCCAGTAACTATTGCCGGTGGAAACTGTCAACCGGGTGATTTGACTGAAAATAACATAGTAGATGTGCTAGATGTGGTACAATTATTACGATTTGTGCTTGGCTATAATGATCCAAGCCCGGTACACTATTGTACTGGAGATTTGAACTATGATAATAATCTTAATATCACTGATGTCCTGATGCTTATGGATATAATTTTGGGTATATAGTTTCTGAAAATTTGATAAAGAAATGAATGATAATAATATTAATGTACTTTTAAATAATTACTGTAACAGAAGGGAATTTGTCAAGGATACGTTAACTGGGATAAGTACCGTGGCATTCGGAAGTTTTATGTTGGTTAACCAAAGTGGTTGCAGTGAAGGTAGTCCTACAGCACCTATTAATAATAGTGATGAAACTATTACGGTTGATCTGTCATCATCAGAAAATAGCGCTCTGGCGATGATAGGCGGTACACTGGCATTAGGGGCAAATGTCCTTGACAGCAAAGGGATTCTCCTATATCGACAGAGTGATACCAATGTATTGGCATTTAGCAGAAATTGTACGCATAATGGTTGTACAATTGGTTCGTTTCAGAATGGTACATCTGCATGTCCCTGTCATGGCAGCCAGTTCAATACATCGGGCAGTGTTGTCAATGGACCTGCTGTAAATCCATTGTCTCAGTATTCAGCGACTATTACTGGCAATATTGTTACTATCACAACATAATGAAAAGGCGAGTAGTTAATTTATTTATTACCTTGCCCTTAGCCAGTATTGGCCTATACATTTTTCTCCTTGTCGTAGCCATGGTTTATTACAATGGGGGTAATACCATAAACCACCATGGAATTGGATATTCATTTTCGTTAAATTTTCTCAGCGATCTAGGCAGAGCCAGCGGTTATGCTGGGCAAGATAATAGCCTGTCATTTTACAGTTTTAATTTATCGTTAGCTATCATCGGTATCGCATTTTTCGCATATTTTTTATTCCTGCCTTCATTACATAATTTAAACCCCAGATCATTTTTCTTTTCTCGGGTAGGCAGCTTTTTTGGGTGTTTTGCAAGCATTTGCTTTGCTGGTGTAGGACTAACTCCTGCTGATACACTATTAGACATACACATATTTTTTGCTAACTGGGTTTTTCGCTCAATGAGTCTAGCTGTATTATTCTATGTCTTAACATTTATTTACCTCAATAAAGATAATTTATATTTATCTCTTTTATTTCTTTTAAGCGGCATTGTTATACTCACTCATATAGTAATTGCTGATATAGATTTGGCGGTTTATTTGTCCAATCCTCATTATGCCCGAGTTTTGTCTCAAAAAGCAGCCGTTATAGCGATGATATTTATCGTCCCATTAATGGCGATCATTAATTTGCGACAGCTGCGGGATAGAACTATTTATCTGCGAATATTTGGTTAATTAGATAACTATAATGTAGGTAGAGTATTAAAGCTTCAGCTTAGCTAAAGCGAGTCTTCTCTCTTTACGATTCAGTTCCCTTTCAGCTTTGTATAGGTCTGTTTCAAGTTTCCTCGTAGAATATCGTTCACTTGGGGATTGCTGTTTCTTGAGTTGGCTAATAATTTGTTTTTTTGCAGCTAATGAATTTTTTTGTTCCTTTAATCGATTCTCTATTAAGCTATGAATGACTCGTTTCATATCATCAAATTCCTGAATTTCAAATAACCGTGTAAGAAATACTATTTTTCCATCTGGTCCTAAAATAATATTCCTGGTAACACCACTATTGCGATCGGCAAACAGGGCGAATATATCCGCACCAGGATCTAGAGCGATAGGGTAGGTGACTTGCACTTCTTTTGCAAATTTGGTAATAATATCTGCTGGTTCATCCCGGTCTATGCCAATCACATTCAGCCCCATATTTTTGTAGACTTTCCAAATTTCCTTCTCTATATGGGGCATTTCTTCCCGGCATACGTGGCACCAGCTTGCCGTGAACTGCAGCATAGTTACCTGTCCTTCTAAATCTGCAAGAGAAATTTGTGTGCCATTGGGAAAATCAAGCACAAAATTAGGGGAATCATCACCAACGTATACAATATAACCACGATCATCCGGTGTCTGTGAGAAAGCAATAGTTAGAGCTAGTAGAAAGAATAATAGTTGTTTGTTCATGTATGAAAACCATTGTTGTCCATCCACTCATCGCTAACAAACTTACTTAGATAGTTTCGAATACTGTCTGGGAGTATTACAAGTACATTTTTATCGGAATCAAGATCTTGAGCAGCTTCAATAGCTCCCCAAACAACTGATCCAGAGGATCCACCGATCAATAAGCCTTCTTCCTTGATCAGTCGACGGGCCATAGTGAACGCATCTTGATCATTGGTTTTTATATAACGGTCCACCAGTGTATTATCGAGCACATCAGGGAAAAAATCATACCCAATACCTTCTACGTGATAGGTATCCACCTCGGTACCGCCTCCTAGAATTGAACCAATTGGATCAACGCCGACAACTTCAATGTCAGGAATGGCTTCTTTTAATCTTTTTGCCACACCGGTTATGGTACCGCCAGTACCAGCACCAATAACTACCATCGCCAAGTTCTTACCAAATTCAGCAAGAATCTCTTCAGCCGTTCCAAAATAGTGAGCATCCGGGTTATTTGGGTTAGCGTATTGATCGAGTATGTGAGAATTAGGTATTTCACTATGTAATCGTTTAGCTACACCAAGAAGACTTTCAGGATCATCATGAGCTACTTCTGTCGGTGTGCGTACGATTTCTGCCCCTAGTGCTTTCAAAACAACTTCTTTTTCCATACTCATTTTTTCCGGCATGGTAATGATGAGTTTATATCCTTTTACCGCAGCGGCCAGAGCCAGGCCAATACCCGTATTACCGGAACTAGGTTCGATCAATGTATCTCCTGGTTTGATACGCCCTTCTTGCTCAGCTTCCTCGATCATACGTACGCCAATACGGTCTTTCAAAGAACCACCAGGGCTTAAAAATTCACATTTGGCAAATAACTGGCAGTTTAGCTCAGAACCTATTTTACCCAGTTTTACGATCGGTGTTTTCCCAACCGCATCTAGAATAGAATTGTGTATCATTTTATATACTGATTAATTACTGCCATTATAAGAAATACCTGAAAATTTACGAATAATTAAATATATTATTTGTATTACATTCACCGTTAATTTGGCTGTCTATCTGAATATGAAATACTTTCACAAATTTCTAATAGCATCAATTATATCGCTTCATTTAGTAACGGCTGGTACTACCGGTAAACTGGTAGGTATTGTACTAGATAAAGTATCAAAAGAACCTCTTATCGGTGCGAATGTGATGATTGCTGGTACAGGCCTTGGTACCGCCACAGATGCGGAGGGCAGATATTTTATTTTACAGATCCCACCGAAGACGTATAGTGTAAAGTTTTCAATGATCGGCTATAAGGATGTCCTCGTGAAAAACGTTAAAATACAGGTGGACCTAACTACCACGTTAAATGCAGAAATGGAAGAAGGTGTCATTGGTATGGAACCAGTTGAAGTCACCGCTCAGCGACCAATGGTCCAGCCTGATGCCACCTATTCACAGGTCAATATTACTAGCGATGAGATCGATATGCTTCCTGTGGAAGAATTTGAAGATATAATCGCTTTACAAGCGGGTGTAGTTAATTCCGGTGGATTGCACGTCCGCGGTGGTAGAAGCGGTGAAATAGCCTATATGATCGATGGGGTTACTGTAACAGACCCATATGATGCGGGTATGGCAGTAGAGATCGAGAACAATGCCATTCAGGAATTACAATTTATCAGCGGCACATTTAACGCTGAATATGGAAAGGCGATGTCCGGCATCATCAACATCATAACAAAAAGCGGGGATTTTTTGAACTATTCCGGCAATGTATCATCCATGCTGGGCAGTTATTATGCAAAAGATAATCTTTTCCCGCAATTAGATGAATTTCGTCCAAATACGATTCGGGATATGCAAGGATCAATAAATGGTCCAATTCTACGCGATAAAGTATCATTTTTTGCTTCAGGTCGTTTCAAGCGTAATGGTGGTTATCTATATGGGCAAAAAATATTTGTACCCGAATCACACCAGTGGAATTCCCAAATAAATAATTTTGAATTTATAAATCCGGGTCATGCGCTTTGGGATTCGCTGTCCCATCCGTTTGGAGAGAATGATTCATCCTGGGTTGCAATGAACTGGTCCGAACAATATACAGGATTAGCGAAGTTTAGCTGGAAGTTAAGTCCCACGGTTAAGGTAGCTTACAGTTTTAGCGGTAGCGAGACCGCATCGCAAAGTTATTCCCATGCCTATAAATGGAATCCGGATGGTAGGTCCCATCAATTCACTACAAAAGCCAGTAACATGTTGATTATTGATTATAGCTTAAATCCATCTACTTTTTTTACACTTTCTTTATCAAGGTCTGCGAATCTTTACCGTAGTCAACGAAGTGATAAGAGAGATTATTTTAATAATCACTCTATTATATCTATCGATACGACGGTAAACTGGTTCGGGAACGAATCTATTGACACTACGATTTCCGCAGATCCTAACCTCTTTTATGTAAATCCAACCGTAGTAGATTATACCCCAGGTAATAATTTTGAGGTAGGTGGTCATAGTATGGGTTATTTTGAACAAAAATCAACTGTAAATACCTTCAAACTGGATGGCACAAGTCAAGTCAATCGCTATCATTATTTAAAAAGCGGGTTTGAATATCGAAAAACGAATATGGCCTTAACTAGCTATACAGTACAGTTGGCTCAATATACTGGTTACACCCCAAGAATTCCTAACGTCAATGGTGTTAATCATGATACTTATGGAGATGATGGACGCAATCCTGTAGAATACGCTCTTTACCTACAGGATAAAATAGAATTTGATGACCTGGTTGTGAATATTGGAATGCGCTGGGATTATTTTGATCCAGTTTGGAAAACGTTAAATGATGGCACTGATGCGAATATTAATAGTCCCGTAAAGCCAATCAATAATTTTTTTGACCTGGATGGTGATTTTGAAATATCTGAAGCAGAAATGTATTATGGTTTTGTAAACGACTCTTTGAAAACTGTTGCGGACAGGTTAAAAAGTAATGCGTTTGGTGACCCCTGGTATAAAAAAGTGAAAGCTAAACGGCAACTTAGCCCGCGCTTTGCCTTGGCTTTTCCAATAACAGATCGGGGGCACATGCATTTTTCCTATGGACATTTTTTCCAGATCCCAAATTTTAGTTTTTTATATACTAATCCTGAATTCGAAATACCAGCAGGTAGCGGAGCGGGTTATACAATGGGAAACGCGGACATGGAACCACAACGAACTACCCAATATGAAGTAGGCTTCTCCCAACAGGTTGGTCAGGATATAGGTATAGAAACAACCATGTTTTACAAGGATATACGAAATCTGAATGCATCCAAAGTCATTAAATCATTTGTTGCGGGAGATCGCTACGGTCTATATATCAATCAAGATTATGCCAATTCAAAAGGTATAACAATCGCGCTGTCAAAAAGACCTTCTGCAAAAGTATCCGGTAACATCGATTATACCTATTCTATATCGGAGGGCAATGCATCGGATCCAGCGGCTGCTTTTCTGGATGAGCAATCGAATGTGGAACCGGAAAAAATGCTGGTGCCTTTAGATTGGGATCAACGGCATACATTTAATACATCCCTAACCTATCACCCGGTGAAAAATTCGGGAATCGGGTTGATTTTTAACTTTGGTAGTGGTTTTCCGTATACAACCGCATACCTAGGGGTGCGGACATCTTTTGAGAATAATGCTCGTGAACCAAGTACATATAATCTTGACTTGCGCAGTTATTATCATTTTGATTTGTTTGGCATGAAGGCTTCTTTTAGTATGAATGTCTATAATCTTTTTGATACCCGTAATGAGCTGACAGTTTATTCGGATACTGGTAGATCTACATATACGCTTGTACCTACCTATACCCCACAGTATAGCGGCCCAGGTTATAATAGTCTGGATGAATTCCTTGTTCGACCGGACTATTTTTCCAGCCCAAGGCAGATAAAACTGGGATTTAGTATCAGCTTGTAATTAGCCATGAGATTATCCATAATTATATTTCTATTTTCTTTTCTGACCGGCCAAGGGTCAGTAAAGGTAATAGAGGGTATAGAAAACCGGGCAAAAAGCTTAGACGTTACTGATAGGAAATATGGTGATCACAATGGGAATCGCATATTGAATCGGTTCTATAATTTTGGTGGTATTGGTGATGGAGGGAATCTCGTATCGGGTGTATATCCATTCGGTTCTGGACATTCTTATTTTTATGAATTTACACCTGTAGTAGCCGCTAGTGTTATCGATACTAATGGCAATCGGGTTCATATCGTTTCCGATGGAGCTGTAGCGCTAAAGGATAATTCTCCTGAAGGATACCAGTGGGGCTTTGAGCCACTCACAGGATATGCAAATCCTAATCAGGAAATCATGGCTATGAGTGATAAATCTTATACTTGGCCGGAAACCTGGCCAAATCGTGATAGTGATTGGGATGGGTATTGGAATGGTCAATATGGTAAGTATGTGCGAGCGGACCAGGAATCATATTTCGTGATGGATGATTATTATAATGATGAATTTGCACATTTTCCCGATTCAGCTGATACGGACACGGTTCTTCCGAAGCGCAGGTCGGGGCTTGGGGTCGAGTTGGAAGCGCGGATTTATCAATGGAATCATCCGGCCGCGGAAGATATAATTATTGTAACCTATTGGATAACAAATGTTGGCACTTCGCGTTTAGACAGTGTTGTATTTGGAATGTATGGCGATGCGGATGTGGGCAGCACTAATGGCGACTATTCGGATGATGACGCGTGGTTTGATATCGAGAATGATATTGTCTACCAATGGGACCACGATGGTTGGAGTAATGCAAGTGGCGGTTTCAAACCGGTCTATTTTGGCTGGTGTTTCCTGGAATCCCCAGGAAATCCCCACGATGGAATAGATAACGACACAGATGGAATGATTGATGAGAGTCAGTTTGATGGTATTGATAATGATGAAGATTGGCTGGCAGAGAGGGACGATATTGGGTCAGATGGGCTTGGCGAATATCATTATGGCTATAACGGTCCCGATGAAGATGGTACAGAAGGAAATGGAATACCTGATCTGGGGGAACCAAATTTTGAAATTACTGATAATGATGAATCTGATCAGATTGGCTTATCCAGTTTTTACTCTTCGCCTTATCCAAGTATTTACCCTTCCAATGATGAAATTATGTGGAACCAATTAAAACCAGGATATTTTGATGTCCCATCACAAAATATTGATCAAACTTTTCTTTATGGGTCTGGATATATTGCGCTGGAACCAGGAGAGAAAAAGAAATTTTCCGTAGCGATGGTATTTGGTAATGATATGGATGATATCCTTAGAAATGCGGTTACCATGCAAAATATATATGATAATGATTATAATTTTGCAAAACCGCCCCTGAAACCAAACTTGACTGTGGTGCCTGGGGATAGGCAAGTGACTCTTTTTTGGGATAAACTAGCGGAGAATTCGCTCGATGCCATTTATGGCGCAGATTTCGAGGGCTATCGTGTATACCGCAGTACCGACCCTGGATTTATTGATCCGTACGTTATTACGGATACCTATGGTAATAATACGTTTAATAAACCGATCGCTCAATTTGACTTAATTGATAGTTTAAAAGGACCCCATCCAATTGGTTTTAACGGCATACAATACGATATGGGCAGTGATACAGGCCTGGAACACATGTATGTTGATAGTAACAAGGTTTATAATGGTATGACATATTATTATGCTGTTGTGGCCTATGATAAAGGGTATGACCTTGATTTCTATGAACTTGGATTCAGTGAACAAGAACACCTGTTACCGATAGCACCTTCTGAATGTTCAATTATCGTTGATCTTGACCGTAAGGGTAATGTAACCAATGTAAGTAAAAATGCTGGCACCGTTGTACCAAATGCGCCTGTAGCAGGATACATGGGACCTAATACAGCAGTGCCTGGGCAAGAATTCGTAGTTCATGATTCTGGCTTGGCAACAGGTAAAATAGAAGTAGTTACTGTCGATCCTACAGCTGTGCCTGAAGATGCGGAATATACACTAAGTTTTGGGACTGAATTTGGCACTCCTATCATTTATTATTCAGTACGGGATGAACAATTAAAGACTGAAAAGTTTGTTATAGCAAGCGGGTATGGATCCTTAGAGTATAACAATATAGACTCTGCTACGGTAGTTATCAGTGATGAGAGCGGCGCAACAACTTATCAGCTTGGTATAGATTATACATTGGATTATACCAATGGTATTATCGTAGTGACTGAAGGCAGCGCGCTGGAAGAAATGAATACCTATGTTGGCAGCTATCTCTATTATCCAATTTTAAATAGTAGTTCAACAGCTGGTGAAACTAATAATCCAATCTTTGATGGTATGAAAATTTATTTATTTGACGAAAATATTGGCGTAAATGTTGATTCGACCGGCTGGATTGGTGCAAATGCACCGTATTGTTACAAAATTTTTGACCAGAGAGTTCATCCTGCCGATTTTGAAATAATTTGGGAGGGGGATGTTGGTGACTCGATCACGGCTGATTATTCTAATCTTCCTTCACCTTTCAGGGTCAGAAACATTACGGAAGATAATGAGGTCACGTTTCGAATCTATGACATGAATCATAATGACCAGTGGGACCCCGATGAACCAATACTTTTTATGCCTTACCCGGGCACTCAAACGCCCTACATGTTTGTTCAATTTTTTCCCGATTCAGTTATTTGTCCATATAATGAAGATGATTTATTGTACGAGTACGATACAACTGCTACCATTGCAAAAGGTGATCGTTTCAGAATAACTACAACGCGGCCATTTACAAGCGATGATAAATATCATTTCACCACCAAAAAGTCTTGGGTGGACAATGTATTAGCTGCTGATGAACTTGATGATATTGCAGTTGTGCCAAACCCTTATGTTGTAACAGCACGTTGGGAACCAAAGCATATATACGTATCCGGACGCGGACCACGAAAACTGGATTTTATTAATCTACCACAGGAATGCACAATCAAGATTTTTACAATGGCTGGGTACCTGATTGATGAAATAGAGCACACCAGTGAATATGAGTATGGAACCCATTCATGGGATATGCTGTCAAAGGATGGATTGGAAATTGCCTATGGCCTGTATATTTACCATGTGGATGCCCCAAATGTGGGAGAAAAAACCGGGAAATTTGCGATAATAAAATGATCCGCTGTAAAAAAATAATAATTATTACGGCTTGCTCAGCGAGTCTTTACTGTCAGATAACAGGCAGTGTAAGTAATGTTGGCACCACTGCAGCATCTTTTCTGGATATTGGAATTGGGGCAAGATCTTTATCGATGGGCGGTGCCTTTGTTGCGGTCGCTGATGACCCAACTGCCTTGTACTGGAATCCTGCAGGTATGGTTAATATTGGAAGGCCAACAGCCCATTTCTTTCATTCACCCTGGCTGGCTGATATTCGTTTCAATCATAGTGCCTTGGTAGTTCCGTTTGACAGGTCCAGTACGTTCGGTTTTTTTATTACATCGGTTACGATGGATGAAATGCAGGTACGAACTGTAAAAATACCAGAAGGAACCGGCGAATATTTTTCAGTTAGCAATGTAGCGTTAGCTGGTTCTTTTGCTCGAAGGCTCACAGACCGTTTCTCATTTGGGTTTAATGTTAAATATATACAAGAAAAGATCTGGCATATGAATGCTGGTGGTTTGGCCGTCGATTTGGGGAGTTTATTTGTCACAAAAAACAGTGGTTTGCGAATTGGCATGTCCATTTCAAACTTTGGTGGAAAAATATCTATGGAAGGGTATGATACTGAAGTTGACTATGACGTAGATGAAACCATGTATGGAAATAACGATAAAATTGATGCGTATTTAAATGCGATGGATTGGCCATTACCATTGGTTTTCCGAGCAGGAGTTAGTAAGGATGTAATTCAATCAGAGATTCATAAACTCACCCTTGCGGGTGATGCCGTCCATCCAAATAATAACGTCGAGTATCTGAACCTTGGTTTTGAGTACATATTCCGTGATATTCTTGCTATCAGAGGCGGACAGGCTTTTCTTGGTATGGAAGATTCGAAACAAGGTTTGACATTTGGTGCGGGCCTTAATTATCAAATACCAAGAGGACCGAGGATTACCATAGATTATTCTTATCGATCCTTTGGTGTTTTTGAAAATATTGCTGGATATTCCCTAAACCTTATTTTCTAGTTCATATTATGGCAGCAAAAAAGAAAATTCTGCTGGTCTCGGCCACTATAGGAAAAAATTACGAATTGGCCCAGGAACTCAAAGAAATAATTGATAATACAACTGCAGTTGATACTGCAGTAATTAACCTTGAGTCTTATGATTTACCGCTTTACAAACCAGGTATTGAAACTAAAAATGAAACTGCAAGTGAATTGAGCGCGGAATTTAAAAATGCGGACGGGTTCGTTTTTTGTGCCCCCGAATATAATGGTGGGCTGCCACCTATCTTGACTAATGCTTTTACCTGGATATCAGTTACCACTGCAAACTGGCGAGATGGGTTTAAGAATAAATATGCTGTCATTGCAACCAGCAGCGCTGGTTCAGGCCAACGATTTCTGGTTTCGTTTCGCTCGCAATTAGAATATATGGGTACACTGGTCATGCCCAAGACTATTACGGTTACTAACGGGCAATCTTTGAATAGAAAATCTGCAGAGCGGACTTTGCATAATTTGACTCATTTGCTTAGTAAATAATTACTTTAAATAAGGAATAATAAAAAAGGGGCAATTAGCCCCTTTTTTATTTACAACACCACAAGGATTTAGCTGATTTTTATCTGGCGACCTTCAGGAAGAATTTCCTTGGTCTTTGGTAAGGTGACCGTTAACACGCCATTTTTGAATTTTGCGGCAACTTTATCTTCATTCACGTTATCAGGCAGTCTGAAACTGCGATTAAATGAACCAAGTTGACGTTCACGGATCCGATAACCATCAGTGGACTTTTCATTAGCAATAGCGCGTTCACCTTTAATTGTGATAACGCCATCGTGGATATCGACAGAAACGTCCTTTTTATCTAAACCCGGCATATCTGCGGATAAGAAAAATTCCGTTTCTGTTTCGTTTACATCGACTGCAAGCATCCAAGACTTCGTTGAAGAAAATTGAGGTAAATCATGGGTAAACATGCTGTCAAAGATTCGATCAAAATCAGTCATTAAACTGCGTGTTGGATTCCATTTTACTAGTGTCATTTAAGACTCCTTTCTTTGTTTAATTAAATGTTTCACCTTTTATTTGCAATATTTATGCCAACATAACTTTTAGACATATTTTTCATAGAAAAATGCAAATATGTCACCATCTGTGAAAATTTTGTCAGGCTAATCTGATATTTCTGCAGATAATTGACTTTGGATGTTCGAATTTTAATTAAATATTGTGTAATTTTTCTATCTTGGGATGCGTCTTTTATGAGTGAATTAGCATTATTTGGCGGAAAACCGGTTCGAAAAGAGCCATTTCCAGTGTGGCCTCGGGTAACTGCAGGACAGAAAGAACAACTTCTTAATACATTGGAAAGTGATTCCTTGGGTATAGGGAGTGATGCTATCAAGGCGTTTGAAGGTCAATTCGCAGAATTCCATGACGCAAAATATTGCATCGCTACAAGTTCAGGAACGAACGCATTGTGGGTCGCTTTAAAGGCTGGAGGCGTTTCCGCTGGTGATGAAGTTATAATACCGCCCTATACATTTATAGCAACTGCATCTGCAGTACTGATGGCCAATGCCGTACCAGTATTCGTTGATATTGATCCTGACACATTTAACATTGATCCTATTTTGATTGAAAAAGCGATTACTGAACGGACAAAAGCAATCATGCCTGTTCATATTGCTGGTAATCCAGCTGACATGGATCGCATTAATTATATTGCAAAAAAACATAATATTACTGTCATTGAGGATGCCGCGCAGGCACATGGTGCGGAGTGGGGTGGTGTAAAAGTTGGTGCCCTGGCTGCAGGTGGAATATTTAGTTTTCAATCATCAAAGAACATGAATTCAGGAGAAGGCGGAGCTATTATTTCTAATGATGATGCGTTTATGGATGCTTGTTTTGCCTACTATAATTGTGGTCGTCAGCGTGGCGGAGAATGGTATGATCATCAAATAGTGGGAGGTAATCACCGGATCAATGCTATGGCAGCAAGTTTATTACTGCCACAGTTAAAGTCATTAGGGGATGATATGGCTTTACGCGACAAAAACAGGAAAAAACTTGATCGAGCGCTCAGCAGTGAAGGATTGGTTACGTTAGGATCTTATGATAAGGCAACACGTGTGGCCAACCATTTATATTTGCTCAGATATAAAACGGATCATTTTAACGATGTGCCACGAGAGAAGTTTTTCGAAGCTATGCGTGCTGAGGGCGTCTACACTTATGCAGGATATAAACCATTATACCGTGAAAAGGTCTTTGATGGTCATGATGATTTTCCATGGTTAAATGACATTGATTACGCTGCTACATCCTGTGCCGAAACTGAATTGATCGCTGATTACCAATCGGTATGGCTCACGCAAAATCATTTACTTGGAAATGATCGCGATACACAAGATATTATCGATGCGTTCGAAAAGGTTACAACGGCATTAAAGCAGACGCCTGAACTATTTAATTAGTGAGCTTGAGGAAAAATTTATGCAACAGTTAGATTTACAAAGTTTATTAGCAGCAGTTGATGTACCTGCGGATTGGGTAGGTATCCGTGAGGTAACAGAGACCCATTCTCCGCGCATTGTGCGGGATGGTGTACCTGAGGTCAATGGTTGTTTCACGACTCAAGGATTGATGGTTGAAGTTTTAGCTGATGGACAATTTGGTTATTATGGTACGCCAAATATGACCGATGTTGGTATATCGGATGCGGCTAAAAAAGCATATGCGCAAGCAAAGCGGGCCGCAAATCACGCAACCTATAAATTTACTGATGCTGCCCGTCCAGCAAATGTTGGATCCTATCAATCGCCATTTGTGAAGGAAATGGATACTATCAGTCCAGGTGAACTAAACAAAATCCTGTTGGATGCATACACTCAGTTGAAAGTTTCTGATAAAATAGTTAGTGCCCGTGCGGTGGTGCAGACCATTCAAATGTTATCCCGTTTTGTTAGTTCGAATGGCAGTGATATTACTCAGGATTTCCTTATGCTGGAATTTGACCTTTCGGCAACGGCAGCGGATGGGGCTAATCAACAAACTCGTACCTTTGGAGGCATGAGAGGGACTTGCCGGCAAATGGGTATGGAATTTTTTGATAAATGGGAGTTACTTGTGATAGCTCAAAAGATAGGCGAGCAAGCCATTGAATTACTCGATGCAGATGAATGCCCAACTGGTGAAATGGATTTGGTTATCGCTTCCGATCAAATGATGCTGCAGATTCATGAGAGCGTCGGTCATGCATTGGAAATTGACAGAATACTAGGGGATGAGAGGAATTATGCCGGCTGGAGTTTTGTTAATATGGATGATTTTGGCAAACTGCAATATGGCTCAAAATTGATGAATATTACCTTTGATCCAACTTTATCATCTGAGTTTGCTTCCTATGGGTATGATGATGGTGGATTGGAAGCTACCCGAGAATATATCATTAAGAATGGTGTCTTGTTACGAGGTCTGGGAGGAATGGAAAGTCAGATTCGATCTGGTGTGCCCGGCGTGGCAAATTTTAGGGCCAGTTCTTGGAACAGAGCGCCTATTGACCGGATGGCTAATATTAATTTGGAACCTGGAAACTCAAGCTTCGATGAGATCATTGGTGCTGTAGAAAATGGTGTTTATATGGAAAGTAATCGTTCGTGGTCCATAGATGATTATCGCAACAAGTTTCAATTTGGCTGTGAATATGCAAAATTGATCGAGAATGGAAAAATGACAAAAACATTACGAAATCCCAATTATCGGGGTATCAGTAACCCCTTCTGGAACAGTCTAAAGATGGTTGGCGATAATGATACCTTTGGTATTTATGGGACACCGAATTGTGGGAAAGGAGAACCCAATCAGGTCATTCGTGTTGGTCATGCTTCTCCAGTTTGCATGTTTAAAAATGTTCAAGTGTTTGGAGGCGCCTAATTATGGAAAAAATTTTCAAGGAACTGTGCACAGGATTATTTAAAGAATTAAAAAATGATGAATTATTAACACTTTCCTTTTGCGGAGAGAATAGCCAGTTCATTCGTCTTAATAACGCTAGTATTAGGCAAACAGGATTGGTGGATGATGCAACCTTAGGTTTGAAGTTTATTGCGAATAAACGTACCTGCGAGGGCAGCATTACTGTTTCCGGTAATCATGATTTAGACATGGCTCGCGGTGCAACGGAAATACAGCGTATGCGTTCCGAAGCACAGGAGATACTTGAGGATCCCTTCTTAGTAATGCCTACAAACGCCGGTTCCAGCCGTGAAGTGAAAGCAGCTGCAAGTTTGGGATTTGACGATGCTGTTGATGCGTTGTTACCAGCAATGCAGGGAGTCGATCTGGTTGGGATATTTGCTAATGGTAGGATGTATCGTGGTAATGCTAACTCACGGGGGCAACACCATTGGTTTGAGACAGAATCCCACTGTTTAGATTATTCTCTCGTTACATCAGATCATCAAATGGTAAAAGGTACCTATGCGGGCACAGACTGGGATCAGGACGCCTACGAAAACTACGTGGCTCGATCGATAAAAAAATTAGCGTTATTGAATCGGAAGCCTGTACGGGTCGATCCTGGTATGTACCGTACCTGGTTTGAAGCAGCAGCGGTAGCAGATTTTCTTGATATGTTTTCCTGGAACGGTATCAGCGAAGCGAGTTTACAGCAAGGCTGTAGCGGTTTTGGAAAAATGCGGCACAATGACCAGAGGTTGTCACCAAAATTTACAATTAGTGAGGATTTTTCCTCAGGATTAGTGCCCAAGTTCAATTCTAACGGAGAAATAGCCCCAGAATCATTACCCATAATTTCTAATGGTGAGCTAACGAACACATTGGTGAGTTCACGAACAGCAGCCGAGTATGGCGCGCCAACGAATTATGCTGAAGATGGTGAAGAAATGCGGTCGCCAACCATGAATCCAGGAGGTCTGGCGCATGATGATATACTAAAAGAGCTAGAAGCTGGCCTATACTTGTCCAATATTCACTATTTAAACTGGAGTGATAATCCTGGTGGACGAATAACCGGTTTAACCCGCTATGCATGTTTTTTGGTGGAAAAAGGTGAGATTGTAGCGCCGATCGAAACTATGCGTTTTGATGATACATTTTATCGCTTTTTCGGGACGGAATTAGAATCAATAGGATCTACAGCTGAAGTTATACCAGATGTATTAACATATGGACAGCGCAGTTTAGGATCTATTACCTGCCCTGGAATACTTACCAGTGAGTTTCAATTAACACTTTAAGGATAGTAGCTATCTAACATGATAAATAAAGATCTTAATCAATATTCTGACTTTTTCTCTGCCTACACTGAACTGCGGATGCAAGAGAATAGAAATAACCGCATATCCATGGTAAATGGAGATGTAATGGGTAATTCAATTTCATCGTCAAGCGGTGTTTCATCGCGGGTCTATAAGGAAGGAAACTGGGGCTTTGCATCCAACCCTGATCTGTCCGATTCTGCGGTAGAATACGTTGTACAAAGTGCCAGCGATAATGTACGCTTTATGAATGACCGTAATAAAATACAATGCGGGTTTATCCTACCCGACACGTGCGGTCATTATGAAATGGACTTAACCACACAAGTTTCGCGGAATAGTCAAAAACAGTGGATCGACTTCCTGAAAGATATTGACAGTTACATTCAGAAGAAGTATTCGCACCTAACATCTCGCACTATCGTATTGGCAGGTTTGGACATGGAAAAGTCGTTATTGACGTCTAGTGGTTCCACATCTTATTCAATGACACCGCGGGGTATAATGTATGTTTCGCTGAATATGGAAAAAAATGGCGAACCAGTTGAATTAATGGATGTATTTGGCGGCCTAGGGCAGTTGGAAGACCATTTTCTTGATCCAACCCAGTTTTATTCAGATATAGATAATCTAGCCGATCATTTATCGCGTAAAGCAGACGGTGTTTATGCGGACGCGGGAATGAAGGATGTAATATTAGATGCTGATCTAGCGGGAATACTGGCGCATGAAGCCATTGGGCATACTACTGAGGCTGACCTTGTGTTGGGCGGCTCTGTTGCTGGAGAATACATGGGAAGGCAAGTATCCAGTGAATTGGTCACATTAATTGATTATGCTAATTCTGTGGATGACAAGACCTGCCCTGTCCCGGTTTACATTGACGATGAAGGTACACCCTCGGAAGATACAGTGATAATCAAAGATGGTGAATTAAAGAGTTTTATGCACAATAAGGATAGTGCCCGGCATTTTGAAACAAAACCTACTGGCAATGCCCGTGCGTATGCATTTTCTGACGAACCACTGATCCGGATGCGCAACACAGCGATTGAACCAGGTGCTAATACGTTAGAAGAAATGATTGCCGCAATAGATGATGGTTACTACTTAATGAAATCCAGTAATGGTCAAGCAGACTCGACCAGTGAATTTATGTTTGGTGTGCCACTGGGCTATGAAATAAAGGGAGGGAAACTGGGCAACGCTATCAAGGATACAACTATTTCAGGTGTAGCATTTGACGTGTTGAAAACAATTGATATGATCTCTTCTGATATGACTTGGAGTTCTGGAGGAATGTGCGGGAAAAAACAATGGATTCCAGTGGGAATGGGCGGTCCCGCCATTAAATGCCAAGTCAATATTGGGGGTCGCTAGCACATTTGCGCGACGCCGAAATTCCAGATTATTGTATTGAACAACTGGTAAAAGCTGGTGCCGATAAGGCACAGTGTGTCTATTCCGCAGGAGAAAAAAGAGAGTTGAATGTGGACGCAGGGGAATTCTCTCTTTTCCGTACTACAGCAAACCACGGTATATCTTTATCGGTGATAAAAGATCAGAAAAAAGGATCTTTAAGTATCAATAAAATTAATCAGGATGATATCGATGAAGCGGTTGTCACCGTACTGATAATGGCTGCATCATCTATGCCAGATGAGGCATATGACATATCCGAGAATCAGCCAGCCAAATCATTTTCGAAAGGACCTACTGAACCAGAGTTGGAGAAGATGTATAACCGTATGGAAGAATTTATGGATTTTTCTGGTTCTACTTTCCCTACGACAATCATTGAGCAGGCAATTATGGATTTTAGCGCAGGAACCAGTTATTACCGCAACTCAAATGGTGTGGCCTTTGATGAGACCGGGGGATCGTATAGTTTTTCAGCCATGTTTACATCTAAAGAAGGAGAGGATACATCGTCTTTTAATTCAGCCGGGTTTTCATCGCTGGATATGGATACACCACTGCATAAAGGCGGCTCTATAGAGCGACTATTGAAAGAGTCAGCAGAACATGTCAGGACAAAACCAGTGCCGGAAAAATTCACGGGTGAAATCATCATTACACCTGATTGTATCATGAATTTTATTGGATTTATTCTTGGTAATATATCCGATTACAGACTGATCGCCGGTACATCACTATTCAGGGAAAGTATTGGCGAAGCAATTGCTAATGGGCTTCTAACCCTGCATTCAATGCCTCTGTCGGATGATCTATCCGGTGGATATTTTGTAACGGGAGATGGCTATGAGGCAGGTAATGCCACTATTATCGACCAGGGTATTTTGAAAACATTTTTACTGAGCTTGTACGGGGCCAATAAGACCGGTTTTGAGCGGGGACCAAATTCAGGGGGATCATTGATAATAGATCCGGGCAAAACAGCGCTGGATGACATTATAAAGTCTGTGCAACAAGGCGTGTTGTTATCCCGCTTTTCTGGCGGCAGCCCTAGTGATAATGGCGACTTTTCTGGAGTGGCTAAGAATAGTTTTTATATAAAGGATGGAAAAATTCAATATCCCATAAGTGAAACAATGGTTTCAGGAAATATTGTGGATATGTTCAATAATATTGAAAATATATCTAAAGATATTGTGAATTTTGGTGATGAGATTTTCCCTTGGATACATTTTGGTGGTATTACTGTATCTTAAATAGAACAGCATGATACTATGGCTTCTTAGAACTGATTAAATAAATTCCCGTTTCTTCATTGTAATATTTTTCCAATGATGTATTAATAAAACCTGCCTGGTCAAGAATCGACATAATGTGTTCGGGTTTTTCTAATGGCCCATTTCCATGACCACAGGTATCACCAACAACAATATCATTTGCAATGATAAACGAACCATCTGGACGCAGGACTCGGCCGACCTCAAGTAATCCTTTTTTATAATCTTGCCAGTGATGTAAGGAATTGATGGCTGTCGCTATAGTAAAGGATTCATGTGGGTACGGTATTTTTTCAGCACATCCTGTCCTGAACTCTAAATTCGTATAGTTTTCATCTGTTGTTTCCCGAGCGATGCGAATCATGGCAGCTGTAGGGTCGATCCCAATCACTTTACCGGAAGTGCATATTTCAGCAGCCAATCTTGCTGCTTTGCCGTTTCCGCAGCCAATATCCAAGAGTATATCGACCGCCCCTAAAATAATATTGTTAATGGCAAGATTGTTGGAAATATGATCACCATATTCCGCAGCGTACCACACCGCCGTCTTTTTATCCCAGGTATATTGTTTTGATCTATGATCACTATGATCATGTGTTTTATCTAAAGCCATTTACATTAATAATAAACTGTGAATAGATTATGTACAAACAAAAATACTGTGGAGTTAATGTGTGCCCGGGACTGGAGTCGAACCAGCACATCCTAAAGGACACTAGACCCTGAACCTAGCGCGTCTACCAATTCCGCCACCCGGGCAACTAAATAAGGAAGGGATTTTAGCGGGTTCTACGGGATTCTTGCAAGGATTAAACTTGTGTGAGCCGAGGGAAAACTCGTATCTTGATATTTAAATTAATACCATGGATCGAATACTTGTTGCCAAAAATAAAAAAGCATATCATAGCTTCCATATTATTGACCGCTATGAGGCGGGCCTAGTATTAACTGGTAGTGAGGTTAAAAGTCTCAGGGAAGGAAAGATGAGTTTGCGGGAAGCCTATGTATTGGTCCGCGATAGCGAAACGGTATTAATCGGCTCTCATATTAGTTCCTATTCCAGTACGGGTTATAAGGGGCATGACCCGAAGGCTAATCGTAAATTATTACTAAATAAAAGGGAAATTCTTCAGCTGAAACGGAGTATTTCCCAAAAAGGACTTACTGCAGTACCATTGGAAGTATATTTTAATGAAAAAGGATGGGCAAAGATAGTTATCGCCACCGCCAAGGGGAAGCGCCTGTATGATAAAAAAGAAGCACTAAAAGAACGGGATATTCGACGGGACATGGATCGCGAATTGGCAAAACATAAATGAGTTTTCCTAGCATAGATAAACAACTAACACTGATTAAGCAAGGCGCTGAAGAGATCATACCGGAAGATGAGCTACGGGATAAACTGGAACAATCTCGCAAAAATGGCCAACCGCTGGTAGTGAAACTGGGCTGTGACCCCAGCCGTCCGGACTTGCATATTGGTCACGCGGTGGCCCTGAGGAAGTTGCGACATTTTCAGGATCTAGGCCACCACGCAGTACTGGTTATTGGTGATTTTACGGCTATGATAGGTGATCCATCTGGAAGGAATAAGACACGACCTCAGCTAACACTGGAAGAAACAAAAGTTAATGCTGAGTCTTACATTGATCAGGCCAAAGTTATTCTCGATATAGATTCTTTAAAGATCTGTTATAATTCGGAGTGGTTGAATGCAATGAATTTCAGCGATGTAGTGAATATAGCAAGTAAATATACTGTCGCAAGAATGATGGAACGGGATGATTTTAAGAAACGATATAAATCCGAGACAGCTATATCTATTCATGAGTTTCTCTACCCATTGGCACAGGCAATGGATTCTGTCCATCTTGATGCAGATATAGAACTAGGCGGCACAGATCAAAAATTCAATTTACTTGTTGGCCGTGATCTACAGCGGGAACATGGTCAAGAAGAGCAGGTGATATTGACAGTCCCGTTGATCGAAGGTACTGATGGCGTTGACAAAATGTCTAAATCCTACGATAATCATATAGGCCTGACCGATACGCCAGAAGATATGTATGGCAAAACAATGTCCATCCCGGATACAATGATCGAAAAGTATTTCCTGCTGGCCGCTAATGCGGATGAGGCGGAAATGAAACGCATACAGTCACAACTCGCTGATAAGAGTATCAATCCTCGTGAATTGAAGCGGGAATTGGCCCTGGAAATCGTTACAATGTATTATTCCGCAGAAACAGCCGCGGCTGCAGAACAGCATTTTGATCAGATTTTTATTCACAAGGTTATTCCTGAGGATATACCTGGCATTACACTGGATGATGATGTTGCCCTTGTTGATCTCATTTTTACCCATAATCTTGTAGCTAGTAAATCAGAAGGACGACGCCTAATTGACCAGGGAGCGGTGAAACTGAATGATCTCAAGTGCAGTGATAGAGATCAGGTACTTAAAAAAGGCGAAAAAATAGTCATAAAAGTGGGTAAGCGACGGTTTCTGAAAGTCACATAAATTGACCCAATATAAATTAATGCTAAATTGTTAAGAAATGGTGTTGATTCCTGTTTCCAAGGAAACTGAAAGCAGGTAAATTGACATCCCATTATTCATTATAATCAAATATTTTAGGAGTAAAAATGGCAGAGAACTTAATCGAATTCACGGATGATAATTTTGATACGGAAGTTCTGAAATCAAATCTACCAGTTTTGGTTGATTTTTGGGCAGAATGGTGCGGGCCATGCAAAATGATCGCTCCAATCGTTGAAGAAATCGCCGGCGATTACGCTGGAAAAGTGAAGGTCGGCAAGGTAAACGTCGACTTCAACAACCAAGTGGCAATGCAATATGGAATACGAGGCATTCCCGCATTGCTGGTTTTTAAAGGTGGATCAGTAGCTAACCAGATTGTTGGTGCTGTTCCAAAAAACAACATAACTCAAATTCTAGATGAGGTTATTTAAACATTAATCAATATGAACCGGAAAGTCATAATTATTGGATCCGGACCGGCAGGACTCACTGCCGCGACATATGCTGCCCGAGCCAACCTGGAACCGTTGGTTTTTGAGGGTAGTCAACCTGGTGGTCAATTAACCATTACCACTGATGTTGAAAATTATCCCGGATTCCCTGATGGTATACTTGGACCGGACCTGATGGATAAATTTCGTGATCAGGCCAAACGCTTTGGTGCAGAATGTCATTTTAAACATGTAACCAAGGTTGATCTGAGTGACCGTCCATTTAAGGTGTGGGTTGCAGATGAGACCTATACCAGCGATACCATCATTATTGCGACTGGAGCTACGGCACGTTTATTGGGCCTGGAATCTGAAACAAGACTAATGGGTCACGGCGTCTCAGCTTGTGCAACGTGCGATGGATTCTTTTTCAAAGATAAAAAGGTGCTTGTTATCGGCGGTGGAGATTCTGCTATGGAAGAAGCGAACTTTCTTACAAAGTTTGCGGCGGAAGTGCAAATTGTACATCGTCGTGATGCCTTAAGAGCATCAAAAATCATGCAGGACCGCATAATGAATAATCCCAGGATCACTATACAATGGAATACAGTACTCGAGGACATAGAGGGGAATGAAGCTGACGGTGTAAGCGGTGTGAGCCTGCGGGATACGCGCACAGATGAAGTTAGACAGGAGCCGTGTGATGGTGTATTCCTTGCCATTGGTCATGTCCCTAATACGGAATTATTCGATCAAGTGCTGGATCTTGATGATCAAAAATATATCCGTACCGTTGATGTCAGCAGCAGGACTTCCATTGCTGGAGTATTTGCTTGCGGAGATGTCCAGGATCATGTCTATCGACAAGCTATTACTGCTGCAGGAACAGGTTGTATGGCAGCTATGGATGCAGAAAAATATCTGGAGTCCGTAGCGGCTTAGTTTTAAACGAAGACTTTCCAGTTCATAACTCACAATATGGAGGTATGAACAATGAATCAAAGAGCCACACTGATTTACGAACTGAAGAATCTTAAAAAGGTATATCAGCAGCAACCTGTTATCAGTATAGGTCGATTACAAATCCATCGCGGTACTATCTATGGCATATTAGGACCGGTTGGATCGGGAAAGACAACATTGTTACGGCATCTTGCAGGACTTGAGGCGCAGACGGAAGGTATCCTGAAATATGATAACAATGAATTCGAGCGTACCTGGCTGGGTAAAATCAAAGTACCGCAAGAAATATATTACGTTGGTGAAGATTTAGTCAGCGCGAAACAAATAGTAGAACAAGTTATCAAATCAGTTTATCCAGATAAATCAAATAGAATAGTAAAGAGGTATTTTAGAGGAAGTGTCAGCAAACAGATTCTGCCTCTGTCCTTAAATTTCTTATCACCCGGACAAAGAGCATGGTTTGATTTGGTACTTGCCCTAGAGAGCGATCCCAGAGTATTAATTCAAGATAATTTTGCCACTTTGTTTGATAATGACATGGAATTCATCGCCCGCAAGGAATTGAAAAGGATGAATAAGGACTTGGGAACCACCGTTATATTATCATCTATCAATGACCATGCTTTGAAAAAGCTTTGCTCTGTGCTGGTCTATCTTGAAAACGGACATATTACAAAGGTACGATCTGGACAACTAAAAAAACAGCGCGGTGGTTATTCAAAAAAGTAAAGAATTCTGCTGTGAACAACCATTAAAGACGGTTCGCTGTGATTTTTATTTTCTTTACAAATCTGTGTAGCTTGCCTTACTTTAAAGAGATAAGTAGTGATATAAACAGCTTTGAAGCGTTTAGTTAGAACCAGAGATGACAGTGTATTGGCCGGTGTCTGTGGCGGCTTTGGCCAGTATTTCAACCTGGATTCCGCACTAGTACGGCTTTTATGGGTGTTTTTTACCATATTTGGTGGTTCCGGTGTTTTGGCCTATCTGGTGGCTATCTTGATTATCCCAGATGAATCAACCGCCAAAGATGTCACACCCCGGAAGCTGATAGACGGGATTAATGACAAAACGATATTATGGGGTGTACTGTTGGTGCTGGTGGGTATTATCCTTTTCTTTCAGCATGGTGATTTTATTAACTCGATTTGGAGTCATTTCTGGAACAGTGGTATAAATGTATTAATAGCATTGATCATTATTGGTGTGGGTGTGTATCTCTTATATCAAGAACGGCAAAAGATATCAACCATGTTTGGTTTGGGCTCGGAGATGCCACTTTCTTTGTCAGAAAAGGACAAACAACTTGCTGGTATTTGCGGCGGAATTGCAGAATCAATCGGTATGGACTCTACAATCATACGCTTTTTTTGGGTGTATGGAACCATCATGAGTGTAGGAATCGGATTGATTTTATATTTTATATTGGCCCTTGTCCTACCTAACAAGCATGCAGAAGTTAGTCGAAATGAATAAAAAAAGGTTTCAGGATATATGCTCGACGTTTGCTAAAAAGTCTATTTTGGTCGTGGGTGATATTATGCTTGACTCATTCATGTGGGGGGTAGCTGAGCGGATATCACCAGAAGCTCCCGTTCCTATTGTTGCTGTAGATACAGTGACTCATTCTCCCGGAGGCGCTGGAAATGTTGCCTGTAATCTATCCAAATTATCGGCAAAAATTCGGATTATTGGCTTGGTTGGTAATGACGCTGAAAGTGAAATCCTGACCGATAAACTGCAAGACGCGGGCGTGGATACTAATTCCATGATCAAGGATACAACCAGACCGACAACAGTGAAGATTCGGGTCATAGCGCATAATCAGCATGTTATTCGCACCGACCATGAAAACACCGGCAATATTCAAGAAGACAAACTGGAAGAAATCGGGAGTATCTTGGATAATGTTTTATCCAAAACGGACGGAATAATCATTGAGGACTATAATAAAGGTCTTTTAACGCCGGACTCCATAGCGCTAATACTAGCCAAGGCAGCCGCCCACGATATACCAGTATATGTTGATCCAAAAAAGGAAAATTTCTTTGCTTATCAAGGTGTGCGCCTGTTTAAACCAAATATGACGGAATTTGAGACGGCTCTTAGTGGAGAACCTGACTACAAAGATTTCAAAAGTTCAGGAACAGAATTACGAAAGAAACTAGGCACCGAAATTCTTATGGTAACCAGGGGAGAGCGGGGGATCAGTCTCTTTTCCGATCAGGGAATGCATACTATTGAAACTAAGGCACGTAAAGTTCATGATGTCTCAGGTGCAGGTGACACAGCCATCAGCGCTTTTGTTCTTGCGGACTTGGCAGGCGCAACCATTGAAGAAGCCGCTCAGATATCCAATTACGCAGCTGGTCGTGTTTGCGAAGAAGTAGGTGTAGTACCAATTACACTAGAAATGCTCGATGAAATCGTCGAGCATTACAATGATCATTAGTTCATTATAGAAACAGTATATGGCCAACATTATTGCCAAAGTTAATCTCGGCCTCCACAATTCATTATATTATCGTTATTGCAAGTGGGTATTCACCTTTATCAGTATACATTATCTTGTTCTTTGTCAGCCCAGTTCCCGGCATGATCCATTTGACTGGATCATATACAGAAAGCCTGGCACGATCAGATCATTTGCAGAAGGATTCTCTTACATTTATATCGGGACTGAATCTGCTGGTATCTATCGCTATTCCATCTATGGCAACCGTTTTGAAGCACCAATTACCCGCGCTCAAGGACTAGCCAGTAATGAGATTATCGCCATCCACTTTGATAAAAGAACAGGGACCTTATGGGCAGCTACTGATGAATCTCTGGATTACACCTACACCAGAGAAGGTAACTGGTCAAGTAACAAGTTGGATAGTTATAACCTGCTCAGTGGCGTCAAAATCGAACAGTTGGGTTCGAGCAAAAATTATCTTTGGGCATTGGCGGGCACATTATACCTCAAACTGGACCGGGTATCCGGTGTCTTTTTGGGGTCCATGGCTTTTCCTGATGAAATGGAAATCAATTGGTCCAGCGGTCCCATACGCTACGCTGAAGGAATTAATGACCTGCTAATGGAGTATTCTGTAATGGACGGCTGGCTACTTAATCTTGATACGTTTATCAGTCCGTTTGGTAAAACAGTTAGGGCAACCACCATTTACAAAGGCAGCACGAATGCACTGTGGGTGGGTACTGACAGCGGTATTATTTTTCAGGGAGATCCCTATATGAAATCATTTTATCCGCTTACATATGGGTTGGCCAATACGGATGTACAGGCAATGACGTATGAATTTCCATCCTGGGTCGGCGGCAGGACCTACCCCGGTGATCCAGGCGCGGTGACCCTGGCTGACCCTGAACGTGGTTATTTTACCTGGTTCGAGGGAGAGACGGAGATTAACGTTGACCAATTAGAAGTTTTTGGAAACTGCATTGTAGGTAATGAAGTATGGTTTGGTGGTCAAAACGCGATTTATGTATATAATCAAAAAGATGATTTTTGGAGGACCTTAGATGCGGCTCGGGGATTACCGGTTGGCAGGATCAAAGCGCTCGAACCCGATACACATTTTGTCTGGGTCGCGTCAGCGTATGAAATCGAAAAAATAAACATCAAGACGAAACGATCGGAAGCTTCAGTGTTAAGCAGCTCATTGCAAAATAATTTTATTCATGATATTGCCTTGATCAATAATAAACTGTGGGTCAGTACAGAATATATGCTTTTTTGCTACGATATTGATTCTGAAACACTGCTGCCATTTAGGTATGTCGGAAACGTAGATGCGATAATTGACCGTATTGAACCAATGACCAAAATTTTTGCTCTGCATGCCGATGAAACAAAATTATATGTGGGTACAAATCAAGGAATTATCGCCTATAATATTGTAAATTCGTCCTGGGAACTAATTGCAGAACCGACAATATATAATAATGATTTCGTAAGGGAATTAAATGTCTATAAAAAGCAATTATTCATCATTACGGAGCGGGGATTGATCAGATTGCATATGAAAAAACAGTTTCAGCGACAATATAATTATCCATTTATTGGCAATGTCAATGACCTTTATGTGACGCGTGACAGGTTATGGTTAGCCACAGATAATGGGTTAATACAGTTCAGTTGGAAAAAAGATTTATAATGGGACGTTATATCAGCAGTTTATTGATTGTATTCATCCTTTTTGGTACTGCTCTTTTTGCGCAGGGGCGGAGCCGAAAAGGACGGGATTCCAAACGCAATGTAGATCAATTTAAAGTAAATGCATATCCGGTCGTTACAGAAGGCGATAATATTCGTTTGCTTGTATACGGTTTAATCCCTTACCAGTCATTACAATTTTTAAAGGATGGAGATGGCTTCAGCGCTGGTTACGAAGCCAGTCTTGGTATCCGAGATAAAGATGGAAATCAAATTGACCGCAAAACATTTCAATCCACGGTAGCTGTAGGTGATTATGTTAGTACAATTAATCGATCTGCTCGAGAAGTTGTCATGGCTGAATTTATTATTAAAGCCACCGAATATACGATTGTTGGTGAGTTGATCGATGAAGACACACGACTCAAAGGCATTGTCCGTGAAAAAATTGATATGACTGGATTATTACAGCCGTTGGCAATTTATCCGCCATTTATCATTGGTGAATACCCTGGTAATTGGGGATTTGAAGAAAATAAGATTCCCGTATCTACCAAGGACATTAGTCACAAGATCAAAAATTTCCCTTTATTTTTATCAGGTAGGGTAAAACCGGGTAATTTTACACTGAAGGTCGTGGCAAAAGATGCAAATAAAGATGTTTTTTGGGAAGATGAAATAAAACTGACTTCTGAAAATAAAACGTTTAGGCGCCGTATCCTGATTGATCAAAAACCTGATGAAAATTTAACCATGGCTATTGATGTAACAATCACTCAAGAAAATGAAAGTGATTCAAAAGTAATAGAACTACGGATCCGGAAACCAGGCCTTTCATACTTCATCAGTAATGTCGATGATGCACTAGATCAGATGCGCTATGTTGTTACAGATGAAGAATACAAACGTGTTAAAAAGGCAAAGCGTAAAGGACGGGAGAAATTATTTTATCAATTTTGGAAAGACCGCGATCCGTCACCTGGAACTGTAGTAAATGAATTGATGGATCAGTATTATTACCGGGTGAGTTATACGAACGAAAAATTTGCATCTTTTCTCCCAGGATGGAAAACTGATATGGGTATGATATATATTCTTTTTGGGCCACCGGATGATACGCAGCGGTCATTTAGTAATAGCAGTCGCTATACGTATGAAACATGGTATTATTATACCATAAATAGAAATTTCAGTTTTTATGATGAAAACGGTTTTGGGGAATTCAAACTATCCACCCCATATTACCGAGGTGTCGGATGGTAGCGTCCGCTACCCCAACCACTGATTTTAAGTGATCGATCGCTTTTCCCATAGCGGTCTATCCAGTTATGAAAAATGTCCAGCCCAATTCCGCATACGATACATTGATCGTGTTGCGAAACAAGACGAAGGTATCGAAGCTTTTATGGGCAAGCGGGTTCATGAAGCATTAGAATCCCTTTATAATAAAATACTGGCTGGCCAAACTCCAATCCTTGATACAGTGCTTGATAAATACGATGCGTTATGGACGGAACATTGGCACGATCGCATCGCCATTGTAAAACGAGAAATATCCGTCGAACAAACCCGCCGGATTGGTGTTGCATGCCTGGCCAGGTATTACCGAAACTATTATCCCTTTGATACACCGGTAATACATAATGAACTGGATATGAAATTTTCTATCGATCCGGATGGTACTTACAATATACGAGGTATTGTTGATCGAGTAGACAGGTTTGAAGACGGTCAATATGAGATTCATGATTATAAGACATCTGGTAGGGCTATGAGTCAGAATGAAGCAAATAAAAACCGTCAATTGGCGCTTTATCAAATCGGATTAACAAAAATATTTCCCGATGTGCAGGATGTAAAACTGGTATGGCATTTCCTGAGGCAAGGAATTCGACGGGAAGTAGTAAAAAGTGCAGCGGATCTAGATAAGTTAATAGATAAAATCAAAGCGCTGATCGACACAATCAGGAAAAAAGAGAATAGTGGCGGACAGTTTCCCGCCAAAGAATCAATATTGTGTAACTGGTGTTATTACTGGGAAGAATGTCCCGCTAAGAATGGCAGTAATCCGTACGTTGGCTAGTCACTGCCAGCGATAGATGCAATTGCTGGAGCTGTTTTTTCCAGCATTTCTTGGTGCAAATGACCATTGGTGGCTAATAGCTGTTGGTCGTGGATCGAAAAGACTTTACCATCCATTCGGGACACTTTTCCGCCGGATTCTTTGACCAATAATATTCCGGCAGCACTATCCCAAGGATGAAGGCCGATTTCCCAAAAACCATCTGCTTTTCCACAAGCCACATAACATAGGTCCGCAGCCGCTGATCCCAGGCGGCGAACCCCATGACTGACGTGAGTAAACTCTTTGAATAAGTTCATATTCGTTTCCCATTTGGCATCATGTTCATAGGCAAACCCAGTGATTAGTAACGCATCAGCGATTGTTTTCGTAGTGGCAACATGAATGGGTTCGCCATTGCAATAGGCACCTTCATCGCGTACGGCCCAAAACAGATTGCCTGCGGGCAATTCAGAAACAACGCTAAGCAGTGGTTCATTATCTTTCATTAGAGCTATGGAAACGCAAAAGGGAGCAAGACCATGTACGAAATTGGTGGTGCCGTCCAGAGGGTCAATGACCCACTGATATGCTGAATCTGAAGAAGTAACCCCTGATTCCTCCGCAAGAATACCGTGATCCGGGAAATTTGTGAGAATATCTTCTTTTATAGTTTGTTCTGCCTGTTTATCTGTGTTGGTTACCAGGTCCGCAATACTTGATTTAGTTGACACCTCTCGATCCAAATCCTGAACCTGCATGATGAGCTCCGACGCGTCTCGGGCAGCTGCCTTGGCTACCGAAAGCAATAGTCTAGTATTTTCCACTAATTACTACTTGAGAGAAAGGTGATCCTGGGATAAATAAACCATGGTCATGGATGTGGATTAATCATGCTTTATAAGGTATATGCTCTTTAGAAAAATATTCTGAAGTAATTTTTTTAAGGGTCCCTGTCAAGAATAACACGCCGATCAAATTCGGAATTGTCATGAGGCTCAACGCAATGTCACCAAAATTCCAGACGAACGTCAGCGGTAGAATGGCGCCCATAAAATTAAAAAACACGTATACCCACCGATAAGGTTTAATAGCCTGAGGACCAACCAAGTATTCTATCGAACGATCTCCGTAGTAACTCCAGGCGACCATTGTGGTGTATGCAAATAACAGAACGGCAATGTTTACAATAATACTTCCAATTTCAGGAGCAAATGCAAAACCATTACGAAATGCTTCTCTGGTTAATTGTGCACCTGTTAAATCTGTTGATTGAAGTACACCCGTTGAAAGTATAGCAAGGCCAGTCATTGTACATACAACTATGGTATCAATGAATGGTCCCATTAGTGCCACAGCACCTTCACGAGCAGATTCTTTTGTTTTTGCTGCAGCATGAGCGATGGGGGCAGACCCCTGACCAGCTTCATTTGAATACAAACCTCTACGCACGCCCCACATGATTACAGTGATTAAACCACCCCAGCCAGCTTTTAGGGAAAAAGCCTCACGAAAAATACTTGCAAAACTAGGGATGATATTTTCAAAATGAGTCAATAGAATTAACAGTGCACCTGCCACATATAGAACTGCCATTGTGGGCACCAATCTACTAGCAACAGCAGCTATACGTTTAATACCACCAATAATAACGAGGCCAACCAAAAATGCGATTAAACCACCCGAAACCCATATGGGGACATTATATGTAGTAAAGGTTTGAGCAATTGTATTGGCCTGATTCATATTTCCTGTGCAGAACGAACAAATTACTGCACAGGTAGCAAAGAAAATCGCAAGCGGTTTCCACTTTGGTCCAAGTCCTTTTTCAATATAATACATCGGTCCGCCTGAAGCTGATCCATCGTTGTGGATTACTCGGTATCTATGCGCAAGAGTGCATTCCGCATATTTTAATGCCATGCCAAATAGCGCTGTCATCCACATCCAAAAAAGAGCTCCAGGACCACCAAGACGCATTGCTAAAGCAACACCGGCAATATTGCCAATACCAATTGTGGCAGAAAGAGCTGCTGATAAAGCCTGGAAATGGGTAACATCGCCCTCATCGTTTGGATTGTCATATTTTCCTGAAACAACTGCAAAACTATGTTTTAATCTTCGTAATTGTATGAAACCTAATGATACAGTAATAAACAGACCTGTACCTATCAAAATAATAGTGAGAGGCAGGGATATCCATCCACTGAATATTTCTGTCCAATGAGTTAATGTAGATATTATTTTATTCATATAGGACTTTTTGCAAAGTTGCTGTTATTCGCTGGAAAATAGAATTCAAGTTTACATGTCTGTCTTTGAACTGGCAACTGGCAATTAGATCAAATAAACGTTTAAATTAATTAAATATTATGGTAATAATAGCAGGTGTAGATGAAGCAGGAAGAGGGCCGCTAGCCGGACCGGTTGTCGCTGCAGCGGTGATTCTACCTAATTTCTATAACCTGGAAGGTCTTGATGATTCAAAAAAAGTAACCCCTAAAAAACGATCTCAATTATTTGTAGAGATACAACACCAGGCCACTGCTATTGGTGTAGGAGTCGTAGCAGCAGCTGATATTGATAAAACCAATATATTGCAGGCTACTCAGCAGGCGATGAAAATGGCCCTGGGCCGATTAAAACCAAGACCCGACCAGGCTGTAATCGATGGCTATGCGTTGCCAACACAGATCATACCAAACAAAGGGGTTATAAAGGGAGATCAAACAGTCGATGTTATTAAAGCAGCTTCAATTATTGCTAAGGTCACACGAGATAATATGATGGAACAGTATGATATAATCTTTCCAGTATACGGTTTCAAGAAGCACAAGGGATATGGAACCAGGGAACATATGGACAAGCTGCGACTTAATAAAGCATGCGCAATTCACCGCAAGAGTTTCAAGCCAGTCGCCGCGGCAATGCCCACATTATCCTGGCTGCGGCAAGAAGGCAGAATCGGACAATGGGGAGAACAAGTGGCGGCTGTTTATTTGATAGAAAGGGGTTACGAGATACTAACCATGAATCTCCGCTGTGCCCCTTATGGCGAGATCGATATTATTGCCGAAAAGGATGGGATCATAATCTTCGTAGAAGTAAAAACATACAGCAAAAAACAACTGGGCACACCGGCGCAAAAAATTAATCAGAATAAATTGAAAAAACTGAAGGC
>Ga0208747_1000043_pt1 | contig 33269 bp, 34 predicted proteins | sample Knorr_S7_td_AAIW_FD_185597 | JGI IMG/M metagenome (GOLD analysis project Ga0208747, IMG submission 185597) | Marine microbial communities from Southern Atlantic Ocean transect - Knorr_S7_td_AAIW_ad_750m_LV_A (SPAdes) (version 2) | ecosystem: Environmental > Aquatic > Marine > Oceanic | place...
ATGATCCTTTCTGGCCAGTGGTGCAAAAAGGTGGCGAAGATGCTGCTCGTGCTATTGGTGCTGACTTTGAGTACATTTACAATCCATCTGCTGATATGGCTGACATGGCAAGCTCAATCCAAGCTGCTGCGGCAACTTCACCTGATGGAATGGTAATTTCTTTACCGGATCCAGATTCTTTGGGACCAGCTATTAAAGCTGCTGTCGCTGCTGGTGTACCGGTAATAACAATGAACTCTGGTCTAGAATCTTCAGCTAGCCTTGGTGCATTAATGCACGTAGGTCAACCTGAGTATCTTGCTGGTCAATCTGCTGGTGCTCGTGCTAAAGCTGAGGGTGCAACTAAAGCTCTTTGTATGATTCAAGAAGCTTACAACACAGCTCTAGTTGATAGATGTGAAGGTTATGGAGAATCTGTTCCTATGGAATTCACTGATACAACTTCAGATCCAGCTACTATCCAAACTCGTGCAACTGCAGCTCTTCAAGCTAACCCAGATGTTGATGCAATTTTATCAGTTGGACCACACGTTTGTGACGCTGTTTCAAAAGCACTTGATGATCTAGGTATGACAGTGCATCATTCTTGCTTTGACTTAAGTCCTGCAGTTATGGATTTAATCAATGCTGGAAAAGTGGCTTTCACTATTGATCAACAACAACGTTTACAAGGTTATTTGCCAATTATCGTATTACACTTGTACAACAACGGTGCTGGACTTCTTCCAGGAGCTAACATCCCATCAGGACCTGGCTTCGTTGATAAGTCTAATGCAACTTCAGTTGCTGCTTTAGCGGGAATTGATAGATAATTAATTTTATGAAGGACCGCTTTAGCGGTCCTTTTTTTTCAATTTTAATTTAAAATTTAATTAAAAAAATGAATTCCTCAGCTACGCAGCAACCACAAAGACAAGAATCGGATCGGCAGGCGGAAAAAAAATGGTATAGCCCTATTCTAGCACGCCCAGAAATTGGACCAATAGGCGTCATGATACTTCTTTTATGTTTGCTTGGGTACTTCTCTATTCCTGAAGGTCAATTTTCTTTAAACCCCTTTTCTGGAGAGGGTTTTAATGCCCTTGGAATTAGAAATAATTTTAGGATTATTGCTCAGTTAGGAATTCTTGCACTTGGTGCAGGGTTATTGATTATTGCTGGTGAATTTGATCTTTCAATAGGTTCTATGGTTGGTTTTGCCGGGTGTGTTATGGCTATTACTTTAAAATGGGGTTTTGCAATTGTTATTCCTTACATATCTTTTGCTGGTGGACTTCATATTGAAACTATAAAAATATTTGCAATAACAGACGTTTCACCCCTCACAGCTATATTTATAACATTGTGTTTTACATTGCCTTTTGGTTGGTTTCAGGGATGGTTAGTTGTAAAAACTGGTATAGCATCTTTTATTGTAACCCTAGGTGGCCTATTTTTTTTAAGGGGTCTTACCATGGTTTCTTTCCGCGCTTTTAATAGAGCCCCTGATCAAACAGCTGGATCAACAACTGTCACAGATTTACCTGACATAAAAAATATTATCAAAGTGCCAGGACATGGCGAGATGGAAAGAGAGGCAGCCAAAGCACTTCCTAACGATCAATTATTGGACATTTTAAGCACTGTTCCTGCGCAAACAGTAGCTAAAATTGCGGAAAAATTAACCTACGTTAATGAAAAAGTAGCACTTTATAAAACCCTATCAAACAAATCAAAAATGATTGAAAGTTTAGAAAGATCACTTGAAGGTGCTAAAAAATCAAACAATGAATCTATGATAGAAATTTTAACAAAAAAAATTGAAGCAGGCGTTACTCTTCCTGATGTTACTGCAAAAGCAGTGACAGATCTAGATATAGCCAGGGCTTATATTGATACCATTGTAACGGCACGTCCCGTAGCTAATTTCTTTGGAGGCGATATAATGGAACCAATATTTGATTGGCTTTATTATACTGCTGATTGGAATGTAAACTTGTATGGGAACCAGTTTGCTCAAGGTATGTATTCATGTTTAATGATTTGGTTTTTAATGGCCCTTGTCTGTTATTTTGTTTTAAGTCGCACACAAGCAGGGAACTGGATATATTCTACGGGTGGTAATTTAAGCGCAGCACAAGCAAACGGTGTACCCACAAATAAAGTAAAAATTTCATTATTTATGTTTACAGCTTTTTGTGCCACCATGTTTGCAGCGTGCCAGGTATTTGAAGTGAACACTTCAGATGCGGCTAAAGGGAATCTAAAAGAACTCGAATCAATCGCTGCTGCTGTAATTGGAGGAGTGGTGTTAACAGGTGGATTTGGAACTGTGCTTGGTATTATATTGGGAGCTGTAATCTTTGGAATTGCCAAAGAAGCCTTCTTCTATATCCCAGGTATTGACGGATCGTTCTACAGAGTTTTCTTGGGCGCTGTATTAGTATCAGCTGCTTTAACAAATGAAAATATTCGTAAGAGAATTATAGGTAGTGTATGACGATTGATAGTTCAAAAAAACCTCTTATTGAAATTAAAGATCTTGTAAAAAAGTTTGGTAAATTTACTGCTTTAAACGGAGTTTCACTTGATGTGTATCCAGGAGAGGTGCATGCACTGCTAGGTGATAATGGGGCTGGAAAATCTACATTAATAAAAGTTCTTTCTGGTGTCTATCCTCCAACAAGTGGAAAAATTTATGTTGACGGTCAAGAAGTTAAATTTGCTACTCCTCGTCAAGCATCTGATTTAGGCATAGGTACGGTTTATCAGGATCTTGCCTTAAATGCATTGACATCAGTTACAAGAAATTTTTTTCTTGGAAGGGAAATTAAAAAAGGTCCTGGGCCATTTGGCATTATGCAAATGAAAGAAATGAATAAAATTACGATTGAAGAAATGGCTAAGATAGGAATTGATATTTCAGATCCTGAACAGCCTGTAGGTACAATGTCAGGTGGTCAACGTCAAACTTTAGCCATATCAAGAGCAATATATTTTGGCGCTAAAATTCTTATTCTTGATGAGCCAACTTCAGCGTTAGGCCAAAAACAACAAATGGAAGTCTTAAAAACCATTAAAGGTGTTCAAAAACTTGGGCATATTGCGATTATTTTAATCACTCATAACGAAATCCACGCACGATTGATTTCTGATCGGTATACTTTTTTAAGTCTAGGCGAAGTGATTGGAAGAGGAATGGCTGAAGAACTCGGCGGTGATGATATTAAAAGATTGATGGCTGGTGGTGCCGAAATTGGTGATTTAAGGGATGAACTAGGAGCATAGTTTTACTATTTTATTGACTAAACAGTCAACATGCATCAAATTATTTTTTTGATATGTTAGAGTTTCATAAATCATATTCTGATTCTAAAAAAATTCTTGATGAATTATTAGTTGGAAATGGTGTTGTTGTATTTAGAGATGTTTATCCTATTGATCAAATTAATGAAGCAAAAGAAATTGTAAATAAATTTGCTGACAATCAGGAACAAAAAGAAACTCATTTCAATGCTGAAGCTGAAGAAGCAGGCACAATACATCTTCAACAACGCGTTTGGAATTTGTTTGGCAAAGCAAAAGTTTTTTCAGCTTTAATTACGCATGATATCATTTTTGATTTAATGACTAAATTCCTTGGAACAGAGTTTATTTGTGGATCGTACTGTGCTAGTCGATTATTGCCCGGCGCCGTTGGACAAGAACCACACATTGATTATCCTTATTGGGATTTCTATAATAAAGAAACATTTCCCATGGGCCTGAATTCTTCATTTCCACAAAATTGTCAGGTAACAATACCATTAGATATATGCTCTGAGTTATCTGGAGCAACTGCATATTATCCAGGATCGCAAAAAAATTTAACTTATCCAAATAAGAATGATGATTTTTCTAACTTAAAACAAATGACTGCAGTACCAGGTGATTTAGTATTCTTTAATGGCAATTGTTGGCATGGGGCTATGCCTAATAAATCAGATCATCAAAGAGCAGCCATATTAATTGAGTTTTTGCCTAAGTATGTGAAGCCGGTTGAAGATTTGGTTTCTTATTTAGGTGATGATTTCAAAAAAAATTGCTCTGAGAGAATAAAACAGTTATTGGGATTTAATTATCCATATCCAAAAATCATGGAGGTAAGCAAAAGTGTTAATGATATTGGTATTGGATATAAGTCTAAAAACTAGATTCAATAATCTTTGGATATAATTTATGCTTAATGTTGGTTTAATTGGTTGTGGCAATATTGCGGAAACGTATTTTAGAAGTCAGGAATATTTTAATAATATCAATTTTATAAGTTGTACTGATATCAATGAAGAAGCGGCTAAAAAATGCGCAGACCAATATAATATTAAGATACAAAGTGTCGATGACTTATTAAGTAACCCCGATATTGATGTTATATTGAATTTAACCGTTCCGCAGGCGCACCATGAGGTTACAAAAAAAATACTACTTGCTGGTAAACACTCATACTGTGAAAAACCCTTATCCATATCATTTGAACAAGGAAAGGAACTTGTGGAAATTGCAAAAGAAAAAAATATATATCTAGGGAATGCTCCTGATACTTTTTTGGGAGGAGGAGGTCAGCTGTCACGCCAACTACTAGATGCTGGAGAGATTGGCGATGTTAAGTTGGGTAATTTTATTTTTGCTTTTCCTGGTGTGGAGACTTTTCACCATAATCCTGACTCATGGTACAAAAAAGGCGGGGGACCCATCATTGACATGGGGCCTTATTTTTTTACTATGTTAGTTCATTTATTGGGACCCGCAAAAAATGTTCGAAGCAGAGGCATAAAAGTAAAAGAAAACAGAAATATAGATGAGGGGCCAAGGAAAGACGAAAAGGTTATAGTAGAGGTTCCTACATCGTACACATTTAATGTGGAGTTTCACTCCGGATCTTTGATTCAGGGCTTTATCTCATTTGATGTAATAAACCATCAGCGAAATCACATGGAACTGTACGGAACGAAAGGCTCCATGATTGTTCCTGACCCCAATATGTTTGGTGGACCAGTGACTATCTCCAAGGAAATTGGCAGCGAATGGGTTGACCATTCAGCTGATGCAATGCATCTGGGCAAGGTAAATATAATCAATCACAGCGGAAGAACCAACGAGGCGCCTCAGCAATCCAATTATAGGGGTGCTGGTTTAGCAGACTTGATTTATGCCATAGAGAATAACACAGAACACCGTTGTAATGGCAACCTTGCTTTACATGTATTAGATCTTATTGAATCCACCTTAAAAGCTGCTGAACTAGGACAAGAAATAACTCTTCAAACAACCTGTAATAAACCAGCGCCATTTACTGAAGACCAGATTAGTCATATAATGAAATAAAAATTATTACCAACTTCCAGAATTTTCCATGGAGCGCCATGGTTCTTGTAAGGGTAATGATTCTCCTTCTTGTAAAATCTCTATAGATATTCCATCAGGTGATTTAACAAAAGCCATATGACCATCTCTTGGAGGACGATTAATGGTTACGCCGTTCTTTATTAATTTTTCACAGACTTCATAAATATTTTCTACACTGTATGCAAGATGCCCAAAGTTTCTTCCGCCTGTATATTCTTCAGAGTCCCAATTATATGTAAGTTCTAAAAGGGCATAACGGTCATCACTATTGTCAGCTCCTAAGAATATTAAAGTAAAACGGCCTTTTTCATTTTCTTTACGCTTAATTTCTTTCAAACCTAATTTGTTGCAGTAAAAGTCAAGGGAGGCATCAATATCCCTTACACGAACCATTGTATGCAGATACTTCATAATTATCTCCTTATAGTTTTATATATATTCATTTTAAATAAATATCTTTATTTTTTTGTTTTTGTTTTAAAGGATTGTTTTAAAAAGTTAAAATTTGTTGCAAATTTGACTTTATGTGATTAATTTTGAGCAAGTTACATATTATTATGATAAAAATGTAATGATTAATAGATTAATATTTATTAAGAGGTCGTTCTAATAATATATTTATTTTAAGGAAAAATTAAAAGTGGAAATTCGCAATATCAGTTTGCAGAGTAAAGTTGATGTAAAGTTGTTTCATTTAGCTATAGGAAATTTTGATGGTGTTCATTTAGGACATCAGCAAATTATCAAAACACTTGTCAATAATGCAAAAAAAAATGACAAACACACTGCAATATTAAGCTTCAATCCACACCCCCGCAGATTTTTTTCTAAAGATCTTGATCGTTATCAAATAATATCAGAAGACCATAAAAAACATTTATTAAAAGATTTAGGTATTGATTATTATTTTTCTTTGCATTTCGATCAAACCATCGCGAATTTATCACCATCAGAATTTATTGAAAAAATAATTGTGCAACAACTGCATGTTGATAAATTAATTGTAGGGTATGATTTTCGCTTTGGTAAAAACAGAGAGGGTGACATAGTTCTTCTTCAGGATCATGCAGCGATACATGGATTTGCTTTAGAAATAATTGAGCCCATTAAGGACGCAGCTAGTGCAGAGGTGTATTCTTCAACAGGTATTAGAAAAGCTCTTCAAAGTGGAGATGTGGAGAAAGCAAATTCTATGTTGGGCAGAGCTTGGACAATGACCGGTAAAGTCGTGCATGGAGATAAACGGGCTGGTAAAATGAATTTTCCTACAGCAAATATACTTCCCCATTCTCAGGTTTATCCTAAAAAAGGGGTTTATGCTATCCATGCCATTATGGATGAAGATCTGTTAAAAGGAATTGCTAATTTTGGTGAAAGGCCAACTGTTGATGGTAAAAAGTTATTGTTAGAGGTGAACCTTTTTGATTTTGATAGAGATATTTATGGTAAGCAATTGACTGTTAAATTCCTTAGATTTATTAGAGAGGAAAAGAAATTCGATACCATTTCATTGTTAAAAGGTCAAATTACAGAAGACATTCACATCGCTAAAAATTATCATCTAAGGAAATAAATGGAATACAAAGATACAATTTTTCTCCCAAAAACATCTTTTGAAATGAGAGCCAATCTTCCGGTGAAAGAACCTAAGATTTTAGAAGAGTGGAATAATCAAAATATTTTTAAAAAGTTGCGAGAGAAATCAAAAGGTAGAGAAAAGTTTGTTCTTCATGACGGACCTCCATATGCCAATGGTCATATCCACATGGGTACAGCTCTCAATAAGATTTTGAAAGACGTTATCGTGCGTACTCAGCAAATGTCCGGAAAAGATTCTATTTACGTTCCTGGATGGGACTGTCATGGCTTACCAATTGAATGGAAGATCGAAGAGGAATATCGCAAAAAAGGAAAGAACAAAGATGACGTGCCTGTTGTGCAGTTTCGTCAAGAATGTCGAGAATTTGCTGAAAAATGGATTGCCGTTCAAAAAAAGGAATTCAGACGATTGGGTGTAGAAGGTGATTGGGACAATCCCTACTTGACAATGTCCAATCAGGCAGAAGCGCAAATTGTCAGGGAACTTGGAAAATTTTTATTGGATGAAAGTCTTTATAAAGGGGCGAGACCAGTATTATGGTCGGTTGTTGAAAAAACAGCCTTGGCTGACGCGGAAGTTGAATATGAGGATCATACATCGAATACTATTTATGTTCGCTTTAAAGTAACTAAAAGTTCACTTACGGAACTGATTGATACAGATATTGTTATATGGACAACTACACCGTGGACGATACCTGGCAATAGAGCTTTAGCCTACGGTAAGGATTTAGAATATGCTTTAGTTGAAGTACAAGAAACAGAAGAAAACAGTTTAGCTCAAGTAGGCGATCTTATAGTCCTTGCAAAAGAATTGCAAAATACTGTTTTGAGTCAAATTGGAGTTGTAAAAAAAAATGTAAAACAAACTTTCTTTGGAAAAGATTTGGAAGGCACTGAGTGTGAACACCCCCTTAAATCTATAGGTTATGATTTTTCAGTGCGTGTATTTGAGGGAGATTTTGTTAATCTTGAACAAGGAACAGGCATTGTTCATGTAGCGCCTGGACATGGAGCGGATGATTACAATTTAGGTATTAAGAATAATGTTGAAGTTGTACAAACCGTTGAGGACGATGGTAAATTTAACCATCATGCAAAAGGGTTTGTTGGAGAGCATGTCTATAAGGTTGATCTTAAAATTGCCGATAAGCTTAAAGAATTTAATAAACTTCTTCATTTGGGAACATTACGTCATAGCTATCCCCACTCATGGCGATCAAAAGCACCATTGATTTTTCGGAACACACCTCAGTGGTTTATTTCTATGGACAAACAAGATTTGCGAAATAAGGCATTAAAATCGATCGATGAGACAATTTTTTATCCTCCACAAGGGCAAGCACGCTTGCGATCAATGATTGAGACACGTCCTGATTGGTGTGTATCACGACAACGCGTGTGGGGGGTGCCCCTTCCGTTATTTGTTAGTAAGAAAGATGGACAACCACTTCGAGATATTAATATTATTAATCGCATTGCCAATATTTATGAAAAAGAAGGAAGTGATACATGGTTCACAGGAGATCCAAAGCGTTTCTTAGGAGAGAAATATTCAATAGATGACTATGAGCAAGTTAAAGATATTGTTGAAGTGTGGTTTGATAGCGGTTCGACTCATGCATTTTGTTTAGAGCAACGAAAAGATTTAAAATGGCCAGCCTCTATGTATTTAGAGGGAAGTGATCAACACCGAGGATGGTTCCATTCTTCTTTGCTGGAATCAGCAGGAACAAGAGGACGGGCTCCTTATGAAAGTGTTTTGACACATGGTTTTGTTGTGGATGGTAAGGGAAGAAAAATGTCTAAATCTCTTGGTAATTTTATCTCCCCTGATAAAATTTTAGAGCAATACGGTGTTGATATTCTCCGATTATGGGTTGTAGCTTCTGATTATTACGATGATTTAAAATTAGATAATTCAATATTAAAAGCGCAAACAGATTCATATCGTCGTATACGTAATACTTTTCGGTATCTCATTGGAAATCTCAATGGATTTGAGGAAAATGAAAAGTTACCGTTAGATGATTTTCCAGAATTAGAAAAATATATTTTACATCGTTTATGGGAAATTAATCAAACAGTAGAAGAATGTGTGAACACCTTTAATTTTCATTTGATGTTTACCACTTTGTTAAATTTTTGTTCGAATGATTTATCAGCATTTTATTTCGATATTCGAAAAGATACTATCTATTGTGATTCTTTTCAATCAACAAAACGTCGTGCTTCTCGTACATTATTGGATTTGATTTTTAACCACCTTGTCCGATGGCTAGCCCCTTCCTTGGCTTTTACTTGTGAAGAAGCATGGCAAGCACGCGGCCATACCTCAAGCATTCATCTTGAAGATTTTATTCCTGCCAAAAAAGAATATCAAAGTACTGATTTGCAAAAAAAATGGGATATGATAAAAAATGTTCGTAAGGTTATCACCGGAGCTTTAGAAAAAAAACGTGCGGAAAAAATCATTGGTTCAAGTTTAGAAGCTCATATAAAAGTTTATGTATCCGATGAGATAAAAAAAATTATTGCTAAAATCCATTTGGATGAAATTGCCATTACTTCTTCTTATGAGTTATTGTCTGATGAAGGCGCTGATTCAGGGTTTGTTATGGATGAGATTGAGGGAGTGCGCGTGGAAGTTGAAAAAGTGGTTGGAGACAAGTGCAATCGTTGTTGGAAATTTACTGAAGCTCTCAATAATAATCAAATTTGCAATCGATGCGAAAAAGCCATACAACAATAGAATGTTGTGAATAAAATAATAATAATAGTTTTTCTTTTGATTTTTGATTTAATTTCCAAACAAATAATTTATTATAGTATTGATCTAAATTCATTTTTGACTATCACTTCTTTTCTTGATGTCGCGCATATACATAACTTTGGGATTTCTTTTGGTTTTTTTTCTGGCATTGTTTCTCCGTGGATCTTAATATTGGTTGGAATAATTGTAACAGGATTTATTTTTTACATGTTGATAAAGAGTACAAATCATATGGAAAAATGGGGGCTCACAGTCATAATTGCAGGTGCATTGTCTAATATAGCTGACCGTGCGCTGAATGGGTACGTTACTGATTTCATATATCTTCATTATCAAGACTTTTACTGGCCTGCTTTCAACTTTGCTGATATTTATATAAGCGTTGGAATATGTGTAATTGTGCTTCATCTTTTAAGAGATTTGAATAAGAGAATTAAATAATATGAAAATAAAGTATTTTATTATTCTTTCAGTTGTTTTAACACTAAATGCGTGCTCAAACGTGCGTGATAGTGCGGGTGTCACAAGAAAATCAATAGATGAATTTCAAGTAGTTGAAAATCCACCTTTAATCATTCCTCCTGATTTTAATCTTTTGCCGCCCGATCAATTAGAAGAAAAAAATATTGATGATGAAGAAAAAGAATTAGCTCAGGAAATACTTTTTGGATTAGATGAAAATGAAATACAAACTGTAACTCAATTATCAACCATGAACCAAATTTTATCTCAAGCTGATGCGTTAGATGCATCTTCTTCAATCCGTGAAGAAATAGACAGAGAGTTTGCCCAAGAGATTAAAACTGACGGTATTTTTCAAATTAATTGGGAAAACGAGGTGGAAGTATTAGATGCAATTAAGGAATCAGAGCGCATACGCAATAAAAATTTTGAAGGAGAATCAATAGCGGAGGGAGATGTCCCTATTAAAACAAAAAAAATAAAAATCAAAAAGAAAAAAAGATTCTTCTTTTTTTAACTATATGACAAATTTAAATATTAATTACCACAATGTGGATTTTAGTCGGCATCTAGTATTACCAAGCAATAATGATAGCATTATCTCTCAAACGCAAAATATATTAAAAGATTTACCTTCTTTAAATATTGTTCATAATAATAAGTTGTTAAATCAAACCATTCAACAGGCTACTCATTTTGCAAATGGAAAAGAAAATTTTATTGTATTTGGAACCGGCGGCTCCAACTTAGGATCTCAAGCCCTCATTAATATTTTACAAGGTCATGAAAAAAACAAAATTATTTTTCATGATAATATTGACCCCATCAATTTTCAAAATTCAATTGATACAATTAATCTAAATACGACAGGTTTTATTGTTATCTCTAAGTCAGGATCTACACCTGAAACACTAAGTCAATTTGCAAGTATAATAGAAATATTCGATCAGAAAAATAATCTTAAGGCTTTATTTTCTAATGTATTGATCATTACAGAAGACAAAATTAGCCCTTTATCTCAGATTGCGCATGCTAATAAATGCACGATATTGAAACATGAAAAGAGTATTGGGGGACGCTATTCAATTTTTTCAAATGTTGGAATGATTCCAGCTATTATTGCAGGCTTGGATGTTAAGCAGATACACGCTGGAGCATTATCTGTTATTAAAGACCAGCAGGGTAAGGAAAATTATAAGATAGGGCAATTTTTTCGTTATCAAAATTCTCATTATTCATTAACAAACAGTGTAATTTTGACGTATTCCGATGCATTGTATTATTTTGGTAAATGGTACTTACAATTATGGGCTGAAAGTTTAGGAAAAAATAAGAAGGGTATTACAGCTATTCATGCGGTAGGTACGACCGATCAGCATAGTCAGCTCCAGCTTTATTTGGATGGACCAAAAGATAAATTTTTTACATTTATTACAACTAACCACTCTAACCAAGGTTTAAAACTTCATAGTTCAACTATGAAAGAGCACGGAGTGAATTATCTTGTAAATAAAACAATGGGTGATTTGATGCAAGCGGAGCAACAAGCTACCATGGATATATTTAAGAAAAATAATTTTGCTTATCGTGAGATTAATCTTCCTATAATTGATGAATTTTCCATTGGCCAGTTGATGGCAATGAGTATTATTGAGACAGTGGCTACATGTTTGTATTTTGAAGTGGACCCTTTTGATCAGCCTGCTGTTGAGCAAGGAAAAAAATTAACCAAACAGTATCTTTCTTAATTTTTCTTTAAAAATAAGATTTTTGTTTTTCCATATACCCGTTCATTTAATATCGAGAGACCATTAACTAGTTCAAACGATGTTTTATTATTTGTTTCAACGATTGTGATGGTGTTTTTTTGGATAATATTATTATCCAATAATTTTTTTAATAAATTGTTAAATGGATTTAATTTATAAGGTGGATCTATAAATATTCCTGAAATGGGATAATCAAAATTTGCATCTATTGCCTGAGTACTATCCTGTTGATAAATACGAAATTGATTTTCTTTACAAATTTTCTTGCAGTTTACAGTGAGAGTATTTAGCACTTCATTATCTATTTCAAAAAAATAACTAAAAGCAGAACCTCTTGATATTGCTTCTAATCCCAAAGAACCACTGCCAGCAAATAAATCAATAAAACATTTATCTTCATAGAGATTGTAAGAATTTTTTAAAGCGTAACTCTCTAGAATAGAAAAAATTGCTTCTCTTTTAATGGCTGAGGTAGGCCTAACATTCTGGATTGGAACTTCTAGTTTTGCCCTTTTATATTTTCCTCCAATTATATTGATCATAAAGTGGATGAAAAATTCTTGACTTCAATAATCTCTCCAGGTTTTTGTTTTGTAAGCTTAATTGAACCATACTGAATGCGAATTAATTTAACAATATTCCATAAAAAAAGTTCACAAATATTCCTTATTTCCCTATTTTTACCTTCGCGTATCTTAAATATCATCCAGGTATATGGCGCATTAAATTTTTCAATTTTAGTGGTAACTTTATTATATTGTATGCCATTTATTTTTATTCCTTTATTAATTGCGGCTAAATCAGCAGGGTTAATATTTCCATTAATACAGACACGGTATACACGTAAAAAATTAGAGGAAGGCAGTTCCAATCGGCGTGCAAAATCACCATTATTTGTAAATAGCAACAATCCTTCACTCATGAAATCTAATCTTCCAATGCTGATTAATCGAGGATAATTTTTAGGTATTAGATCAAAAATTGTTTTTCGATGTTGGGGATCCTTATTTGTACAAATAACCTTAGTTGGTTTGTACATTTTCCATAAACGAACCTCACTCTCTAGTATGATTATTTTTTTATTCACAATAATTTTGTCTTTAAGAGTAACAAGCGTGCTTGGATGTTTACAACGAATATTGTTAATAAAAACTTTTTTTTGCTCAATTAATTTTTCAGCATCTCTGCGAGAACATACCCCTGCGTTTGCGATATATTTTGCTATTCTCATTTATTGTGTGAAGCGTTGTTAACAAAATCTTTCATCAAAAGGTTATCTTCTGGAGTAATTAAAAATTCAGGATGCCATTGAACACCAACACACCAATCATGTTGTGAGTGTTCAATTGCTTCAATGATGCCATCATCAGCATAACCACTTATGATTAGTTTATTACCAAGTTTGTCTATTGCTTGATGATGCGCACTATTTACTTGGATCTTTTGTTTTTTAACAATGTTATAGAGTTTTGTTTTTTGTTTAATATTAACAGAATGACTCGTTTGATTGCGAGGATTTAGCTGTTCATGTTTCAAGGAATTAACATTACTAGAAGCTATATCCTGTATAAGTGTACCACTGCAAACAACATTAAGGAGCTGTTCTCCCCCGCAAATTCCAAGTATAGGTTTGTTTGTATCAAGACACATTTGGCATATAGTTGTTTCAAAAATAGTGCGATTATTTTTTATAATTCGCGACCCATCTTCATCTTTTCCGTACATTTGTGGATCAATATCAAAGTTTCCTCCTGTGATGACTAATCCATCGATTAAAGAAAAAATATCTTTAGCACTATGTGCACTATGGAAAAGCGGGAAAGGTATTGCCCCTAATTGCTCTACAGAATGTAAATAATTCTGTCGTACTGCGTACCAAGGAAACTTAGAATAGTGACCCGGTTCCTCATTATCCAAAGTGATGCCAATAATAGGTTTTGTCATTGTAATGTCATTGTATTATTATAATTTACATCACTAATTGACTACTATGAACATTAAATATTTTATGAAAAAGGCATTGGAACAAGCTAATAAGGCTTTATTAGCTGATGAAATTCCAATTGGAGCAGTTTTAGTTGATAATAATAACAATAAAATCATAAGTGAGTCCTATAATTTGATTAATGCTAATCATAATGCCACTCAACATGCAGAAATGATCGTTATTCATAAAGCTTGTCAAAAACGCCAGAGTAAGTTTTTATCAAACACTTCTTTATTCGTTACGTTAGAGCCTTGTGCAATGTGCGCTGCAGCAATTAGCGAAGTGCATATTGATAAAATTTATTTTGGCGCATACGATGAAAAAAAAGGTGGTTTGGAGAGCATGATGAAAATTTACAATCAACACCATTTTTTTGTTCCTGAGGTTTATGGTGGAATGAATGAACTGGAATGCTCTTTACTATTAAAAAATTTTTTCTTAGACCAGCGTTGAATCAATGAATGAACTAATTAATATTCCCGAGTATAAAGTTTCACAATTTAATCGTCTATTTCGAGATGTCATAGAGACAAATTTTAGTTATGTGCGTATTAAAGGAGAAATATCCGAAATTAAAAGAGCTACAAGAGGTCAGTTATATTTAACCTTAAAAGACGATGAATCTATTTTAAGTGGCGTGATTTGGGATAATAAAAAAAGAGATTTACAGTTCAATCCTGAAGCAGGGATGGAAGTAGTGGTTACGGGAAAAATTACTACTTGGTCAAAATTTAAAACCACTTATCAGGTTGATATTGATAAAGTTGAGTTAGCTGGAGAGGGCGCCTTATTAAAATTAATTGAAGATAGAAAACAAAGATTAAAAGCAAAGGGAATTTTTGACACTGAACACAAAAGAACACTTCCATTTTTGCCAAATAAAATTGGCGTTATTACATCACCTACCGGATCTGTTATCCACGATATTATAAATCGAATTCAAGACCGCTTCCCGACCAACATTGACATTTGGCCAGTAGCAGTTCAGGGGCACGATGCAGCAGAAACTATTATTAATGCAATCAAAGGTTTTAATTCCGTTATTTTTCAAGACAAACCAGATGTAATTATTATTGCAAGGGGAGGAGGAAGTACCGAAGATCTCATGGCTTTTAATGATGAAGAATTAGCTGAAGTTGTTTTTGAATCCGTTATTCCTATTATTTCTGCAATTGGACATGAAACAGATACAACCATTATAGATTACGTTAGTGATCTACGTGCATCCACACCAACAGCAGCAGCTGAAAAAGTTGTACCAATGCGCATTGATTTGGAACGAATTATAAATAATCTTTCTCAGCGACTTTCACACTGTGTTCAGAACGATTTTACAAAATATAATGATCAATTAATAAATTTATCCAAATTTCTTAAGGAGCCAAATTTGGTTATCACAATTTTTAAAGAACGATTAAAAGCTACTGTAGAAAATTTATGCAAAGAAACTGATTTGATTGTAAGAAAGAATATTTACAGTTTAAATAATTATAAAAAACTACTTCGTTCTCCTAGAGATGCCGTACAAATTAAAAAAGATAAGTTACAAAATTTTTCTAAAAATTTAGACCGTTGTGTTAATGAAAATCTAAGGAATCTAAAGAAAGAATTGAATAAGTTTGAGAGTTTATTATTTTCTAATTCTATGAGTAAAACTTTAAAAAAAGGTTATTCTATTATTAGTAAATCAAAAAAAATTATAAATAATTCAAAATTAATTCAACCTGTAGATGAAGTTAAAATACAATTTTTTGATAAATCAATAGATGTAAAAATTAAAAAAATTAACTGAAACGATTGTGTTGCAAAAAATAGTGGGAAGGGTTTTCTTTTATCCATTCCTCAATAATTTTATGTATTTCCTCCATTGCTTGTTTGTCAGTTAAGTGATTTTTAAATGGTTTCAAAGGAGGATAAAATTTTAGCGTAAAATTATTTAAATTATTACGTGTGTTTTGTACCGGAATTATCTGCATTTTATGCTTTTTTGCAATTTTAAGAAAGCCAGTTTGTGTTTTTGTTACAGAATTAAAAAAAACTACATCTTCTCCTGCAGAATCTTTTTGATCAATAAGCAATACTATAGAAGAATTTTTTTTTATTCCATCCAGAATATCTTTGGCACTTTTTTTTCCTTTAGGAGTGTAAAAACTATCATTTGATGCAATGCTTTTTTTTCTTTGGTTTAAAATCAATTTATTAATGTAAGGGTTATTAATATGACGATATATACCCCCGACATTAAAATCCATCCTATCAATCATAGGAAGGAGTATTTCCCAATTTGATTGATGTATACCAAAAAAAATTACTTGTTCCCCATTTTTTTTTATTTCCTCAAGAAAATTCATTCCCTCAACAGATATTCTGTTATTTTGAGAATTCATTATTTTTGGCAAAATTAACAACTCAAAAAAAGTTCTTCCAAGATTTTCCCAACTATTAATAACTTGTTTTTTTACTTCTTCAGATTTAGCTGAAGGGAATATTCGTAAATAATTAGTTTTAGCAATTTTGTGAGTGTTCGTTAAAGGTCCAATTATTTTAAATATGCAACCTCCCAAAAGAGAAACCAAATTTATGGGTAAAATAGATAACAATAAAAATATTAAATAGACTAAAATATATTCAATTATTAATATAATTTTATTATTTTTTTTATTTGTCATCAGTTAGATGATTTTCAACAACATTAGATAAAATTTCAAGCAATAATTCTTCGTTATCAAAAACTATTTCTCCTTCAAGTGTATTAACAAGTGAATGATATGATTTAGGAATTCTAACAAAATCCTTTTGAGTTGAAACAAGAATTGACTGTGTTTTATTAGCTATTTCGGCTAACTTAAGCAGATCATTTTCGTGATAAATATGATGATCTGGATAAATCACCTCTTTTACTATTTGAGCCCCTTGTTCTGCTAATGAATTAAAAAATTTTTCTGGATAGGCTATGCCTGCAAAAGCAGTAATTTTTTGACCTTTAAAAATTTTATTTTCTTTATTGATTGCAAATTTAGCGGACATGATAGGAATGTGACTCGGTATCACTTTTTTTAAATCGTCAGTTGTATCTCCTATAACAATCACAAGATTGGTTCTTGTAAGGCCTCTTTTGATACTTTCTCGCAGTGGTCCCGATGGCATAACACGTTTATTGCCGAATTCTTGGGAGGCATTGATAACAATAATTGAAAAATCTTTATATATTGTGGGATTTTGAAATCCATCATCCATAATAAGGCAGTCGCTACCTTGCATTTTTGCATATTCTCCCGATTTATTACGGTTATTGCCAATCCATGTTGGCGCTACTTTAGATAATAAAATGGATTCATCTCCAACAGAGGTAGGAGAATGCCATGATTCTACTAAAGTACTTGTTTTAATGATGCCAGCATATCCTTTTGAAATGAAGTGTGGCTTATAACCAGCCTTAATTAGTATTTTGCCTATTTTTAATGAAACAGGAGTTTTACCTGCCCCACCTACAACTATGTTTCCAATGCATATAACCGGTAAAGAAGATTTTTTTGATGTACTTGCAAAATTTCTAATCTTGGTTCCCAAACGAAATAATAATGACAAAGGATATAATGAACGCGAAAGATAACTATCTTTTTTTTGATACCAAAATTTGGGAGCTTTTAACATGATACTTTTTTTATCTGTTTTTCAATGCAGTTTAATAAAACTTGGGTATTAAAAAATTTTTTTTGCGCGTACTTATATGCGTTCATTTTCATCTTTGTCATTAAATCATTGTTATCTATTAAATTTTGTATTTTAATTTCTAAGTCATCAATAGTTTGGATTTTTAAACATGCGTCATTGATAAACATATCTTCATAAATATTTTGCCAATTATATATAAAAGGGCCTGTAAGGAGAGCACAATTATGAACGGCTGGCTCTATGGGATTGTGTCCACCTTTAGAAATTAATGAACCGCCAAGAAAAACAATATCACTTGATTTAAAATATGATGCCAGATTACCAAAAGAGTTAACTATTACTATTGCCTGCGAGTTAGAGGAATTATTATCTTCTAATTGTGATGGAATTTGAAGGGAGTTGCACAAAGATTTAATTTTAGTTGATCTTTTGGGATGACGTGGTGCCAAAATAATTCGCATATTTGAATTTTTAGCTATCAATTTTTTTATCATAGGTAGCAATTTGTCTTCTTCCCCTTCATGTGAACTTACTATCATGAGGTTTAACGGTTTTTTGTTAAGTATAAAATTTGGATTTTGATTTTCTAAAAGTGTTTTTTTTAAAGATGCTAATTTTAAATTACCAATAAATTTTACCTCTCTTTTTATGAGGGTTGCAATTCGTTTTTGATCTATTTGACTTTGTGCGAATATGTCTGAAAAACATTCCAATGTTTGTTTATAAAAGAATGAAATTTTTTTCCATCTATTAAATGACTGAGGAGACATTCTGACGTTTACTAGTATTGCTTTTATCTTAAATTTTTTTAATACATACATTGTTATTGGCCATATGTCAGATTCAATCCAAATGACTAAAGATGGATTCCAATATTGCAAAAATCTTTTTATCCATAAATCAACATCAAGTGGAGCATATTGATGAATAATTTTATCCTTATAATGTGTAGTTGCATACTCCGCAGCACTGACAGTGGTAGTGGTTACTAGTACAATATATTTTTTGTGAAGACTATTAATTAAAACATCAGCAGATTTAAATTCCCCAACACTTGCTGCATGTATCCATATTAGTTTTTTTGCAGGTTTCGAATGTGAAGGTATGCCAAATCTTTCCTTATATCGATTGGCAACCTCTTTACTTTGCTTAATTCTGATTAAAATATTTAGCTTAATCAGAGGGATCAATACAATCCCTATGTATTTGTATATATGAATCATTGACAGTTTGCCTCAGCCTTTTGAACACATTTGTTAATCTTGTCTTCTAGTAATTTTTGATAACTATAAACTTGATCATCTTTTAAATCAGCAGGTACTTCTAGGGGTTCACTCCATACAAAGGAGCATTTAGAAAAAGGGAGAGAGATTAGAAATGAATCCCATGACTTGAGTTTAAAATTCTTGGAAGAAGCATATCCCACGGCAATGATAGGTGTCTTTGAAACTTTAGCAATTTTGATTATTCCTTCAGACACTTTTTCTTTTGGACCTCGCGGACCATCCGGAGTTATTCCTATGTATTTTTTGCTTTTTAATAATTTAAAGATAGGACGCAATGAAATATTATTATTTTTCTTGGATGTTGGAATGTTATTCAAATTAAAGTATTTCCCAATTATGGCTCCAAACCTACCATCACTGTGATCTGAGGCTAAAATATTTATTCTTGTTTTAATTTTCCAAGAAAAAGCAATCATCATTAACTGACTATGCCAAAAAGCTAATATAAATGGTTCATTATTTTTCCAATAGCGTTCCGGAATTGATTGGTTAGCAAATCTAATACTTGAAGTTATTCTGGTAATGTAAATATACAGAGCAGCTAAAAGTCCTAAAAAATTTTGTATAAAAAAATTTCTGACCAATTTTTTTTTAATAGTCATGTAATAGGTTAATATAATTAAATATTAACTTTTATATTCTGAAAATTTGTATGTGAATACTAGTTCTTTTAAATTATCAAGACTGCTATCAGAATCTAGGGAAGGATCTAGATAAAAAACCAATGTAAATATTTTGCTTTCCATGGGTTTTAGGGTCTGTTGAGTAAAGCAAAAACATTCAGTTTTAATTAAATAGGGAAAAATTTTTTCAGGATAAGCTATAAAATCGGCTGTTGAAGTTACAATTCTGTTGGATAAGTTTTTACCCTCAAAGCTAATAACCTGAGTCTTCCCAACATTTATACTAACAGCATCCTGTATAGTAATAAATTCCCACTTTAAGTTACTGTCTACCTCAGCTACAAATTTGATATTCATTACCCTATCAATTACTTCAGGCACACTTTCTTTAGGATTGATAATCTGTTGCCCTGTAACAAATTCATTATCATCTAAATTTATTTTTTTTAATAATTTAGAGGCAGGAACTGCTAATAACAGAACAACAAATAGCAAAATAATATTAAAAACATAAAAAATGATAAATCTATTTTTTTTATATTTCATGTATCAATAGCTTATCATCCTTCAATTTCAGCAATAAGCCCTTTTGCGATTTTTTTAGATTTGCCTATAAACTTAACTTTTTTAATTGAATCCAAATTTGATAAATCATTACCTACAATTATAAAGCCTATCATACCTAAAGTTTTATGAGGAACACACCAATATGCATAAATACCCGGTACGGTGAAAGTAAATTCAGTATCTTTTCCAACTTTGGATTTAAATTTTTCTACTCCAGCAGGCACACCGTTTTTAGATATAAATTGTACATTATGTCCTGGATCAGTGGCTTTCCAAAAAACAGTATCGCCCGGATCAACTCTTACAATTTCTTTGTTAAAGACCATAGTGCGTTTGTCTAGTTTGTTCAGCATTTCAACAGTGGCGTCTTCTGCAAAGGATACATTGGCAATCAGCCAACCAAAAAAGATTATGAATAAATATTTCATTTTTTCTCCTATAAAATTTATTTATTTTTTCTTATATACGAACAAGTGTATAAGTTAATTAATATGGCTATGGATTATTGTCTTTAAGACTATAGGTCGCATACCTAAAGTAATAAAAAGTGTAGAAAGTGACTATACCAATCATATATTTAATATATATGGATACAAAAATATGATCATAACCATAGCTGTAGTTTTAGTGTTGGCTGCAATTGGAATATTTGTTGCAGCAAAATACCCCCAACGGGCGGTATCGGCAGCATTGGCATTAGTAATTATAGGCTCAATTGCTTTTCATTTTTGGACCCCTTGGTGGTGGACTGAAATAGCGTCAAACTGGGGAGGCATGGATGATACTATCATTTTAACCTTTTGGGTAACAGGAACAGTTTTTTGTGCTGTTTGTCTCTTCATGTCTTATTGTGTTTGGAAATTTAGGTATCGTAAGGATCAAAAAGCACAATACAAGCCAGAGAATTCAAAGCTTGAATGGGGCCTTACTATATTAACTACTCTTGGTGTATGTGCTTTGCTTGCACCTGGACTTATTGTTTGGGATAGATACGTCGATGTTCCTGAGGAAGCTATGGATATTGAGGTAATGGGACAGCAGTGGTATTGGAACTTTAGATTACCTGGTGAAGACGGCGTCTTGGGATTAACTGATTCTAGAAACATAAATGATGATAATCCTTTTGGAATGAATTTAGATGATCCAAATGGATTAGATGATATTCTTATTGAGGGTGATGATCTACATATTCTTAATAATCAACCAGTAAAAGTAAACCTTAGATCGATTGATGTTTTGCATGATTTTTATATTCCACAATTTAGAGCTAAGATGGATATGGTGCCAGGTATGATAACTTATTATTGGTTTACTCCTATTAGAACTGGTGAATTTGAAATTCTTTGTGCTGAATATTGTGGCACAAGTCATTATGCAATGAGGGGTTATGTTTCAGTTGATGAAGAGGCCGATTATCAAGAGTGGTTGAGTGAACAAACTACATTTGAAGAAATGATGGCCAGTATTGGTAAAAGTGATCTGGTTCAATTGGCATTAAATATTAGGGGAGATAATTAGAGATGACTGCAGATAGTTATGAAGATGTTGCTGTTGGTAAAAATGATCCAATTCCGGCATTAGAAGTTCAACCCCAAGACCTTTATCATGCAAAAAGTTTTTGGACGCGTTGGATATTCTGTCAGGACGCTAAAGTAATTGGTATTCAGTATGCAATAACTGCTGTTTCAATTGGTCTGGTAGCAATGGTTTTATCATGGATGATGCGTTTGCAACTTTCTTTTCCTGAATTAGTTCCATTTCTTGGCCCGGCAGATTATTATCAGTTTGTCACGATGCACGGCATGATCATGGTTATTTATTTATTAACAGCCTTGTTTCTCGGTGGTTTTGGTAATTATCTCATACCTTTAATGGTTGGTGCTAGAGATATGGTTTTTCCCTATGTAAATATGGTTAGTTTTTGGGTGTATTTTTTGGCTGTATTAGTATTAGTTGCAAGCTTTTTTGTTCCAGGTGGCCCGACTGGGGCGGGCTGGACACTATATCCTCCTCAAGCAATTACTTCGGGAACGCCAGGTGGCGATGGATTGGGCATTGTGCTTATGTTGATTTCACTATCCATCTTTGTAGTCGGATTTACTATGGGTGGTTTAAATTATGTGATTACAATTCTTCAAGCACGCACACGAGGAATGACATTAATGCGCATGCCACTTACGGTATGGGGTATTTTTACCGCAACGATTTTGGCCTTATTTGCTTTTCCTGCACTTATTGTTTCTTGTATCATGATGACACTTGATAGTTTGCTTGGAACTAGCTTTTTTATGCCTGCCATTGTTGAGTTTGGAGTGCAATCTGAACATAGCGGAGGAAGCCCTATTTTATTCCAACATCTTTTTTGGTTTTTTGGCCATCCAGAAGTTTACATTGTTGCTCTACCCGCTTTTGGCATTGTTTCTGATTTAATCTCGGTTCATGCAAGAAAAAATATTTTTGGTTATCGCATGATGGTTTGGGCTATAGTTATAATTGGAGCTTTAAGCTTTATTGTCTGGGCGCATCACATGTATGTTTCAGGAATGAATCCTTGGTTTGGTTTTTTCTTTGCGACCACAACCCTTATTATTGCCGTTCCAACAGCACTTAAAGTTTACAATTGGGTTATAACATTATGGAAGGGTAATATCCGTTTAACTACTCCGATGCTTTTTGCTCTCGCATTTATTGTTACTTTTACTAACGGTGGAATTACAGGTTTATTTTTAGGGAATGTTATTGTTGATGTACCTCTATCTGATACGTATTTTGTAGTAGCACATTTTCACATGGTCATGGGGATTGCCCCTGTCCTTGTTGTATTTGGAGCCATCTACCATTGGTTCCCTCTAATTACTGGCCGATATTTACATGAAGGAATGGGAAAATTTCATTTTTGGGTTACATTCTTGGGATCCTATCTAATATATTTTCCAATGCATTATTTAGGATTTGTTGGAGTTCCCAGAAGATACTACGAGATGTATGAAAGTCCTTATATTGCTGCCTCAACTATTTCGTTAAACCAATTTATTACCATTGCGGCTTTAGCTGTAGGTTTCACCCAATTGCTTTTTCTATATAATATCATTACTAGCGCAAAGTTAGGTAAAAAGGCTGAAAGAAATCCTTGGGGGGCATGTTCGTTAGAGTGGCAAACTGCTGATGTACCTGCAACACATGGTAACTTTGGGAAAGAGTTGCCTGTTGTTTATCGTTGGGCTTATGATTTCAGTGTGCCAGGAGCAAAAGAGGACTTCATTCCGCAGAATGTTCCTCCAAGCGCAGTACCTGGTGCAGAAGCGATAAAGACATGAGAAAAAAAGAAAGTATTTTTCAAATTTTAGCTCAAAAGCCTTGGGATCCATCTCAAGCTAAAATTGATGATATGCATGAAGGAGGAACAATAAATTTAAGCAAAGGCAAGCTTGGACTTAGGTTTATTATGTTTGTCAGTACAATTTTCTTTTGTTTATTTATTGTTACTTATTCTGATAGAATGGTTTATCCTGATTGGCAAAGAATGCCGGAGCCTTGGTTGTTATGGTTCAATACTGCAGTATTGTTTTTTAGTAGCATGGTTTTTGTTAACACTCAGATTGCATCAAAAAATAATCAATTCCAAATAGTCAAAAAGAGACTTTTATTAATTGGATTTTTAGCTTTTGCATTTCTTATTGGCCAATTATTGGTTTGGCAGCAATTAATCGCAAACGGAGTTTATGTATCCACTAATCCATCCAATGCATATTTTTATGTATTCACAGCACTTCATGGCCTTCATTTGTTGGGTGGTCTTGTTTATTTGTATTTAACAATTAAGAAAGTATGGATTTCAAGTGACATAGTTGTTGCTAAAGTCAAACACACGGTTGATTTATGTGCTATTTACTGGCATTTTTTACTTGCTGTGTGGGTTGTTTTATTTGGTTTAATGTTATTTTCATAATGGGGATTAATTAATGGAAGAATCTGCGTCAACAGTTGAAGTTACAATTCCGCCAAACAAAGGTCTTGTAACTGAATGGGCATCGGATCAAAAAGCTTTTAAGGGCGTTCCTTGGGGAAAAGCCATGATGTGGATTTTTCTAGTTAGTGATACGTTTGTATTCAGTATTTTTTTAATTTCATACATGACTGTTCGTTTTTCTACAAAAGCGGAATGGCCGAATCCAAGTGAGGTATTCGCTTTGCATGTTGGTCATGTCAGTGTCCCACTTTTGTTAATAGCAATAATGACTTTCATTCTAATAACAAGCAGTGGCACAATGGCCTTGGCAGTAAAATATGGATACGAGAAAAATCGAAAGATGTGTGCCATTTTGATGTTTGCAACTGCTATTTTTGGAGCGTCCTTTGTTGGTATGCAGGCTTTTGAATGGACAAAATTAATCATGGAAGGTGTGCGTCCATGGGCAAATCCTTTTGGGGCTCCTCAATTTGGATCAATATTTTTTATGGTGACGGGTTTTCACGGTACACACGTTACAATAGGAGTTATTTTTTTATTCATTATGGCGAGAAAAGCATGGCGTGGTGATTTTGACACGGGAAGAAGAGGTTTCTTTACTTCACAAAAATCACATTATGAGGCAGTAGAAATTATGGGATTATACTGGCACTTTGTTGATTTAGTGTGGGTGTTTATATTCGCATTTTTCTATTTATGGTAAGGTAATATATGGCAGAAGGTACACAACAACATCCACTAAAAATTTATTTCCAAGTATGGATCCTTTTATTCGTTTTTAGTGGATTTTCATACATGGTCGATTGGTATCAATTTGAAGGATATCTAAGATGGGGTCTCATATTGTTCTTCATGTTGGTTAAGGCAGGTTTTATATGTGCCATATTTATGCACATGTGGTGGGAACGTTTAGCAATTAAATTTGCTATTTTAGTTCCTTGTTTTGCCATTCTCGTTTTTGTATTTATTATGTGGCACGAATCATTTTACACATTGATAGTAAGAAAGTTATTTTTTTTGGTAACTGGTAGCTAGATTAATCTGGAATCTAAATTGCAGCACTCAAACATTAAAGGTATTAATTCAGTTATTTCATTAAATAATTTTTTTCAGTTAATGAAACCACGCGTTATGTCGCTGGTAATTTTTACTTGTGTAGTTGGATTGTTAATAGCTCCTAATCAAGTAGATTTTTTAACTGCTGCTTTATCACTAATAGCTGTTACTTTTGGAGCAGGAGCTGCTGGTGCCTTGAATATGTGGTATGAATCAGATTTAGACGCTTTGATGAAAAGAACCTGTTTGAGACCTATACCTATGGGAAAAATTTCAAGAAACCAGGCACTTGTTTTTGGCATAACAACTTCATTTGCATCAGTCATTGCCCTGTATTTTTTCTCAAATCTTTTGTCGGCTATAATGCTAGCCATTACAATTTTATTCTATGTTGTAGTGTATACAATATGGCTCAAACAACGAACCCCTCAAAATATTGTAATCGGAGGAGCTGCAGGGGCATTTCCCCCAATTATTGGATGGTCCATTGCAACAGGCAATATAACGCTTGAGCCAATTTTTCTTTTCCTGATTATATTTTTTTGGACTCCCTCACATTTCTGGGCATTAAGTTTGTATAAAACAGAAGATTACGCAAATGCCAAAATCCCTATGCTACCTGTAGTGTCAGGCATTAAAACCACAAAAATAAACATATTTGTTTATTCAATAATTTTATTTTTTATCTCAGTAGCCCCTTATTTTTTTGGATATTTTGGCCTTACATACTTTATTTCTAGCTTATTATTGGGAAGTTATTATGTTTATTTGTGTTATAGATTATTAACAGATGAGAATGAGGTTAAGAAAATTGCCAAAAAAATATTTGTTTATTCAATTTTGTATTTATTTTTGATTTTCACAATTATATTAATAGATAATATTTTATAATGTTTTATTTTTTTAACGGCTTAATAACTTTTCTAATTATTGTATATATGCCAACATCAGCATTTGCTCGATGTGCTGTATGCTATACAAAAGGACTATCCGGAGCAAGTATTGCAGTTATTGTGATTCTTTCTTCTTTTATTTTTCTTTTTTTCGGAAATAAAATTTTAAAAAAGTTTTTGGACAGAAATAATATTTAATTCACCCTATTTTAATAGTCGTATCGTTAATAAATTCATATGGTGGCACAGCCAAATTTTCCGGAGCTGGCCCCTTTCGAATTCTGCCCGATGAGTCATAATGCGATCCATGGCAAGGGCAAAACCAGCCATTAAATTCTCCTTTGGTATCTGAAATTTTTTGTCCTAACGGGACGCAGCCTAAATGCGTACAAACACCCTCTAAGACCAGCCACTCTTCTTTTTGAACTCTCTCTGCATCACTCATTGGGTCACGCAGTGAGGCAATATCAATATTTTTCGCCTCTGCTATTTCCTCTACAGTTCTTCTTCGAATAAATACAGGCTTACCACGCCATTTGACAGTTTTGCTTTGTCCGACAGAAATTTCGGATAAATCTACCTCAGTCGAACCTAATGCTAAAGTATCTTCAGCAGGATTCATGCTTTTTAAAAAAGGCCAAATAAATGCGGCTGTTCCTATAGTGCCAATTGAAATAGATGAGAGATAAAGAAAATCTCTTCTTCCTTTACTGTTATCATTGGATGAAGATACATTCTTTTGTTCATCAACCTTGATCCATACCCTTGTTGCCACAAAATAACAAAACAGGAAAATTCCTAAAACACCTAAAAGCAGGACAGTCATAATATTGAAATTATATATAAATCAATTCGTATATTTATGAAATACTATTATTTGGATAATATTTCTTGAATGCAAAATAAAGAAACGGTTATTGCTGTGTCAGAACGAAGTAGTCTATCACCTAGTGAGACCGATAAAACATTTTTACTTTTGGTAATTAATTCCTGTTCTGAGTCGGAAAATCCTCCTTCCGGTCCAATCAACACAGCCCACTTATTTTCATCATCTTTAAAAGGTGTCAATAAATCTATTATTGATCTCTTTTCTTTGATTTTTTCATCGCAATAAATTAACTTTCTATCTTCAGGCCAATTTGATAACAGTGTAGTAAGATCAACTTGCTTTTCTATTCGTGGAATATCGAGTCGCTCCGATTGCTCGGCAGCTTCTATTGCGTTGTCATGTAGATTTTGAGCATTAATCTTTCTAATATTTGTAAATTCAGTAATGCATGGGATAATTTTTGATACGCCAAGTTCTGTGGCTTTTTGGATAGCCAAACTCATTCGATGATGCTTAATAGGTGCGAATACTAGCCAAATATCATTAGATTTTTTTAACTTATTAATAATATTAGTTACACGTAACACGGTATTTTCTCTGTTTATCGACATTACTGTTGACTTCCACTCTCCAGTAATGCCATCAAAAATGTTTATTTCATCATTAACTTTTATCCTTAGAACATTTTTTAAAAAATGATGTTGTTTGTCTTTTATATAAATAATTAAATTTGAAGATATGGATTTGTTTACAAAAATGCGCGTTTTGGACTTTTTCATTGTTTTAATATAATGGCCACATTATCATTTTTCTTATTATGTTGGATAAAATTGTTCCAAAAAAAATTAAACATTTAATTGATCTAATTAGATTGGACAAACCTATAGGTTTTTTATTGTTAATGTGGCCATGCTGGTTTGCGCTAGCAAACCTTCCACAAGACAATGCAGAACTAACATATTGGTATGTATATTTTGTTATTGGAGCCTTTTTAATGCGAAGTGCAGGTTGCATAATTAATGATTTTGTTGATATTAATTTAGATAAAAATGTTGAAAGAACTGCTGAAAGACCACTAACATCAAAAAAAGTCTCCATTACTGAGGCAATTGTATTGCTTTTAGTTCTTTTATTTTTTTCTTTTTATATTCTTTTGCAATTCAATTTTTATGCTATTGTAATTGGTTTAGCATCAATTCCCTTGGTGTTGTTTTATCCTTTCTTAAAACGATATACTTATTGGCCCCAATTAGGATTAGGTTTAGTTTTTAGTTGGGGAGTATTGATAGTGTCAATCCAGTTTACCGGAACAATCAGCCTTAGTTTTTTGCTTTTATATATAGCGTGTGTTTTTTGGACTCTAGCGTACGATACAATTTACGCATATCAAGATAGAGAAGATGACATAAAAAATAACGTTAAGTCAACAGCAGTATTGTTTGGCTTTAATGGACGCAAATATGTTAGAGTTTTTTATAGTATATTTTATATCATTATTGGGTTTTTGGGCTTTTATTCATCAAAATCTTTCTTAAGTTTAGTCGTGATTATTGCTCTTATTTTTGTTATGAACCTACATTTGAATAAATGGAAATTAGATTCAACAAAAAGTTCCAATCATTATTTTAAATTTAATAACATAATTGGTTTACTTTGTTTTTTATACTTAGTTATTTTTTAAAAAATGCCAAAAAAAATAAATTCAAACAAAACAATAGTTCACAGATTAATTTGGAATTATATTTTTCCTCATAAATTTAAAGTTTTATTTGCCTTGATGATGATGATGGTGTCCGCAGCAGCAACAGGTCTGCATGCTTGGCTTGTACGACCGGCCTTGGATGAAGTTCTGATTAATGGCAATAAGGAAATGCTGTTATTAATTCCTGTTGCAATTATTGTTGTAACTATGTGCAAAGGAATAGCTACTTATTTGCATTCATTTCAAATGAGTAAAATTGCTCATACAATAATTGAAAGATTGCAGTCTGAAATGTTTGAAAAGTTAATGTATTTTAATTTACAGTTTTTTAATGATTCCAAGTCAGGCAACTTAATTTCCAGATTAATAAATGACACATATTTTTTACGTATGGCAATTGTGAAAGCAGTGACAGGAGTTATCAAGGATGTTCTTGTTATTATTTTTTTATTAGGCAATATGTTTTATCAAAGTTGGGAATTGACAATTTTTGCCTTTTTTGCCTTTCCTCTTGCTTTGTGGCCCATTAAAAAAATTGGCAAAAGCATAAGAAAAATTACCAATACGATACAAAGTGAAATAGCTGTTTTTTCAAATATTTTGAGTGAAAGTATTAAGGGAATTCGCCAGGTGAAAGCGTATAATCAGGAACAGCATGAAACCAACCAAGCGTTTAAGGCTATTAAAAAAATAAAAGACTATTTTATTAAATCGGCATTTATTAGTAATCGGTTAAGTCCATTGATGGAATTTATTGGCAGTTTAGCAATTGCACTTTCCATATATGTAGGCGGGGTTTTTGTACTGAATGAGTCAATGACAACAGGACAATTCATGAGCTTTCTTGTAAGTTTGTTGTTGGCGTATCAGCCAGTTAAGGCATTGGGCAATTTAAATATAAGTATCCAAGAAGGTTTGGCAGGAGCGGAGCGAATTTTTAGTCTAATGGATACCAATGAAAGTTTATTAGAGAATACAGAAACCGAAAAGGAAAGTATAAAAATAACAAGGGGTAAAATTCAAATAAAGAATTTAACTTTTTCATATGACAATAGGAATGTTGTAGAAAATTTAGACCTATTGATTCCTGAAGGAAAAAAAGTAGCGATTGTGGGTTTGTCAGGGTCAGGAAAATCAACAATTGTTAGTTTATTGCTCCGTTTCTTCACAAATTATAAGGGAGATATTTTGATTGATGATCAAGATATAAGCCATTATTCACTTCATTCATTAAGAAATAAAATTGGTTTGGTTACGCAAGAAACCATGTTGTTTAATGACAGCATTGAAGCAAATATCCGATATGGAAATTTACATGCGTCATCAACCGATGTTGAGAACGCTGCAGATGATGCTGGAGTAAGTGAATTTGCAGATTTACTTCCGCAAAAATTAAAAACCATTGTTGGGGAAAGTGGCGTCAAGCTATCAGGGGGGCAACGTCAACGTATTGCAATCGCTAGGGCAATATTGAAAAATGCCCCAATTCTCTTATTGGATGAGGCAACATCATCACTAGATAATTTGACTGAGAAAAAAATTCAGCATTCAATCAAACAATTAATGAAAAACAAGACATCATTAATCATAGCCCATCGATTAAGTACTATCGAGGATTCCGATCTAATATATGTGTTAGATAAGGGGAAAGTTGTGGACTCAGGAACGCATGAGGAATTACTAGGTAAAAGTAAACTTTATTCCCAATTGCAACTACATGATGATTTAAATTATGCCAATTAGGATAGGGTACTGATGCATTATTTAAGCACAAGAAATGACAAATTACGGGAGACATTTACCGATATTCTTTTTCAGGGACTTTCAAGGGAAGGAGGGTTATTTCTTCCTGCAGAATGGCCAAATATAGATATTAATACTTTACGTGATAAGTCTTATGAGGAAGTGGCATTACATATTATGCGCCCTTTTGTAGGGGGGGATTTAAAAGATGATAATTTGTATGAAATAATTAGTTCATCGTATGGTGATTTTCGCCATCCCAAAATTGCACCGCTCGTTAACGTTGATGCAAACAAGTATATCCTTGAGTTATTTTATGGACCAACTTTTTCTTTTAAGGATTATGCTCTTCAGTTTTTGGGAAATTTGTTTGAGCACCTTGTACGTACCTCTAAAAAACAAATAACGGTGTTAGGGGCGACATCCGGTGACACTGGGTCGGCAGCAATAGAAGCTTTTAAAGGAAAAAAGGATATTAAAGTTTTTATTTTGCACCCTTACAATAGGGTTTCGGATATCCAGAGGCGCCAAATGACAACTGTGACTGATTCGAACATTTTTAATATTGCTGTAGAAGGCACTTTTGATGATTGTCAAAAAACAGTGAAAGATTTATTTGTAGATCAAGAGATCCAAAAAAAAACATCTCTAACTGCTATCAATTCCATCAACTGGTCTCGCATTATGGCTCAAGCGGTCTATTATTTTTGGTCCTATCTTCAAACAGAAAAAGATAAAATAAGCTTTATTGTTCCTTCCGGAAATTTTGGCAATATTTTTTCTGCTCGTGTGGCCAAACACATGGGACTTCCAATTGATAGGTTACATATTTCAACCAATCAAAATGATATTTTGCACCGAATTATTTCTCAAGGCCAAATGACAATGAACAAAGTGGAACATACTTTCAGTCCTAGTATGGACATCCAGGTTGCTAGTAATTTTGAGCGTCAACTATTTGAAATTTTTAATAATAACAGCGATTCCATTGAAGATGTTATGAGAGAATTTCAAAATAATAAATCCTATACCCTAAGCAAATCTATCATATCTGTCCTTCAGGAAATTTATTCCTCAGCATCAGTTTCCGATGAACGGACTCTCACAACAATCAAATTGTTTAATGACAAATACAAATATCTTGCTGATCCACATACAGCAACTGGCCTATCACTGTTAGAGCAGCTTAGTTCAGATCATCCTCTTGTTAGTTTGGCTTGCGCCCATCCGGCAAAGTTTGGTTCAGCGATTGAAAAAGCGATTGGAGAGCCACCGTCTTTCCCGAAGGAATTGAAGAATATCTTTGATAAAGAAGAAAAGATGACTATATTAAAAAATAATACAAACTTGATTAAATCACTTATTTTAGAATTACTTTAGGGCTATGACTAAAACTACAACTTTAGATAATGGACTCAGGATAGTCACTCAAGACATGCCAGGTTTAGAAACCGTGGCAATGGGTATTTGGAATTCAGTGGGTGGTAGAGATGAATTAAAAAAAGTAAATGGTGTGGCACATTTTTTGGAACACATGGCCTTTAAAGGCACAACCACTAGAACATCAAAACAAATTGCTGAAGCAATTGAAAACGTCGGAGGAGACATCAATGCTTATACTTCCACTGAAACAACAGCATACCATGTTAGGCTTATTGCTGATGATTTGCCTGTGGGCATTGATATTCTTACTGATATTTTACAGAACTCTACTTTTGCTGAAGAAGAATTAGAAATTGAAAGAGGTGTCATACTCCAGGAAATTGGAAGAACCTTAGATTCTCCAGATTCAAAACTATTCGATCAATTCCAAGAAACGGCATTTCCCGACCAGCCTATAGGAAGATCCCTTTTAGGTCCAAAAGATATCATAAAAAATATTTCTAGAAATGAAATTAAAACATTTATGGAATCTAATTATAATCCAAAAAAAATGATTGTAAGTGCTGCTGGCAAAGTTAATCACGATGATTTTGTTGAACGAATATCAAAAACCTGCTCTAATCTTCCCAAGGGAACGTCAGACAATAGGATTGCAGCAAATTATTTAGGTGGCGAATACCGCGAAGAAAAAGATCTGGAACAAATTCACTTTATAGCAAGTTTTGAAGGAACTGATTTGCATCATGAGGATTATTATTCACTGTTAGTATATAATTCATTATTGGGTGAAGGTATGTCATCCAAACTATTTCAAGAAATACGGGAGAAGAGAGGTTTGGTGTATACTATTTCCTCATTTGCTTTTCCATTTTCTGATACTGGCCTATTTGGAATTTACGCTGGCACAGGTGAAAAACAAATTGAAGAATTTATTCCTGTCCTGTGCGATGAATTAAAAAATAGTCCTGAAACCATTTCTGAAAATGAAATTAAAAAAGGCAAGGCTCAACTGAAAGCAAATCTTTTGATGGCAAGGGAAAGAGCCAATAGTCGCTGCAGAAGTGCCGCTAATCAACTGCTTTATTTTAATCGAGTTATTGAACCAGAAGAGATTACTACAAAAATTGACAAGGTAACCAAGGACACTGTTGAAAGAATTGCCCATAACATTTTGAAAACACCAATGACAATTGCCAGTATAGGGCCCATTAAAAAGCTGGAAACCTTAGATAAAATAAAATCACGCCTTAATTAAATTTTCTATTGATGCCAGGTTGATATCTGTTTAGTAATTTAGTGTTAAATTTTCAATTTTAAGGATATATTTAAATAGAAAATAATAAATTTTGGGAGGAAACATGAATTTATTTAAAAATATATTTTCAACCTTTTCAGTTCTTTCACTAGTAGTGTTTTTGACACTGCCAGTGCAAGCTAAAGTGGAAGGAGATACAATTATTCTCGGGGCTGCTGTTTCGTTAACAGGAAAATATACTACAAATGGAGAGCATACCCAGAATGGCTATAACATGGCTGTTCAACGCATCAATGACATGGGTGGGGTCACAGTCGGTGGAAAATCTTACAA
>Ga0208747_1000048_pt1 | contig 30574 bp, 26 predicted proteins | sample Knorr_S7_td_AAIW_FD_185597 | JGI IMG/M metagenome (GOLD analysis project Ga0208747, IMG submission 185597) | Marine microbial communities from Southern Atlantic Ocean transect - Knorr_S7_td_AAIW_ad_750m_LV_A (SPAdes) (version 2) | ecosystem: Environmental > Aquatic > Marine > Oceanic | place...
ATGAATTTTCTTCTGAACAAGATATTGCTGCTGGTATGGATGTTCTGATGAAAGTTTTATTGGAACTATCAGGCTAAATTTATGACTCGCTCATTACCTCTCGCTGTCGCTCAACTTGGCCCGATTGCCCGTGACGAAACACGGGCATCAGCGGTAAAGCGCATGATTGCCCTGTTGCGCAAGGCAGATGATGCCGGATCAAAATTGATTGTATTCCCAGAACTGGCACTGACGACATTCTTTCCACGCTGGTATTTCGAAGATCAGGCAGATGTCGATGCATTTTTTGAAACAGACATGCCCAACGCCGACACCGAACCATTGTTCGACGCTGCCGCTCGTGCTGGAATTGCTTTTTATCTCGGTTATGCTGAACTCATCAGCCACAACGATACGACCCGGCGGTTCAACACCTCGATACTCGTCGACCAAGCTGGCGAGATCGTAGGGAAGTATCGCAAGATTCATCTCCCTGGACACCGTGAGCTTGAACCCGATTTTCCCTTTCAGCATCTGGAAAAGCGCTACTTCGAAACCGGTGATTTGGGGTTTCCCGTGTTTAACACGCTGAACACGACACTGGGGATGTGTATCTGCAACGATCGCCGCTGGCCAGAGACGTACAGAATGCTGGGTTTGCAGGGTGTCGAGATAGTCATGCTGGGTTACAACACACCGGTCCACTATCCCCGCGCACCCGAACTCGATCATCTGCAGGACTTTCACAATCACCTCTCACTTCAGGCCGGGGCTTACCAGAACGGCACCTGGGTTGCGGCCGCGGCCAAGGCGGGCTGCGAAGAAAACTGTGACATGATCGGTGGCAGCTGTATCGTCTCGCCCTCCGGGGAAATTGTTATCCGCTGTGAAACACTGGCCGACGAACTCATTACCTGGGATTGTGATCTCGACCTGTGCCAAACCATACAGAACAACATTTTCAATTTTGCACTGCATCGAGAGCCTGAAAACTACGGTCTTATCGTGCAGCCCCAGAATCGCAACTGAAGGACGGGCCATCCCCGCGACTGCACCATCTTGACGCAGCGCGATTTGTCGCAGTAAGGTGGCAGTGTTACCGTGGGCACACGTGCGGAGTTGCGATAGGTTCAACGCGCTATCTCATCCATCAAACCCACAAAACACAAATTTTCGATGCTCGCCTGACCTCGTTTAACGAAGTCAGGCAATACAACCAGGGAGACAATGCATGAAGCTCGTCGGGGTCGATGTCGGAGGTACGTTTACGGATGTCATTTTTGCCGACACCGAGTCTGGCCGCACTGAAATACACAAAGTGCCCACCACACCGGACGACCCCTCGGACGGTGTCAGCACCGCGATACGTGAACTGTGTGAAAGACACACCATAACCCCGGCAGATATCGATCATTTGCTGCACGGCACCACTATCGCGACCAACGCCATTCTGCAGCACGATGGCGCTAAGACCGGGATGATCACCACAAAAAATTACCGTGACATCCTTCACATCGGTCGCCACCAACGACCTGAACACTACTCGATTATGCAGGAAATACCCTGGCAGGATCGGGCTCTGGTCCGTCGCCAATACAGATTGACTGCCACTGAACGGATTGCGCCACCAACCGGTGAGGTCCTGACTGAACTGAATGAGGATGAAGTTCGTACCGCGATAGAGGAACTGAAAACTGCTGGTGTTGAATCGATTGCAGTGTGCTTTCTTTTCTCCTATCTCAACCCGGCACATGAGAACCGTGCACGCCAGCTTATCGAGGAACAATATCCTGAATGTTTTGTGACAACCTCTTCGTCGGTGTCTCCCCAGTTCCGGGAATTCGAGCGTTTCACCACAGCCACCATGAATGCCTTTATTGGACCCAAAGTCAGAGACTATGTAAATCACCTCGCTACACGAATTGGGGATAACGGCATAGTCGCAGACCTCCACGTAATGAGCTCCAACGGCGGTGTCGCGACAGCCAAGATGGTGTCTGAACGGCCTGTCATGACGCTGCTTTCTGGACCTGCGGCCGGCGTACTCGGTGGCGCCTGGACCGGTGAGCTTTCGAACCGAACCAAGCTGATCACTTTTGATATGGGCGGCACCTCTGCCGACATCGGGATCGTCAGCGACGGAACCTTCGCCCAAGCTTCAGCCCGTGATACATGGGTCGCAGGTTACCCGCTGCTGGTCTCCATGATTGATATCCAGACGATTGGTGCAGGTGGTGGTTCTATTGCTTATGCTGATCCGGGTGGTGGTTTTCGAGTCGGCCCCCAAAGTGCAGGAGCAGTACCCGGTCCAGCGGCCTACGGCCAGGGCGGGCAGCAACCCACCGTGACAGATGCCAACGTTGTACTTGGCAGGCTGGATAAAGATTATTTTCTCGGTGGAGAAATGTCGCTGGATGAACAGGCAGCTGAACAGGTGATTACCAGCCTCGCATCAGACCTGGGTCTGGACGTACCCACTACTGCAGACGGTATCCTAACGCTGGTCACCGCGAACATGGCAAACGCAATTCGTTCCCGTACCGTGCAGAAAGGAATCGATCCCAGAGACTTCGCTCTGGTGGCGTTTGGCGGCGCCGGCCCACTGCATGCAGTCGATGTCGCTCGTGAACTGGGCATGTCAGAAGTGCTCATTCCGCTATACCCTGGAATTACTTCGGCAGTGGGACTACTCACAACAGATCTTAAATACGACACAATACGTACAGAATTTCAGGTCAGCGATGCGACCGATGTTCCACGGCTCAACAGTGATCTTGCAGCGATGGAAGAGGAACTGACCGACCAGTTTATAACTGATGGCCTGGATCGATCGGGGATCAGCTTCCTGCGTTCAGGTGACCTGCGTTATGTCGGCCAGGGCTACGAACTCCGGATCACTTTCCCCGACGGGTTACTGAATGATGACAGTCTCACAGGGGTTTTCGATCAGTTCCACAACCAGCACAGAGTCGAATATGGTCACGACTTTCCCGATAGTGCGATTGAGATTGTGAACGCGCGGGTAACCGGTATCGGACAGATGCCGAAAATTCGCCAACCTGACAGTATCGATGCCGGGTCCCGGGGATCAGCACTGATCAAGTCCGGCACCTGTATGTTCCGGGTCGACAATCATCTCGAGGAATTTGACACCGCGTTCTACCAGAGAGAACAGTTGCCTCTGGAACAACCAATTGCAGGCCCTGCAATCATTATCCAGCGGGATTCCACCACTGTTGTGCCCCCTGAAAATAAATTTATTTTGGATATGGCAGGCAATATGATCATCAGTATCGGAGAAAAAACATGAACGACACAGCAACGGCAGAACTGCAACTGGATATCGACCCGGTGACTGCAAGCGTCATCCAGGGCGCGCTGGAAAATATTGCGGTCGAAATGGGTTACAAACTGATGCGCATGTCGTACTCATCAATCATCCGTGAATCTGAGGATTTCGGTGCAGGGCTGGTTGATGCCCGTGGTCGTGGGCTTGCCGAATCGACACAGTCAACGCCTCTGCAGTCTGGCCCGATCCCGGGTTATGTACGGGGTATGCTGAAGACGCTAGAAGATCGGAACGACACGATCCGACCCGGAGACGTCATCATGCACAACGATGCCTATGGTGGCGCCAGCCATGGACCGGATGTCGGGTTTATCGTGCCAGTATTCGATGGTGACAATCTTATTGGTTACTCGGTCACCACAGCACATCATCTGGATATCGGAGCCCTGTCCCCAGGCAGCTGCGGGATCGTGGACGCTATCGATGCCTATGCTGAGGGACTGCAGTTCAAAGCCATAAAGGTCTACGACGAGGGTCGTAAAGTGGAGGCAGTTTGGCACATGCTGCGTGACAACATCCGCGCATCAAATCTGGTGGTTGGTGACATGGAAGCGCAAGTCGCAGCGTCTCAGATCGGCGCCCAGCGCTTCCTGGCGCTGGTCCAACGCTATGGCGTAGATACTCTCGAACGCGCCTGCGATCAGGTCATGGACCATGCAGAGCGCCTCATGCGCTCAGCAATCGCCAAAGTGCCCGACGGCACTTACCAGGCAACAACCTACATTGATGGGTTCCTGGACAGCGACGAAGCCAATAAAAAAGACCTCCCTATTGTCGTCACGATCACCGTAGCAGATGACGCGATGACCGTCGATCTCACGGGAACCGCGGACCAGGTGCCCGATCGACCGATCAACATGCCCTTTGTAGGTACCGTAGATATTGCCATCTGGCTGACGATCCGTTCCGTACTGTTGGATACCGCCGTACATGGCCACATTCCGGTCAACGATGGCCTGTGCCGACCTATTAAGATCATCGCACCGAAGGGCTGCCTTGCAAACCCGATATTCCCGGCGCCCACGATAGCGCGATTTTGCCCGGGCAACCAACTCGCGGACACTGTCATGAAGGCGCTGGGTCAGGCTGTCCCCGCACAGGTTTCTGCCGGTATTGGAAACCTCAGAGTTATTGCATTTTCGGGATTAAATGGGGATGACTATTGGGTCCACATGGAGATTTGTGAAGGCAGTTACGGCGGGCGAAAAGGTATGGATGGGATGGATGCTGTCGACACGCTGTATGCCAACACCCGTAACAATCCGATTGAAGACATTGAATCTCACCTACCACTGCGGGTTTCGCGTTATGAACTTCGCGAAGATGTTTGCGGCGCGGGTAAATGGCGAGGTGGACTAGGCTCTATCCGGGAGTTTACGTATCTCAAAGACGGTGGTGGATCAATCGAAGGCGAAGGCCACAAATACCGCCCGTGGGGTTTTCAGGGTGGCTCAGATGGCCACACGGCAGGCCTGACACTGAGGCATGCGACAGGTGAGTCTGAATCTTTGCCTTCAAAAATGCCGCATACCTCAGCCAAGGCCGGGGATAGTTTTATCTGTGTTGGGCCTGCCGGTGGCGGTTATGGCGACCCCCTAGAACGGGACATGAGGCAGGTACTTGAAGATGTACGTGATGGGCTGATCTCTATTGATACAGCCCGAAACGATTACGGTGTGGTCATCACAGATGTACTGCAACTTGACGAAGCAGCAACTGCCAACTGCCGGTCCAGCGCTGCCTGATCCACTCGGCGACGCGGGCGCCCGACCAAAAAACGAGGTAAATAGACTTTAGCTCAACGAATCTCGACGATCATCTCGACTTCAACCGGAATATTCATCGGCAAGGAGCTCATACCGACAGCCGAACGGGCCGCTCGTCCTGCATCGCCGAACACCTCTACCATGAGATCGGAGAAGCCATTGATGATGCTCGGATGATTCCCGAAATCCGGCTCAGCATTGACCATACCCAGTACCTTAATCACCCGCTGTACGCGATCGAGATCCCCAATATGGTTTTTCAAGGTCGCCAGCAGATTCAGACCCACCAGGCGCGCCGCCTGATAGGCCTCTTCCTCGGAACACACCGTCGGCACCTTACCGACTATGAAAGACCCATCGGGCCTGTTGGTGCCATGGCCCGACAAGTACACCAGATTACCAACCGTATGGGCACCAACATAATTGCCCAGTGGCGCCGGGGGATCCGGTAGTTCAATTGAGAGTTCCGCCAGACGATCATCTATTGCAGACATGCGTTCTCCTTATCTAAGTCGAGAGTGATTGCTGTTAAAGGGCTACGCAGACCACACGTATAAGTCCATCCGTAAGTCATGGACGCGTTCATACACAACGACCACCGTCAACCTCCAGCGCTACACCGGTCAGGAACTCTGCGTCATCCGATGAAAGAAAAAGCATGGTCTGTGCAATATCATTGGGTGTAGAGAAACGGCCTAGTGGGATCGTCGCCTCAAATTTTTTACGATTTTCTGGCGTATCCGGCACACCCATGAAAGTCTCGAGCATGCCGGTTTCACCGATCACCGGGCAAATCGCGTTGACCCTGATCTTATCCGGCGCCAACTCGACAGCGAGGGCCTTTGTCAGATTGCTGACTGCGCCTTTTGAACTGCAGTAGACGGCAAGTCCAGGACGCGGCCTCAGTGCTGCTGTAGAAGAAGTGTTGATAATACAGCCACCGCCATTCCGGCGGAAAACCGGTAGTGCTTCCTGAATTGCTATGAAGACTGCTTTGACATTGACATCATAGACACGGTCAAACTCGTGATCCGTGACCGTTGCGAATTCCTTATTCGGGTGCGAATAACCAGCATTGTTGATCAAGATATCGAGCCTACCACCGAGTTTCTCGGCGGCATCTATCATGCTTCGAGTATCGTCCCTGGAGGTGACATCAGCATGGACATACACGGCCTTACCGCCACTTGTATTGATCGAGTCAGCCACTGATTCACCTGCTTCGTCACTGATATCCGCAACCACAACCGCCGCACCTTCTGTCGCAAAAAGACGTGCCGTCCCTGCGCCAAATCCAGACGCTGCACCTGTAATAACCGCTACCTTGTTCTGCAAACGCATCACTTTACCCCTTGCTTTAATTTCACATTGTGCCTGTTCGTGGCGGGTATATGCCTAATCATAGGCTAACACCAGGACTGACTCCAATGCTAAGAATATAGCGACCATATGGTTCAGCTTTTCACATCAGTGAACGTGGCCTGTCACTCTTGATCTTTTTCGCCACGTTTCACCTGTATGGAAAGCCCAGCCCGCCTGACGATCTTCTGTCCAGCCCGGGTCAGGGTACCGTGCCCATAGCGGTCTTCGATACGGTCAATCGTCTGATTCAGGTTCTTCCTGCGCTGTGTGGATCCTTCGGAAAACAACTGTACTTGGCTGACAGTAGCGACTTCAAGGTTGGTGCAGCCAACACCGATTAAACGGATGGGTACTGTCGGCCCTGAACGCCGCAATAAATCACAGGCGGCCATTGCGATGGCCTGCCCGTCATCAACGGGGTCGGGCAGGGTCACACGTCGACTGCGAAGCGGGTATCCGCGCGGACCAGGTGCTGTCCGCCGACCTTCTTTCCACTTGAGGACCACCGTTCGTGCCCGAATGCCGTCGCGCCTTAAACGGCGGGCAACCGACTCAGCATGTGTACGAATCATCGACTCGAGCAGTCTGTGATCCGCAATATCCTTAGCAAACGTGTGCTCTTCACCGTAGGAGACGGCATCTCGATAGGGCTCTACATCACGAATGTCCTCTCCGCGTGCAAGTTGTGCAACTTCAACACCCCAGTCACCCAATTGTCCCCGCAGTACTTTATCTGAGGTTCGGGCAAGATCACCCAGTGTGTGGAACCCTGCCGTATCAAGCCGCTCGGCAGAAACTGGACCGACACCCCAGATTCGACTGACTGGCAGAGGGTCGAGAAAGGATCTGACATCGCCCTCTTTAACCCACTTTAACCCGTCAGGTTTAGCAACCTGACTTGCAATCTTGGCCACCATTTTGATCGGCCCGATACCGACGGACACAGGTAGGCCCAACTCCGAATGGATGCGGCGCCGGAGATTCTCACCTGCCGTTGCGGGATCACCCAATAACCGCTCAGTCCCTGTCAGATCAATAAAAGCTTCATCCAGAGACAACCGCTCGACCAAGGGTGAAAATTCCTTGAATATTTCGAATACCCGCCGGGATTCTCGGTTATACAACGGCATATTCCCTTTCACAAAAACCAGGTCGGGGCACTTGCGACGTGCCTCAAAAGAGGGCATGGCTGAATGTACACCGAATTGTCTTGCCTCATAGCTGGCTGCTGCAACCACACCACGAGCGCTGCTGCCCCCTACTGCAAGGGGTTTGCCGCGGAACTCCGGGTGATCGCGCTGTTCGACGGATGCATAGAACGCATCCATGTCGGCGTGCATGATGACAGTTGTCGAGATTGGCACGGGATCCTCAATATTCAGTCAGCCGCAGGACATCGGGTCTGTCCATTCAGCTTTTGTCAACTATGGTAACACTGCAGTCGACCCGATCTATCTGAAATTCAGAATCAAAACTACTGTGGCAATTACGATTGAGGATAGCGTGTGGGCGCACCGTGCACATCCAGAAACTGGTCACGGAAACAACCCGGCCAGCGTTCGACGTGCCGCCGCGCTGCCTGCCCGAGTTCGCGGTACCATTCCGGTAGGGGTGGGTCCCCACATTCCTGGGCCAAACGGTCGTAGTAGTTGTACTGTTCGTCGTCAAGTGCATGAAAATTTCTCTGGAGAATGTCGGCTGACCGGAGTTGTTCGGCACGTATATCCTTCGCTTCGCGCATCCGAGAAACAGTGGGCAGGTCGAATTCGCCATTCAACATTCGGGCAAACCATCGTGCCTGGATCTCAAAAATAGGGAACGGTATGATTTTAAAGGGGAGTCCGATCAGTGCCAGTGTAGGGTGCGTGATGCAAAGCAGATCCTGATACAGTGGTGTGACCCAGTTATCTCTGACCCGGATCAGATCCTCGGATAAAAACCGAAAGCGATAATGGTAACCCGTCGCAAACACGAGGCCATCAACAGGCCCAATTAGCGTCTGATTCTCAAGTTCTATTCGACCGTCATCTATCAGGCGCCTGATTGGTCCACACGAAATAACATTTTTCAGGTGTTCTGTCTTTTTTGAGCGAACTGCTTTGTCGCTGCCACACCAATAGACCCGATCGGCAGCAGCCGCGATCTCTTGACTCAAGTCTGCGCCAGATGACGCAGTACCCACTATTGCGACCTGCATTCCGGCAAATCTATCGGGTGACCGGTAGTTATGACTGTGCACGCAGCGGGCGGGAAAGTGATCTGATCCTGGAATGTGAGGGACCCGCGGTTCAGTATAGTGCCCGTTACATACCGTCAATGCATCGAATACCTCAGTGACTGAACCGTTCTCACCATCTATTGTCAACAGCCACCGGTCGGCATGCACCGCCTGCACCACTTTAGTGTTGAATCGAATCAGTTGTCGTATCGAGAATGCATCTGCAAATTCTTCCAAGTAAGACAGCACCTGTGCGTGACCTGGATAGCGGGGCCACTCATCGACACCACCACCTGACGAATCAAATGGGAAATCAAAAAATGCCATCAAGTCACGCGGTAAATTGGTGCGCAACGATGCATGCATGGATGCATGCAACCGCGGACCCGTCTGCCCTAATGGATCAGGCTCTGATGCGGCCTGATATACCCAGACACCCCCTAGCCGGGACGACTGCTCAAATATGTCGACCTCGTGACCGGCTTTAAAAAGTTCGCTCGCCGCGACTAAACCTGCGGCACCGGCTCCGATTACGGCGACTTTCACAGTTGCAGTCTCGCGAGCAGTAAAACGTTGGGCCTCATTATCACGGCCATTTAGCCGCTGTAATCCAACAGTGCATTCATTGGTTCGAGTGCCTGTGTGGTTGAAGAAACTCAATCAATAACTGGGCAACCCGTTCGGGTTGCTCCTGCTGAACCCAGTGACCTGCATCTCTAATCAAATGTGCTCCAGGCACCTGCGAACAGACGCCCGTCTTCAACTTTTCGAAGTCGCCGGGCTTCTGGTAAACCCCCCAGTCATTTTTGCCTGCAATAAAGCAGGCTGGCACATCGATACGCTGATCGGCAAACAACATTAGCTCCCGTTGGTAGGTCTCGGAGGTGGCGCATCGATACCAGTTCAGACCACCCTGAAAGCCGGTCTTAGCAAAGGCTTGGCTGTAAACCAGCAATTCCTCTTCCGTCAACCAATCGCATCGTGCTATCTGGCTCCGGCCTGGCATGTACGGTGCGACGGTCTCGGCCATATTCTGATCAAGATCCATGATGTAGTAGGTCGGCATCTTTGCCAATTCCTCAGCTGACCAGGCTGCCAGCGGAAGCGGCCTGTTGTCGGGCCAATCAGCACTCTTATAGTGAAAATAAGCCCGCAGAAAATCGTGTACACCCTGAACACAGGCGTATAGGTCAGCGTTAGCCTCGGGAGTCGAGTAGTACCACTGGTAGTGCTTACGCGGCCTTTGAAGGGTTGCTAACTGGTCGTGGATCAGGGTGCCTGAGTTACTGGAGACACCGGGTGGACCGGCAAACGGTGCGCTCATCATCGCGACCGAACAAAATACATCGGGGCGCAGCAAAGCGCAATACGCGGCAACGGGTGAACCAAAATCGTGGCCGACGACCGCAGCAACTCTGCCGATATCCAGCGCCCACACAAGTCCCAGTACATCACGGACAAGATTGAGCATCCCGAAAGCACGCACATCAGCGTCGTAGTCAGCTTCCCAGCCCAGTGTCTCGCCATACCCGCGCTGGTCCGGAGCTACCACGTAATAGCCGGCCTGTGCGAGCATGGGCATCACCTTCCGCCAGCTATAGGCCAGTTCAGGAAAACCGTGTAGCAACATTACACACGGTCGATCTGCTGTTTCAAAACCAGCTTCAAGCACATGCATGTTCAGACCGTTGCCGTTGTCGACTTGACGGGAACGAAATCCTTTCGGTAGTGGGATCATTGCCAGTTGAATTTGAAGTATTGAGGAGAACTACTATTATTTGTCTGCGAACCGTCTCCTGGCTGCAGTCGCAGTCTGATTTGTACCGCTTAGCTGGCTCTGATCCGCATCAGCGTAACTGCCAACCTTGTGCAGTGCGCCGGCAATTGCGTTGACAGCCTCTTTGACCATAGCGGATGCTATCGGCGGATTGGTAGCACACCGCTGCGCCAACCCGAGTGCGACATCGACTGATTTACCGGGTTCCGCCAATCGACTGACAAGTCCCCAATCAAACGCTTTATCCGACGACATTTTCTCACCCAGAAGACAAATCTCTTTGGCCCGAGCAGGACCAACCAACGTCACCAGCCGCGGTAATGCACCCCACTGAAGGTTCAGACCAACCTGCACCTCCGGAACAAACAAGTAAGCGTCCCTCGCCAGTACGCGCCAATCACAGGCAAGACCCAGTGCACAACCCGCTCCGACCATCATGCCCTCGGCTGCGGCAATGGTAATTTGAGGTAGATCCTCCCAGGCCTGACAAAGCCGTACGCCGCGATAGAACCGTCTCCGGATCTCAAGGTCATTCATTGCTTCGAGGTCCCAGTTCTGCGCATCCTTCAGATCAATGCCTGATGAGAATGCGGCGCTTGCCCCGGTGAGCACCACACTTCTGACTGTCAGATCTTCTGCAAGAAGTTTCGCAGTATCAGTCAACTCCGTGATCATTTTCTGATCAAACGCATTGAGCGCCCCCTGACGATCAAAGCGAACGATCATGGTATCGTCAGACCTTTCCAGTGTTACATAGTCTTCCATCTTCAAATCCTCTGTGCAAAAAACTTGTTGCTTATCTCAGACAGTACTGTGGCAACTCTAAACCGCAACACTGTGACCAAAGCAGAATTAATCAATCAGGCATCTGGATCGTAGCGCTCGAGCCCCTCGATCTGCTCACCTGGTGCGATATTGCCACGCAACTCAATGACAGTTCGATCAGGATCGCGAATAAAGATAGACGCGGCGTCGCTGCGACCAAACGACACGGGCCCTTGACTGATGGCAATATTTTGTTTTCTGAGCGCATTAAACGTTTCGCTGACTGAACCCACATTGAATGCCACGTGGGTGTAGCCGGTATGCTTCTCAGGCACATCCATGAGAATATTCTTACCACCGGTCAAATCTACACCGTTGTAGACGAGATTGAGTTCTATGCCATGAGTGTTTCGAAGTATCGTCACAGTATCGCCGTCTGCCCGGCGCTCTACCTTGAAACCGAGCTGCTCATAAAATGCGATCGAGTCAGCCTCATTGGTGACTCGAATACCTAGATGATCTACGTTTTTAACTTCAATCATAGCCTTCTCTTCTCCTCGGATTTTCTGAGATTCTGGCAGACCTTATCCTTGAACAACAATGTGCACAGTCGGGTTGCCAAAATTCGCAAAATTGTAGTTGGTAACTCCAGGTCACATAAATTTCGATGATGTGCTACATCCGCCTCGGTATGTAGCGTGAAAAGAATGTACCGGCCAGCATCCAGCCCGCTGCACCTACAAAAATAACCGGTAAGGCGAAGAACTTAAGCAAGACCGCAAAGAATCCCGGGACAGCTAGGTTGGCAACATCCCGATAGGTCTGAAATACACCGGTCATTTCAGAACGCTCAAGTGGGTGAACTGCACGGAGAAAAAGCACATGACCTGACCCATCGAGCATCGTTGCACCCAGTGCTGCGAATGCAAGTAAAACAATAGCCACTGTTGGCGTACCGGATACTGCAAAAACCAACAGAGTCATCCCTGCAGCCACAGTAAACCCCATGTACATCAGCAGGCGCAGTGAATATCGACGAGCAAACCAACCCCAAAAGGGCAGCGTTAATGTCCACGCAGAACCGATGGAGACAATCGCTGCACCCATCAACTCTCCCAGTCCCGACTCGCGGGCATAAATCGGCGTGTAAATGATAAACATCATCCACCAACTGGAGCGAGTCAAAATGAGACCCCAGGCGAGTCGCAATCGGGGCTGTAGGAAAAAACGACCGATGTGGCGAAGAGGATTACCGGCTGGTAAAAGTCGTTCGGGTAAGGACATCTGCTGAAGGCCCAGCCATCTAAAATAAATCAGTGTAGCAACGGTCCCCCCAATCGCAATCAAGTAGGGCAACCAATCAGCTACCCGGGACTGCAGATAAACGCCTAGCCACGGCCCGATTGAAAGCGCAACAATTGCGGACACCATACGCAGCGGCTCAAATTCAGGGAGTTGACGCCGCGGTATTCGCTGCATGATATAAAGACTAAGAACCACTTCCATCGAAGTGACACCAAACACGTGCAGTACCATACCCGCAGCAAAACTCCACATTGCCTCGGTCCATAAAAGAACAACTGAAGCTACCATCGCAAAAACGCTGAGGAGAAAGCAACGGTGTAGCCCTATTCTCTGAAGAACCATTGGAACACTCAGGCTAACAGCGACGCCACAAGCACTGACCATGAAAAACAGCACACTCACAAGCTGAGCGGTGCCCATGAGCGACAGAGCCTTTAGCGGCAGCACCGAAAGCAGTACCGCACGGGCACTTGAGCAAACAAAAAAGAACCCCGCAAACGGTAGGTAGCGGACCAAGTTCGACACTATTTAGTCATGCCGCACCGATTCTCCTGGCATTTCTTCATTCAGGACTGGAGTCATTAAGTTATCAGATTCGTGATATTGATAATAATATTTACGGATTCAGTCCACGATTGTTAATCCCGAGAGAAAAATGTTGTCAAGAAAACAATCCAGCCAGATTTGACTGTCCTTTGCGAATCGGTTGTGATTTTCTAACTGCTCATCACGTTGCTGCGCACCGCACAACGAGAGCTTCTTGCTACCGGTTTCAGAACTGGACCAGCGGTCTATCATTTGCCGAGTCATTTCGGGATGGAACTCGATACCGAACACGCGGTCGTTGTAGACATATGCCTGCCCTGGGAAAGGGCCGCTGCTAGCCAGGTGGATTGCACCGTCGGGAATCTCAAATGTCTCAGAATGCCATTGGTAAAACATTGTAGGTCGAGAAAGAAATGACTGACCGGCCTCGGTCGGTGACACTTCCCAGTAACCGATCTCAACAACCCCATCAGGATGAGGCCCAACACTTGCACCCATAACGCGTGCTATTTGCTGTGCACCCAGACAGATCCCCAGTACCGGAATTTCTGTCGGAAGGACTGTCGCCTCCAGCCAATCCAATTCCGCACGAATACCTGGAATGTGGTCATCGTTCGCACTCTGTGGCCCACCGAATACTACAACCCCATCGTATCGAGACAGTTCAGCCGGCAGGACATCACCGATACACGGACACCGTCTATCCAGTGTATATCCCCGACTGACCAACCCTTCGCCAACCAGACCAGGATTGGATGTTTCCTGATGGACAATAATAAGTATCTCTTTTGCCATGTTACCTAAGAAACCGGAGCCAAAATTAAACTAAGCGGCGAAGTGTAGTCGATCTGAAATCTGGATCAACATCGCGCCAGTTCTTTCTTCAGGTACTGGGCCAATCGTACACGCGCATTTACACCTGCCCGTAGTTCAGCTTCCGCGTTGTAGTTGGTATTGACGTTTACATCATAGGTCCACTTGCACCCGGCATGGTCGGTGATGAACTCGATCCCAGCGATATCGATCTGTTGCTCATGTAAAAAGGTTTCATAGCGGGGAATAATTGGATCCACATAGTCCGTAATAATCTCGAATCGCAGTATTTTTGTTTCAGATGAATTGTGTTCGTCGGGCACGGAACAGTTGTCTGCCGGACACAGTTCAAAACCTTCCGAGGTATCAACACGAAGTGCGTAAACGAGCTTCCCACCAATAAACTCACAGCGGGTAATAAAGGATTCAGGACTGTCGATATAGACCTGAAGCAGAGTGACGCCATCAACTGGTGGAGTTTCGGCCAGGGCATCTAGTCGGACTTCAAATGCATCGAAACTATCGAACCGTTCAACGCCCAACCCCATACCCGCACGATTATGCTTGGTTACAAACGGACAAGGCATGTTCCTGGCCAGGCCAAGTAACTGTTCTGGACTGCGCGCGGCATAAGTCAGTGGTACGGGGAGTTCATGCGCCATCAACGCCTGGTATTGCCGCACTTTACTGAGCTCAAGATCCAGCGCCGCACTGCCGTTAATCACACGCCGCCCGTGGCGTTCAAGCCAGCACAGCACACCCGCCGTGAGCTCAGGCACACCCGAGTGACCACGAGTATGCGCAGAAGCGCTCATACGAACATAAAAAATACCCTGGGGTGGTTCGACTGCGGGATCAGGCAGGAATGAAGCCATGTGCCATTCGGTAAATGGCAGGCCCATTTCAGTAAATGTCTCGCGGAAGGGCTCAAGCCATTGGTCGTTCTCGTGGAGAATGTATAGCATAAATGCGACTCGCAACCTTAATTCTGATCGTTAACCAGCGAAAACAGCAATGTCATTATCGCAGACATTTAACGATGCACGAACAGCTGACATTGCATTACAACACCTTAGCCTCCTAAACTCTTTGGCACATTCTCAACGATTCTCCGTTTCCACGACTGTTTACCCGTGGACCATTGACGTTCCGCGACAGACGATGACCGAAGCCGCGCAAATTCACAAACTCTCAAAGCAATGGCTCAACGACGCCGAACGTGTGGTCGCGCTGACAGGTGCCGGTATTTCTACCGATTCAGGTATTCCGGATTTTCGCGGCCCCCAAGGCGTTTGGACCAAAGACCCGGATGCTGAGAAACTTTCGGACATTCGCCATTACCTGGCTGACCCGGCGATCCGCAAAAAGGCGTGGCAGGCTCGACTCGATTCACCTGTTTGGCAAGCCCAGCCGGGCGCTGGTCACCACGCGCTCGCCCGACTTGAACAGCTCGGCAAACTCCACACGCTGATCACTCAGAACATCGATGGCTTACACCAACTGGCAGGAAACAGCCCTGATGTTGTTGTCGAGATCCATGGGACCGTCCGTAAGGTGCGGTGCATGTCCTGTACTTACCTCGTGGATATGAGCGTTGTACTGGAGCGTCTACGTTATGGTGAGGATGACCCTTCGTGCCCAGACTGCAGCGGAATTCTGAAATCGGCCACCATCTCATTCGGTCAGAATTTGGTGCCAGAAGATCTGATCCGATCTGAAAGTGCCGCGAAACAGTGCGACCTGCTGCTCGCTGTGGGATCGACACTGTCAGTGTACCCAGCGGCAAGCGTGGTACCCATTGCAAAACAATCTGGCGCCCGGATCATAATCATCAACGGTGGCCCCACTGATTTGGACGGGATCGCGGATGCCGTGCTACGTGGTCAGATCAGTGAACTACTGCCGAGCATCCTACCCAGTGCCCATTGAAAACAGAATTCACTAACCCCCTATTCACGCCACAACTAAAAAGCTGATTCCCGGGATTTGACGATCGCCGTAACGACCTCGTTGTAGGGCGCTCGTGTTCCGACAGCAACAGCAACGACTGGCACCATGCCGTTTATGGCATCAATTTCCGAAGGGCGCCTGGCGAGATGATCCAGCAGCATTGATGGCCGCGCGTCCGGCATCTTACTGCCAAATTCGAGTACATATTTCTCCGCATCTGTGAATGAAAGCTGAATCTCTTTTGCTCGTGCAGTGTCGTATGCCTCGAGGGCACAGCCTCGCGCGATCTGCCACGAGAAGGGATCGCTCATAATCTCTCCAAGGGTCCGCCCGAATACTGTGCACGGTGCACTGAACGTAACATTACAGATGAATTTTTCCCAGATCAGCTGGTTAATGTCTTCAAAGGCTTTAACCTTAAACCCTGCCTCCTGCCAGACGGCAGCAACCCGCTGAACACGATCGGTGAGACCACCATTCATCTCCCCAACCCGGATTAGTTCCATACCATTGTGGTGCACATGTCCCGGACCCTTTATGGATGCACCAAAACCACCGGCAACTCCCAGCAGGATATTGTCCGGTGAACGATGTTGTGCAATGCGTTCGCCGGCCCCCAGACCATTCTGAATGGTCAGCACGAGTGTGCTGTCGCCGACAATAGGAGCAATACTTTTTGCAGCGGCACCGACCCCGGATGCCTTTGTGGCGATAATGATGAGATCGCAAATACCCGCTGCGTCAGGACTTTGCGCAACATTCAAGCTGTGCACCGTTCGATCGCCGCTCGCACCTTCGATCCGTAACCCCTGCTCACGAATCGTGTCCAGATGCTCCTGCCAAACATCTATTGCCCAGACTTCATTTCCTGCTTCGGCCAGCAAACCTGCGTAAACCGAACCCATGGCACCGGTACCGACTACTGCTATCTTCATCCGTCCAGATCCTCGATCAGTGAAATACCTGTTATGACTACGCTAAGATTATAAGCATCCCATTTAAGGATCCAACCGGCGCTAGAATCTGAATTGTCGACGGTTCCGTTTCAGCGCCCGGATCTTACATCGGTGTGGCCTGGACCGACCCGGACCGTTCAATACCATCTGCACTGTGTACGCTTACCGACTGGCCAGTCGCCCAGAAACCCTTCTGAATCATTCCTAACGCAACATTGCACTTCAGTCGGGGCGACCAGATCGCCGACGTCACATAGCCCACAGGTCTATCTGATGCATAGACAGGCCAGGGTGAACCACACGCCGCACACGGTCCTCCATCAAACACCACACCCCGGATGCGTTGTGCAGGACCATCGCGTGAAATATCTTCGAGGGCAGGCCTACCGATATAGTCAATTTGGCCACCAAGAGTACAGAACCGATCCAGATTAATCTCGAGCGGATTATTACTGCGCGTCATTTCGTTACCATATGACAGCAGACCACCTTCAATACGTTCAATAAGATTCGGGCAACCGGGCGTTACATCGAGACCCTGGCCTGCCGACCACAACATATCCCACAGTTCAGTACCCAAACTGCTGTCATCCAGGTAGATCTCAAACCCGCCTTGCTTGCTGTAACCGGAACGCGCAACGACCAGTTGACGATCCAGAAAGTCAAAAAGGCTAAAACGAAAATAGGCAAGATTCCGGACTGCGTCACCGAACACGGCTGCAACCAGATCTTCGGCCCGCGGCCCCTGAACCGCAAGTGGAGATACGTCAGGCTCAGTGACCGCGACATCTATCCCCAACCCCAACGCTAGCCCTTTTGTCCACAGCAGCACATCGGAATCGGCAATTGATAACCAGTACCAGTCCTCGGCACGCTTAAGTATGACCGGGTCGTTAATCAGGCCCGCTTTGTCATCAATCAGGGGAGCATATATGCACTGTCCGACAACCGCACTGCCAAGATCCCGGGGGGTCATCATCTGGACCAAGCGCGCGGCTTCTGGTCCGCGGACTTCGACTTGGCGCTGGCAGGATACATCCCACAACTGCACGCTCGATCGCAAGTGCCAGTACTCCTCCTCTACAGTTCTGCCAAAGGCCTTGGGCAACAGGGTGTGATTAACGATCGAATAGCCCTGAACACCCAACGTTTCAATGCGATCCGTATAAGGGGTGCGACGGTTACGCCGGGAAACCGCCAGGGCCAGTGAACTCATCGACAATCAGGTCCGTCTAACCAGACCACCAGACGGTATAACTGTGGGGGGACAGCACGACCGGGATATGGTAGCGGGCATCCGGATCTGGCAGGCTAATTCTGACCACAACCGACTGCATGTTGTGATGGGACCCTTGCGCAATTACTGCAACCGGAAAATAGTCACCCGTATGAAACACCAACTCATAGATAGTGCCTGCCGGATTATCCTCGAGCGCAACGGGTTCAGATATTCTCCCCTCACTGTCCGAGTGCGTCTCAAACAACCGTTGCGCCGAGTGGCCCTCGGAAAGCCGGAAAAACTCTACACGAATCCCGGCAGCCGAGATACCTTTTACAGAATCCAGTACATGAGATGATATAACTGCCATTATCCCGTCCTATATGATAGTACTGTCAGCAATACCAACCCTGACAACACTTCCTGAATCTATTCTATCGATGCCTTGTCTCGTTTGCTGGTGGTCGCCAGCACAATCGGACTGATAACACCCTTCGTCCGTACATTGACACAAGCTGTTTTACCGCTGGCCAGAGCTCTGTCTAGTGCGGGCCCCAGTTGCTCACGATTCTCAACCAGTTCGCCGTAACCACCGAGCCCTTCGAACAACGAATGAAACGGAATGTCTCGAAAGTCAGTGGCTACATGGCGATCGTGTCCGAACAATCTTTCCTGCTGCTGTGAAATGGTGGTTAATCCACCGTTGTTGTCTATCACAACCGTGATCGGGGCGTTCTCCTGGAATGCTGCTTCAACGCTTAAGCCGCCGGAAAGAAATGCACCGTCACCACTGATCAACACAACCTGGCTACCGGGGTGATTCAACTTGGCAGCCAACGCAAAAGACACCCCGACACCCAGCATACTGAATGCACCCGGGTGCAGAATTCCAGCCAGTCGCTGACCGCCCCAGCCTGCCATATTGATCGCTATCTCTGACCAGAAATGAGTATTCCCACCATCGATGACCAGCCAGTCGTCGGCACCCAACGGCTGCTGAACGTCCAGTGCCAGTTGCAGTGGGTGAATCCGGGCATCGTCTTGATCTGACTGAGCCAGTTCTGCCGTCATCTGATCTACCCACTCGCCCCGCAGCGTACGATTCTTTTTCAGCCAAGAATCGCTTGAGCTCCAGGTCGATTCCTCCGCCAACACGCAAAGTGCATCCAGAAAAGCGCCCGGATCGCATAACAACGTATAGTCCGCTGCTCTATTTAGTTCGAGTTCTTCCGGGGAGCCGTTGATGCAGACCAGTTCAGTCGTCTCAGGAAAGAATGGCGGGTTACCAAAATTCATCTGGTTGTCGAGTCGACCACCGATAACAAGCGTTAAATCAGAATCGGCAAGCGCATTTTTGGAGGGTGCATACTGATGAACATCAGCAAGACCCATATAAACTTCGCTTTGTTCACCCAACAGCTTCTGATGGTAGGGAATATTGAAAACTGGCATCGCAAGTGCCAGACCCGCTTGTTCCAGCTTGTCGGCCGCACCTGACCACCAAACACCGTGACCACCAATCAAAATCGGCCGCCGTGCTGCGCGGACCTTGTCTAGGATGGTCTCAAGGTCATCCGGACGGGGCCATGCCCGTGCTGGAGGCAGTGGTGCCCGGTTGAACGGCCGTTCTGACTGGCCGGCTTGCTCCTCAAACGAGGAAAACATGATGTCCACCGGAACACTCAGATGCACTGGACCGGGATAACCACTCAGCGCTATTTTGTAAGCGCGATCTACAAATTCGAACATTCGTGTCCCGTCAGTGACTGATGCACTGTATTTAGTCAGCGGTGCTGCAATAGACACGTCATCGATCTCCTTGAACCCTCCGCTGCCTTCGCGTTTGAGGGTACTGGAACCGGTAATAAAGATCACTGGTGATCGCTCGCCCCAGGCCTCCATCATTGCAGGCACGGCGTTGGCAAAGCCTTCCGGACCGACCAGACAGACGGTAGGCTTGCGTGTGATCCGTGTGTTTGCATCAGCCAAGTGCCCCGCAATCTGCTCATGGGGTGTATTGATCACTGGTATCCCACATTCCATCAAACCTTCCAGGGCCGGATTACAGAATCCACCACTCAAAGTAAATACCCGTGAGATGCCCTTCTCGTGCAATGCACGGGCAAGAAGCATACCGCCTCGCACTTTCATGTAGACCTCTCCAAATAATTCATCCTAGTCAGGCTAACCTGCTCAATACTTGCTGGATCCACAGCACCCGGTTCATACCAACACATTTTGGTCGAGATGAGAAACGTCTGTACAGCCGATCTGCGCCAGTGCCAGAAGCAACTCGCTCTTCAGCATATCAACGAGACGGAACACGCCGCGCTGGCCGTCTGCACCCGACGCATAAAGAAACGGCCGGCCCAGCATGACAAAATCTGCCCCTAGAGCCAATGCCTTGACGATGCCCTCACCGCTGCGTAGTCCGCTGTCGAATATCAGCGGGTAGTCACCACCGACAGCCTGTCTGATCTCCGGCAACACATCAATCGCTGCTGGTGCGGCGTCAAGCTGTCGACCGCCATGATTGGACACATAGACGGCATCAACACCGGCATCACGAATCCTGACGGCATCATCCGCTGATAACACGCCCTTTAGAATTAACTTTCCCGTCCACCGTTCGCGCAATTGGTCCAGAAACTGCCAATCTATATGACCACGGATCTCGTTTCGGGTGAATGTGGGTTTATTAACCACAGTATTCGCTGGCAACACGTTGACCGGTTTCGGCACACCATCGACGAGCGTGTGAAACACCCATTGCGGATGAGTCGCAAAATCTACAAACTGCCTCGGTCGCATTCGAAATGGCGCCTCAAACCCCTGACGCTGTTCACGCGGGCGGATAGACACAACCGGCACATCAACGGTCAACACCAGATATTCGTAGCCGGTATTCTTCGCCCGCTGGACAAGATCCATTGCATCATCAACAGACGGCCCCACGTACAACTGGAACCATCCGTTACCAGAAGCTCTTTCCCCCATATCCTCAATGCTGCTTGAGCCAAAAGTGGACAAACACACCGGTATGTCATGGTCTACCGCCGCCGCTGCAAACGCTTTATCAGTATTCGGCCAGGCCAGATTGCACATACCCATGGGAGCAATTCCAAAGGGCAGTCTCCAAGTTCGACCCAGAAATGTTTTTGCCAGTTCTCGTTCCCGGATATCCACGAGAACACGTGGCATCAAGCGGATCTGATCGATCATGTCACGATTAAGCCGACTCGATGTCTCGAATCCTGCGGCACCATCAACATAGTCAAAAATGACTCTCGGCATGCGCTGCTGTGCACCAACACGAAAGTCGTCGACACAGTAATATTTTTTAGTCATTTGTGTCCAGAGCCGACAAATTGTTGAGATCTACCCCGCATGCCACAAAAGTGAGATGTTGCAATGGCAAGATATCGATATCGTTCACGATAATCGATCTAAAAAAGAACCTGCGGCAGCCAGGTGGCCAGACCCGGTAGCGCGATCATCAGGGTGCCATAGATAATGCCCACCAGCACAAAGGCCGGCACTTCTCGAAAAGCCCTGTCCGGACTGACCTTGACGACACCTGCCGCAGTGTACAACCCGACACAAACCGGTGGTGTCAACATGCCGATCCCAGCAAACCCTGTGAACACCACAAATAAGTGTAACAAACTGAGATTGAACGACAGGGCAATTGCGGCAAAGATCGGCACTGTCAGATAGAAAAGCGGTACGATCTCGATGAACGTTCCCAGGATTAGACAGATAACCGCCAGCATCAGCCAGAACATGGTCGGCGATACGCCAAACTCGGTAAAAAATACTATGAGTTGTTGAGGTGCCCGGGTATACGTCAACACAACCGAAAGGAACGTTGCCATGGCAATGATAGAAAAAATGATAGCAGTGGCGATGGCTGTCTGTCTCAAGGCATCGAGCAACCCAGCAATTGTCAGTTCTCGATGAATTAAGAAACCAACCAGGATAGCCCAGATTCCCGCGACAGCAGCCGTTTCTGAGGGTGTCAACAAGCCGCCGTAGATTCCGCCCAGAATGATCACCGGCGTCATTAAGCCCGGCAACGCTTCACGAATTGAATTCCACACGGCCGCTCGCGACGGCTTCTCAGGAACGCGTATGTGACGGCACCGCCAACTCACCAAGGCAATTAGCAGAACCATCAGAACCAATCCTGGAATGATGCCTGCGGCAAAGGTTTTAGAGACCGGTACGTTAGTCAGGGCGCTGAAAACGATTGCGGCGTTTGAAGGGGGTATCAGCGCCTCGAGCAAGGCCGCCGCTGCAGCCAACACAATGACGAAAGGCGCCGGATAACCCTGGTCAATCATCTTAGGCATCATGATCGTACCAACCGCTGTGATCGCCGCCAGGATCGAACCGCAGAATGCAGCAAAAAAGCCCATCGCCAGCACCATGCCGATACCCAATCCTCCAGGCCAATGCCCTACAAGCGCGGTGGTCATGTTCACCAGTCGTCCTGCAATACCACCACGTAACATTGCCAGACCGGAGAAAATAAATAATGGAACTGCGATAAGCACACTCTTCGTGACAGCACTGAATGACACCTGAATCAATGTTGACCATGGCAAACCGAGGTCTAAAATCGCTGACGCAGCGCTGCCGATTCCGAACACCATAAAAACCGGTACCGCCATGAACAGCAGTACCATGGACATTGCGATTGCTACAATCGTCACGACGCCTCACCCGAAAACGGTTGCTCGTCATGCCTGAGTTCGATCAGATCTTCCAAACAGAGTTCAAAGGCAAAACTGGTCAAGATCGAAAACCCAACTGGAAATGAAAGATATACGTACCACATGGGAAGATCGAACTCGAGTTCCATCACCTGCCCCATCATACGAAAGAGAGCCACGGCCTCAATACCCGCAATCAGAAATATGATCGTCGCGAACAACACGGTGACGTGGACAAAAAGTTTCAGTAGCAACTGTCCCCTGGCCGTCAAATAGCGTGGTAGAAAATCAACGGTGATGTGACCGCCTGAACGCAACAAGACACCGCAAAGGAGGAACACGAGCCAGGGCATCATGATTGGGGGCAGATCCATGACCCAGTCATAGCCCATGCCGGTGTAGTACCGGGTAATCGCCCCTCCGGTCATTGTGAGCACTGCAAAAGCAATGATGGCCATGCCAATAGCCATCACTATCCTCTCAATGAGGCCATTGATTCGTCGCATCACGCGAGCAAACGAAATCACACCTGTAACCTGCTCGTTAAAGAGAAATGAACTTGCCGCCGCAGAACTACACAATTCTGCGGCGACAGGTAGCAACTACGAACAGTCAGTCCGCCGAAAACGCCTGAGCTGCTTTAAGTAAATCTGCACTGACCATACCAGACAGTGCGGGAAACACTACGTCCGCAAGCAATTGATCAAATTCAGCTTTAGCCGCACCTTGTAGCACTGTGACGGTACCACCGTGGGACTTGAACTCTTCAAGAATTCCTGCGGATGCATCCATAATGTTGGCAGACGCTTTGTCACCAATTTCCTTGCCGACATCCGTCAAGATCTGGCGAAGATCGTCTGGCAAACTGTCCACCCATGGTCCATTCGCTAACACGTAAGCATCTGCATAGGACAGGTAGGGGATCTGACAGAACTTGAGGAACTCCCACCAACTATAGGCCTTCAGTCCATTGGGGACCGTGTTGACGGTATCGACCATACCAGTCTGAAGTGCAGTGTATACATCGCGTGTTCCCAGTTTCTGGTAGTCGACCTTCAGTGCTTTCCAAAGAGGCTTCTCTGTCCCAAAAAGGCGTCTGGCCTTAAGACCTTCATAGCTTGCTACAGTGTCCATTGGGCTTTTCGTACTGCAAGACAGTACGGGGCCCACTGGATCGTACATCACCAGTTTGGTTTTTGTTTTATCCAGAACAGCGTTCCACAGTTTTTGCCCCTCAGGATCCTCGCTGAAAAACTTTCGCTGATGTTCAAAGCTTGTCCACATACCGGGAAAACTTGCAATATTGAAGTCCTTTACGACTGACGGAAACCCAACAATCCCAATCACCGCTCCCAGCTCAACGGAACCCGCTGTCAATGCACCCAGGACCTCTCGAATTCCAAACAACTGTTTATTGGGATACGTTTCAATTCTCAGTCGACCCTTGGCCCGCTTGTTAACCTCCTCGGCAAACATTTCCGCATACACTGCAGACGTATGCGTCGGACTCCAGTGATAGGACAGTCGACCGACGATCTCGTCAGCGACTACTGTCTGTGACATTAACCCAAAACCCGCGGCCACCAGTGCGGCAGTCACAGTTTTAGCTCTGATGGTACTGCGGCACAGCGCAACAACATGGCTCAAATTTTTCATTCCAGTTTCGCTCCTTTCGAACTATTACGGTTCGATAACATTGGCATCATCACTCGCTCTAACACGAACAACACCCCCCCATGTCAACAATGGTGCACGGCGACACTCACCATTGCTCGTGTGCCGTGACCCAATACTTTTTTTGGGCCAGTAACCCTATTTCTACTGAGAGTATCAGGCAAATAAACACATATGACTAATATCATTATAATAACAACCTATCCGTTTATTCTATGTATTGACTAGACCATAATGAACCTGCGACAACTGGAAGCATTTCGCGCCACCCTGCGTATCGGATCGGTTACAGGCGCTGCAAAGCAGCTTACTCTCTCACAACCGAGCGTCACGCGCCTGGTCAAGGAACTTGAGCGATCGGTGGGTTTTCCACTCTTTGTTCGAAGCGGTAGAGGGCTTGTAGCGACAGTCGAGGGCCGGCGATTTGGGGATGCAGTCGAGGGCATGTTCGCCGGGACTGACAAGCTCAAAGAAACAGCCGATGCGATTAGAGACAGTATCCATGGCGAGGTTCAAATCGGAGTCACACCGGTGCTTCTTTATCAGATTACACCGGAGGCGATTGCCAAACTCCATCACCGCAAACCAAATCTCAAGATCGGGCTTAAAGTGAACAATTCGCCTGGACTTATCGATGCTGTAATTATGCAGCAGCTGGACCTGGCTGTAGTTAATGTTTATCGTCGACCAGACACGCTACACGTTTTATATGAGAAGGAACTGCACTACGTCTGCCTGCTTCCAGAAAAACATGCTTTGGCACAATCAGTCACGCCGATCGACCTGAAGATGATCAAGGATGTGCAACATATCGCCTATGACCGAGTCCGGCTACAGAGTGCCCAACAAAACTGGCTTCAGTTACTGTCCTGGCCACAGGCCGATTTATCCGCATACTCAAATATTGCAGTTGCTTCGCTGGCTCGCGCCACCGGTAAACTAGCCATTGTCGATCCCTACACAGCAAAAACAGTTGCTGCTCTCGGTGGCGTTGTCACGCGTCCTATTCGCCAACGACTGATCTCTACATTATGTGTTGTCGGACGGAGTGTCGATACTCTGTCCCTTGCCGTCCGTGAGCTCGCCGACGCAGTGATTGCTGAGCTTGACACAACCTAATTGCCTGACTGGGCCCTACAGAACTGTATGATTGGTGTCACTTATCTCAACTTGATGCTTGCCAGCCGTACTGTGCGTCAGTTCAGCTCTACCAAGATAAACACCAACGCCAATAATCAAGGCGATCCCGGCCCAGGCCCACAAGTCGGGATAATCACCGAAGAGCCAGTAACCCAATACAACCTGCATAATGATCTCCAAATAGCGAAGCGGCGCGAGTAATGATGCTTGCGCAAATGAAAAAGCCCGTATGAACAGCAGATGACCGGCCGCCCCCGTCGCACCAATCAAGGCCATCAGAATCCCGTCGGCGAGGGTGGGTGTAACCCAATAATACGGTAATGCGGCAGTCAGCAGCACGAACCCACTTACAGACTGCCAGCCCAGCATCACCAGCGGTGGGACCTTGCCACTCATCATTCGTGTAGACACAAAATACAGGGCCCAGAACAATGCAGCAGCGAGCGCCAGCAGACTCGCCCAATGAAAACCGGCTCCACCTGGCCTAACAATCATGAGGATAGCAATAAAACCGACGGCGCATGCGAGCCAGCGTCTGAGTGGCACCTGTTCACCCAGAACTAGAGATGACAAGGCAACCACAATCACCGCATCAAAAAACAGAATAGCGATCGCATCAGCAAGTGGGAGGTACTGAATGGCAACAAAGAATAGGCCCGTGCCGCCCAAAAGAAATAGCCCTGGGCTGAGCAGTTTCAATGGATGTGCTTGGTGGAATACCCGCCCACCATATTGAAAGACAGCACACGGTAGTATGATGAGAAAATGAAAAAAGAAGCGTGCCCAGATCAGTTGCAGTATGGGGTATCGATTTGAAAGAAACTTGACTATCGCGTCCATGAAAGGCAGCAACAACATAGCCAACACCATCAGAATGATGCCAAACAATACTCGATTGGAGGCGACTGTCGTCAATTAACAAACACCAGTCTGTATTCGTAGGTTGTCATTAAATTTCTGTGGAACGGCCTGAATCTAGGCCGTGCCATAGGAGAGTAAATTAGGCAATCGACCAGAAAGTCAGAAATACGACGCACAGCCTCCGTCTACGGTCAACACCTGGCCTGTCACGTAGGCGGCCTCTTCGGAGCACAGAAAAACGGCAGCACCCGCTATCTCGTGAGGTTTACCCCAACGGCCCAAGGCCGTGCGACTGAACAGTTTTTCAGCAAGATCCTCATCGGCAACCATGGTCGCATTGGTTTCGGTCGCAAAAAAACCAGGGGCCAATGCATTAACAGTAATGCCATCTGGACCGAGTGCAGCGGCAAGCGTACGGGTCAATGACTCAAGCGCGCCCTTGGATGAGGCATAAGAAGGACTCAGTTTCAATCCCACCGCTGAAGCCAATCCACTCATATTAACAATACGTCCCCATTGTCGGGCGCGCATTAATCCCACGGCCTCTTGGCAAAGAAGAAACGCAGACGTTAAGTTGACCTGCAACAGTGCCTGAAAATCGGGACCATCAATCTCCTCGATAGATCTGCGATCACGCATACCGACATTGTTAATCAGGATATCCAGCCTGTCGTGTTCACTGGCAATTGTTGACAACGCGGCTGCGCGCGCGGAATCGACCGACACATCAAACACCAACTCCTGCGCACTGCCACCCGAAGACTTGATCAGTGACACGGCGTTTGCGACATGGTCTTTGTCCCGGCCGTTTACTAGAACATGAGCCCCTGCCTTGCTGAGCCCTTTAGCCATTTCAAATCCCAGTCCTTGGGCACTCCCAGTGACCAGTGCAATCCTGCCAGTTAAGTTAAACATAGATTCCATTTATTTCTCTTACATCACTGAACACAGTCGCAACGCATCCAGGGTCGCAGCAGCGATGTTTCGACTCGTCACTGCATCACCAATGCGGTGCAGTTCGAACGTATCATCTGCCGTTGTACTTCCAACCTGTGACGATCCCGACAAAAGTGCATCAATATCTGTGACCCCGTCATTAATCGAATCGGATCGCAATTGTTGGTAAAGCTCATCGACAGGTTGTGTGCCAACTTCCACAACCATCTGTTCTGTGTAGCGTACAGTTTCACTCCCATTGAGCTCACAGGTAAAACAAGCTCGCAGACCTTCATCTTCCCGCGATACTGAAGTCAGTCGATGGTCGAAAAGTGTGTCTACACCTTGTTCGAAAATTTGCCGACGCCACACCACGCGTTCCGAGTAGACCAATTCCGGCGCCAGTAACCCGTCAATTCCCACCAACGTAGCCACATAGCCCGCCGATGTGATCTTCTCTGCACATAAAGGGCCGACGTGCCGCCCGGTTCCATCATAAACAATGACATCGTTCTCAATCGGAACTTGTCCTGTGAGCAAATCCCAGCTGGTGGTGCACAATTCACCACCTTCGAGGAAATCTGTATCTGGGAGACCCCCGGTTGCAATGATGACCACATCCGGTCTCTCTGCCATCACCTCTTTAACACCTGCCAGAGTATTCATCCGAAGACATACTCCCAAACGGGCGATTTCACTAACCCGCCAATCAATTACGCCGGCAAGTTCACGACGCCAACTACCGCCGGACGCGATGATGACCTGGCCACCGGGCTGGGTTGAGGCCTCGAAAAGAATGACCTGGTGGCCGCGTTCCGCGGACACCCGCGCAGCTTCAAGACCGGCTGGCCCTGCACCGACCACAACAACACGGCGGTTCCGTTGTTCAGAGGGCGTGATCACCTGCGGTAGCTTAAGTTCTCGACCCGTTGCCGGGTTGTGCAGGCATGTCGGTCGATTGGCAGACATACAATGGGTCGCACCGACACACGGACGTATGCGATCTTCCTGCCCAGCCACGAGTTTGTTTACGATCTGAGGGTCGGCAATGTGCGCCCGTGTCATAGCGACCATGTCCAGCAGGTTCTCGGTGATCGCATAGCGAGCAGTGGCAATATCGGTGATTCGAGCCGCGTGAAACACCGGCAGGCCCACGTGTTGTTTGAATTCACCGACTCGCTTTAACCAGGGTGCGCTAGGTGAAGCCATTCCTGGCATGTTGTCGACCACAAGAGCGATCTCCGTATCAATATTACCGTAAATTCCATTGAAAAAATCAATCAATCCGCTCGATTCGAACAGATACGCTATCCTAATGCAGTCTTCAAAATTGAGGTGATCTCCACCTTTCTCATCGACGACAAATCGGAACCCGACGATAAAATCATTTCCAACCTGTCGACGAATTTCTTCATATACCATCAACCCGAAACGACAGCGGTTCTCCAGAGAACCACCGAATTCATCCGTACGATGATTGGTATAGGGAGACAAAAACTGACCGATAAGATGTCCTGAACCCAGGGTCTCAATACCATCGAGGCCACCATCCCGACAGCGACGGGCAGCCGCGCCATAGGCCTTGATCACCCGGTCAATGTCATACCGATCCATCGTCTTGGGAAAACTGCGATGTAGCGTCTCACGGATCGGCGATGGGCCAATCGCCGGCAGCCAATCACCGGCATAGCATTCCGCTCGTCGACCCAGGTGACTGATCTGACACATGAGCGCACAACCATGATGATGGATTTTGGCGGTGAACTGTTCAAACAAAGGAATAATCGCATCGGTGCTCACGTCAACCTGACCAGAGGGCCAGAGCGAATCTGGTGCTACCGATGCTGATCCACCGAACATCGTCAATGCAAGACCACCACGAGCTTTTTCTTCGTGATAGGCCTGGTATTTGTTCCCAGTCAAACCATTCTCATCCAGACCACACGCATGGCTGGTGCTCATGATGCGATTTTTCAGTGTCAAATGTTTGAGTTTAAAAGGCTGTAGCAGTGGATCATTGCTACTGGATAGCTTATCAAGCTGCATAGTTTGTCTCCACTGATCTACTGCAAGCCAATCAAGTTTTGCTCACTGCTTAACACAAACATATTAGTCAATTATCTAAGACGCTACCGGTGATCTCCGATTATCACCCGTTGATGAAACCATCACCAGCCAGAAGCTCGGGAGATCTCGTGAAGCTCAACCAACACACGCAGGGTTATACTTGACAGTCATGGAACTTAAAACAGACGTCGTCATTATCGGCGCAGGTCCCAGTGGGCTTTTTCAGTGCTTTGAACTGGGGTTGCTGGGCATTGATGCTCACATCGTCGACTCGCTTCCTGTTATCGGTGGGCAGTGCAGTATGCTCTATCCCGATAAGGCGATCTATGACATTCCGGGCCTACCTATTGTTGGCGCCCAGGAATTAATCGACCGCCTGGCCGAGCAGCTCAAACCTTTTGATCCTACTTTTCATCTGGGCCACCGCGTGACTCGATTGACGCGCCTGGAAGACAACTCTTTCGAATTACACACTGAGGGGAACATCTGCTTTCAGACCCGAGCTGTGGTCATCGCTGCTGGTCTTGGTGCATTCAAACCCAGGCCTTTACGCCTTGGTGGTATTGATCAATTCGAACAAACCAATCTCCACTATCATGTGGCAGATAAGCTCCATTTTAAAGACAAGAAAGTAGTCATTCTAGGCGGAGGCGATTCAGCCCTGGACTGGGTACTGGAGTTGGCAGTTGTAGCAAAGCACGTGCATATCGTCCACCGCCGAGATGAATTCCGGGCAGCCCCCGCTTCGATTGCCAAAATGCATGAACTAATCGACGATCCGAATCAACCCGTCGACTGCCTGATTGGTCGCATACCAAGTTATCAGTCAGACCAGGGTAAGATCACTGCCATCGACGTTGCACCTTTTGGAGAAGGTGAACCACAACGAATTGAACTGGATGAACTTCTAGTGTTCTATGGTCTATCGCCGGACCTTGGTCCTATCGCTGACTGGGGACTGGACATCGAACGAAAGCACATCAGTGTTAGCCTAGAAACGTTTCAGACCAACATACCCGGAATCTACGCTATCGGTGACATCAACACCTACCCGGGTAAGAAGAAACTTATCCTGAGTGGTTTCCACGAAGGAGCCCTTGCCGCCTTCGCAATACAACAATATCTTGACCCCGACACAAAGCATAAACTTCAATACACCACAACCAGTTCTGCACT
>Ga0208747_1000054_pt1 | contig 28520 bp, 33 predicted proteins | sample Knorr_S7_td_AAIW_FD_185597 | JGI IMG/M metagenome (GOLD analysis project Ga0208747, IMG submission 185597) | Marine microbial communities from Southern Atlantic Ocean transect - Knorr_S7_td_AAIW_ad_750m_LV_A (SPAdes) (version 2) | ecosystem: Environmental > Aquatic > Marine > Oceanic | place...
CCGACCATAGTTCCAGCAACAGTAGCAAAAAATGCTCCTAGATATGAAAGTGTTATCAGGGTAGTATAATTTTCTATACGTCTGCCGATCATCTTTTCAACATCAGCGCGGGAAGCCCCGCCTGCACCGCCACTACCAAATCCCTTTGGAAGAGTCATATGCCGATTATAACTAGAGAATGCTTAAAAATCTTTCTTAATATTTCTGATATGAGATTTCGAATTGGTAATTTTTCTCAAAATACTACTTGTTTTTTAGGCATAAATCGCTCTCATGATCGAGTTTTTCGTCAAAACTTATATCCTATCTTTAATTCTTTGATTTATACGGGATATCTATGGTTAATAAAAAAACAACTACTCTAGTCTTTGCACTTGGCGCGGTTATGGTACTTGGCACGTTAGCTCCACAATTGCTCGTGATGGTACAAACTGCTGAAGCCCACGGTGTACAGGCACAATTACAGAGTCGTTTTATCAAAATTGAAGATGAAACGTTCAACAGACAATCTCTTGCTACTGGTGAGACTTTGACAATGTCTGGAAAACTTGTAAGTCTTGTTGAAAGAGATCAACGAGGTTGGGTTTCCTTATTTTCAGAATCTACTAACTCCGGTAACAGATGGGAGATAATGGCTAGAGATCCACCAGGAGTTGTATTTGCAATACCTGGAAATGCTATTACACCCTACAAAGTGACTGCAAAAGCACTTGAGCCAGGTGTCTATCATGTACACACTCAGCTTAATGTAGACAAAGTAGGACCAGGTCTTGGACCGGGACAAACTGTAGTAGTTGAGGGCGATATTATTGTAAAGCCAATTGGATGGGGAATGATATGGTATCAAAGTATCATGATTGGCGCTGCATATGTAGTAACATTTGCTACAAGACCCTGGAAAGTAATCTAACCAACAAACCTTTTTCTTTTCATTTATTTTTATTCTAGTTTGGGTTTTTTCTCTCCAAAAATAATAATTATGTCAAATTTGTTATCTATGATATGGTTCAGCTTGTGTTTAAAATTGAAAAACTTGATATCGCCCACAGTTATTTTAAGGGAAAAGTTAGGTTAGAAAAAGATGAATTTACCATAAATATACAGGATGAAAGAAGAGGTAAAGTTTTACGCCTTCCTATGCAGATAAAAACTGAAAAAAATGTCCATGTCAGGTGTACTGGTCCGGGTGTATTTGTGGAGGATTTTCTTGAATATAGAGGGGTATCAGAATGGGTTGAAATTGATTCTACCCCAATCACATTTTACATCGCTGATCATCAGGATCAATTTGATACTATCAGTATAATGGTGAGATAGAAACGACTTTATGCAAATCTATTCTATTTTATGTATGCGTTGGCCAGGACTAGGAGATCCAACGAAGAGAAGAAAAACAATAAGATTTCTTATAATACTACTTGCAATTGGTGTTTCTGTTGGTGTTACAAGTAGTATATTACAGGGTTTTCTAGGTCAGAGTGATCCACTCAAAGTGTGTATCAATGATAGAGATACCCCATACAAAATATCTGCCACTTTTGAATTATATATTGATAAAAAGAAAGCTAATGTACCGGCCAATATAGGATTTGACAACGTTGAAGAAGATGGTCTTTTTGATTCTGTATGTCAACGAACTTTGTATACTATAACCGATGATGGTACTATCTATGTAGAATGGGAAGAAAGGTATCCATTTGAAATTGGTCATTTTCTATGGATATGGGATTTCCCAATAAAGGATATGGACTTGACAAAATCACGAGTATTAGTCAATGGAATGGAATCAGAATTGGGGATCAATTCACCCTTAGTACAAGGTCAGCACTATAAAGCTGAATTTACCACAAAGGAATATGAAGAGTCTAAGGATAAGGACTTTTTGCCACCTGACTTATAGTTCAAAAATTTAGTTTTTTTCGGTATCAGACTCTGAGCCATAATGGTGCCTTATTTTGTCAAGCATGACATCGTCCTCAGCCTTCAAACATTTTGCCCATTCTTCTGGAGTATGTTTTGAAATCGCTTTGCTACATATAGCACAAATATTTTCATCCATGAAAATGGAAAGAATATGAAATACTAAAAGTATGTTATCTATAAAATGAAAAAGAATGAAGATTGGTAAGATTACCAGTATTTTCCGTTGTCTGGAATAAGACCTATTCCTTCATTTTCGAAGTGTCTATCGAGTTCATCGACCCATCTCTCACGATTGTCTTTATAGCCCCAACCGTGAACACGAATCCAATATCCAATTATTCCTAGAAGGAATATTGAAAACATCATAGTACCGAAAATGTATAGCATGGTGTCATAAAATAGTGGATCGTAGCTTGGTCCTATTTGTCCCTGGATACTAGATAGAATACTTAGTACTGTCCCAAATATAGGAATCATCAATAAAATTACTGATTGGAATGCATATATACATTTCTGTTATTTTCAGATTTAACATATTCTGCGCACTATAATCTAACTATATGAAATAAAATAATGAAAGATGAAAAATTCTAACCGCGTCCATATGCAGCGTATCTACCCTGTCTTCCTTTTACAAAGAAGGCTGTAGCGATTGCGCCAAATATACCACCAGCAATAGCTGATGCACCAAACACACCATCTGCGTTGAGATATGGTGTTCCTGATCCAGTGGCAGGATTAGCTGCCGCAGTTTCTACTTTTCGTTTTGCGAGTTCCAATTGTTCTTCAAGTGATCCATATGCACCAGTAGCAGTATTTTCTGAGCCATACTGACCACCAAATTCGTAAGCAAATGCTGGCATTGCCAACATTAAGGGCATTGAGATAACACCTGCAAGAAGTATGCCGAATACTATTGATTTGTTCATTTGTATCTATCAAAATTTGATGCATGTTATTATTTAACTTTTTTCTCACTTTCAGCGTTGAAAGTCACTAAGATCGAGTATTAAGTAACATTTATGTTAGTTTTTTAGAGGTTTAATCTAATGGGAAGACTTCATACTCATAATCATGGAAAGGCGCATTCAACAAGACCTATAGAATCAAAATTTTCATCATGGGTCAAACAGGATCCGAAAGAGATTGAAGAATTGGTTATCAAGTATGCAAAAGATGGTCATACATCAAGTCAAATTGGTATAAAACTCAGAGATCAGCACGCCATACCATTGGTTAAGCCGATAATCAATAAAACAATAAGTGATATTTTGGATCAAAATGATCTGAAATCCGAATTACCAGAAGATTTGAACAATATTGTTATCAAAGCTGTTGGTCTACAAAAACACCTAAAATCTAACAAAAATGATAGAAGAAATATACGTTCACTTGAACTGATTGAAGCCAAGGTTCATCGACTATCAGTGTATTATAAAAAAATCGGTCGTATACCTGAAAATTGGAAATATAAGGCTGTAATCGCTCAATTAGAGTGATGGTAAAGAGCTTAAACGAATCACTATCATATTTTAAGCATACAATTTCTGACTTGATTAAATCAGAAAAAAACATCTCAATAATTTCACATCTTGATTGTGATGGACTAACTTCAGCAAGCATAATTGGTAAGGCACTTTTTAGAGAGGGAATAAGATGTACTATTAGTACTACCAATGAATTTAACAATAATTTAGTTGATAAACTATCTAACGATTCAAGGGATTTTCATATAATCACTGATCTAGCTGGTGGTTTTGCAAATGCGTTGGATGAAAAATTGGGTGAAGATTGGCTTGTACTTGATCACCATGAAATTCCAGAAGAGGAATATGATAATGAACGTGTAATTAACGCGTGGAAATTTGGTATTGATGGAGGTTTAGAAATTTGCGCTGGAGGAATGACATATTTAGCATCAAAATCACTCAACAAAAAAAATGAAGATCTTGCCGCCATTGCTGTAATTTCTGCTATAGGTGATAGACAGGACAAAGGGGAGAGAAAATCATTTACTGGAAAGAACTTAGATATTCTCAATACAGCAAAATCTAATGGACAGATTGATGTGGATTTAGATCTACTTCTTGTTGGCAGAGAAACTCGACCGCTATCTGATGCACTTGCATTTACTTCACAGCCATTCATCGAAGGACTAACTTGGAATAGAAGTTCTTGTTTGGCATTACTTAATTCTTCAGGTATTCCACTAAAGGAAAAAGGAAGATGGCGTGTTCCAGCTGAATTATCTGATGATGAAAAACGCCATCTTATTGAAACTATTTCTAAATTTGCTACAGGCAAAAATATGGCGGAGATATTGGAAGAATTAATTGGCTACACTTTTACATTTCCGAAAGAGGATCAAAGAAGTTTCTTACGAGATGTTAGAGAGTTTTCAACTGTTTTGAATTCATGTGGGCGTATAAGCAAATCTGGTGTGGGTATATCGATCTGTATGGGTGATAGACATAGAATGTTACAAGAGGGTGAAAAGATCTTATCTGAATATAGGAAAAAAATCCGCGATTACATGAATATATTATCAAACGAGCGATGGAGGACTGCTGAAAATATGAACTGCGTTATGGTCAATGGTGAGGGAATAATACCTGAAATGATGACAGGCACAATAACATCAATTATTGCCGGTTCACCCAAAAATACTGGTAAAATTGTAATATTACGTACAAATGGTGAAGAAGGAATGATCAAGTTTTCCTCACGAAAATCAAATAACTGTAATCTGAACATAAATCTGAGCTCATTAATGAGAACAGGGGCTGCAAAATTTGATGGTGTTGGAGGAGGCCATGATACTGCCGCAGGAGCCAAAATAACTAAAGACAAATTAGATGACTTTTTAGATTATTTAGAAGGAAATGTCACTAACTTGCAAGATCCAAATAACGCTCAATAGTCTTTCATCTGAAAAGGCTGTTGCGATAAAAAAGGCGTTAGAGCCGGATAATATCAATTTTCCAAAAGATTTATCACTTGAAATTGAAAATCTTGGTGATCAACTTGTTGTTAGTTTTAAGAATCGAGGAGATACAAAAAAATTGATCTCAACTGTTGATGAAGTTTTAGAACATATTCAACTTGCGTTAAAGGTGATTGAATAATGTTAGATATGAAAATCGTCAGACAGGATCCTGAGAAAATCCAAAAAATGCTCAGGGATAGATATGTAGAATTTGACCTTGATTCATTACTAGATCTTGATAAAAAACGAAGGGAGTATATTCTTAGTACTGATGATCTTAGAAAGAAGAAAAATGAGATGTCGCTAAAAATTGCTGAAACAAAAAAAGCCGGTCAAGATGCAGATAAAATAATTCAAGAAATGCAATTAGTTTCTCGTCAACTCACTGAATTAGAAGAAACTCAAAATAAAACAGAGTTAGAATATTCAAAATTGATATTAACACTTCCTAATATTTTTGATCAAACAGTTCCCATAGGTGAAGATAGTTCAGCAAACAAGGAAGTTAAAAAATGGGGTAATATTCCAAAGTTTGATTTTCAGGTGAGTGATCATGTTGATATCACCCAAAAACTGAATCTTGTGGATCTCCAAAGGGCAGCAAAAACAGCTGGAGCAAGATTCTATTATCTAAGAGGTGATTTAGTAAAATTAAACCACTCACTAATTCAATTTGCGTTAGACTTTTTAGATGATAAAGGATTCACATTATTTCAACCACCATACATGATTAATAGAAAATCTATGGAAGGAGCTATAATAGCTGAAGATTTCAAAGACGTTATCTACAAAATTGATGATGAAGATCTATATCTAATTGGAACTGCGGAACATGCCATGGCGTCAATGTATGCAGATGAAATATTAGATGGAGCCTCATTTCCGATGAGATGTGCTGCAATAAGCCCTTGTTTTAGAAAAGAAGCTGGAGCTCATGGGAAAGATCAAAAAGGGATTTTTCGTGTGCATCAATTTGAAAAAGTTGAACAATTTGTTTTTTCCAGACCAGAAGATTCATGGAAAGAGCATGAAAAGATGATTGCCATAACAGAAGAATTTTTTCAAAAACTTGAAATTCCATACCGTGTGATGCTTTTATCAAGTGGTGATATGGGAAAAATCTCCGCCAAGACATACGATCTAGAAACCTGGATGACTGGTCAAAATGCCTACAGAGAAACAGCATCATGTTCAAACTGCCTTGAGTATCAAGCTAGAAGGCTGAAGATTAGATTCAGAGATCGAACAAATGAGGATACTAAATATGTCCACACACTCAACAGTACACTTGTTGCAACAGAGCGAACTATGGTTGCAATAATTGAAAACTTTCAAACGAAAGATGGGCATATTGAAATTCCTAAGCAATTACAAAAGTATGTTGGAAAGAAAACGATCTAAAGGTGGCACACTTATATTTTGGAATTTGAGGTCGATAGTAATTGGTTAGAAGAAAAACACGAAAAATAAAAGATAAATGGAAAGAGAAAAAATGGGTGACGGTTTTAGCGCCAGATGCATTTAACAATATTCCAATTGCATACATACCAGTAACAAGTGATGAAACAGCCAAAGGGAGAGTTTTAGAGGTTACATTATTTGAGATTTTAAAGGGTGATCCTTCACAGCATCAATACAAATTATATTTCCAAGTGGATAAAGTTAATCAAGAAAAAGCTACTACAATTTTTAAGAGATATGAATATGCCAAGGAGTTTCTTAGAAGTTTAATAAGACGTGGTTCGTCAAGAATCAATTTTATTTTGGATGCTAAAACTAAAGACGGATATATTTTTAGAATCAAAATGCTAGCACTAAGCCATAGAGAACTCAATACATCTAGAAAACATGCATTAAGACTAATTGCAAAAGATGTCCTAGAGAAAACCGTTAGAAATATGACATTGGATCAGTTTGTACAGGCTTCATGTTATGGAAAAATTAATTCAGACATAATGGCGGCTGCAAAAAAAGTTATACATCTCAGACATGTTGGTTTAGAAAAAGTCAAACTTATTAGAACTGCAGAAGCGGAAATCACTCTACTTCAGGCTTGATAATTCAAAAAAATTTAAAAAATCAGAAAAAACTTGATGTCACAATTGAGTTAATATTACATGCAACTGAAAATTTTCAGAAAGTGTATGATGCGTTTTTTGATCTTTTTGCAATAGAAAAAGATGATATTTCGAAGCATGAATTAGTTGGTCATTTCGGAAATCCAATATTTATGCTTCATATACAAATAAAAAAAATAAAGGCCTATGAAGTTGTAAAAAAACTCATTTCAATAATGACAAAATCTGAATTAGATCTAATATTGAAAGATCTAGAAAATCGAATTGATAATTCATCTCTATATCTACGTTTTTCAAAGCAAAATTTCCTTGAAAAGATCATAAAACTTGAAGAAAAGGATCCAATCCGAATGAAGATCTACACACCTGTATACGTAAAAAAGGAAATAGTAGGTGTGTATCGAAAACTACTTGAAACATAATCCAATAAATTTTGGTTTTTGCGAGTATTGTTTTAAATAAAGTTGTAGGATTGAAGAATTATGGATACTGATTATGATGTTATAGTAGCAGGTGGAGGTCTAACTGGAACAGTTGCAGCTCAATCTATATCACATTATTCTAATCAGAATTTATCTATTCTTTCAGTTGACAGAAATCCCGAAACCTTCCCTGGACGAAAATCAAATCCTGGTTGGACATGTGGTGATGCTTGTTCAAAGGAAGCAGTAGATTTTATGACAGAAAGGATAAAAATTCCTTGGACGTCTCCAGAAATTGAGCATGATGTGAAAGGGGTTATGGCATTCTCGCCTGATAAAGAAACTGCAATTCCTTTTGATGGTGATGGCTATATGCTTAATCGTCAAAAACTGCCCGAAATTCAAAATGCAAGAACAAAAAAGATGGGAGTCAACTTTGATTTTGAAATCAATCTTACAAGTCTAATCTATGATGGACCACAAGTGATAGGGGTTCAAGGTATCAATAACAAAACAAAGCAACCATACAAAAAAACTGCAAAGGTTGTAGTAGATGCAACAGGAGTTACTTCAATGCTTAGAAACCAGCTTGAGAACTCGACTAAAATTGAGAAAAAAATAGACAGACGTGATCTAGAATCAACAGGTAGACACATTATGTATTTTGATAAGGGTGAAGAAGATCTCACAGAATTTGACCCAGATTATTGTATTATTCACCTAGACCAAGACATTGCACCTGGAGGATATGGTTGGGTTTTTCCAAAGGCTGACAATAAGGTGAATATAGGATTAGGTGTTGAAAAATCAATTTTAGACCAAAGAAATCAAAGGCTTGGAAAAAAAGATAATGTTGCGTCATTGATGGAAGAATATCTTCAAAGAAACAAGGCGATTAAGAATGCAAAACTGTCAGAAGATCCAGAAGATATTCACAATAACACAGGAGTATTCCAAGTTTCTGTAAGAAGACAAAATGACTGTATGGTTTCTGGAGGATACATGCTTGTTGGAGATTCTGCATGGATGCCAAAACCAATTGATGCTGGAGGAATAGGTCCAGCCTTGATTGCTGGTACCATTCTTGGTAAAAATGTTGTAGATGCAATTGAAGCAAATGATGTTACAGAAAAAGGATTGTGGCAATACAATCTTGACTTTATTGAAGAATATGGTTACAAAACCGCTGGACTCGAACTCTTTAGGAGACTAGTCCAGACGTTAACTAACGAACAGATTAGTTATGGCATGAAATACTTTTTGGGAAACCTTGACGTTGAATCAATTAGCAAAGGTGAACATCCAGACTTTTCAGGTCTTACTAAATTTGGAATGATTATTCGCGGTGCTATGAACAAGACAGTTGCTAACGGGCTAAAATATACATCAGAACAAAATCAGTGGTTGGTTGAACATTATAGAAATTATCCCAAAGATCCTGCAGGATTTGAAGAATGGAATAAATCTCTTCTCAAAACTCTTGATGAATCATTTGTAAAAATAGCCTCGTTTGCAAAGAATTAGTCTTAAATAAAGTACCCACACCAAAGATGTTACTTTGTCGGATCAAAGCGAGCAATCAATAGATGAAAGCGAGCAATCAACTTACCTAGATTGGAATAACTCAATTGATATTTTAAACAGTGCATTTGAAAAAGGATTATTTGTTTTGATTATAGGACCAAAGGGAACTGGTAAAACTTCGTTGGTAATGGAGTATGCAATACAAAAATCCAAAAAATTAGAATCGATCAACTTCAGTCTTCGAACAAGAGAAAGTCATCTAATAGGAACTAAATCATTGGTGGAAGGAAACATTGGTTTTGATGAAGGAGTTTTGATAAAATCAATGAAAGAAGGCAGTATATTATATCTTGATGAGCTCAACGCGGCAGAAGCTGATGTTCTATTACGATTAGATGAGGCGCTCGATGATCGTAGACAGATTGTTCTCAAAGAATCTGATGGTCAAGTTATCAAAGCCGATGATTCATGGTTCACAATTGCAACTATTAATCCTCTAACACATGTTGGAACAAAGGAACTACCGCCTCAACTTCTAAGTAGATTTCCAGTTAGAATAAGGTTGGATTATCCACCTGAAGATTTGGAATATAAAATAATAAAAAAACATGTAAAAAATCTACATGAGACTGAGATTTTACAGGGAATCAAACTTGCAAATACGTTACGCCAAGCATCTGCTGTTGAAGAATTGTATTATTCCCCATCTATAAGAGAAACCATTGCATATGCAAAATTATTAGAAGGTGGATCCTCAGCAAAGGAAGCAGCAAAGATTGTTTTTGGAAATGTATATTCTCAGTGGGGAAATGTAGAATTTCAAAAGGTAAATGATATTATCACCTCAATGTTTGGTAGCTAATGCAATCTATTCAACTACGAAACGACACTTTAATTGATATTGCTACATTTCTTGTAAGGCGTTGGTCGGAAAAAGAAAATGTAACGGTAGAATTCTCAAAAATAAAACAGAGTGAAACAAGATTAAAAGAAAAAAGAGTATTACTTATTCCAAATGATCTGTATTATGGAGATAGTTTACAAAAATATAGACAGTTTAGAACTTCAATTTGGTATGAAGGTATGCGATTAAGACATTGTAAAAAAATTCTTAGTAATGATCATGCGTACGGATTTATTTTGAATACTATTGAGACCCGTAGAATCGAGCTTTTGGGAATAAAAATTTGGAAAGGAATGACTGAAGAACTGATATTTAATTATACAAATATGTGGTTGGCTCGAAATAACCTAAGTTCAGTTTTTGGAAAATCTAGGATGATCGAAGCATTCTATCAATATTTTTTATTTGAGGATATAAAAGGTGAAGTGCAACCAAGTAATTTTAACAAGGTAGTTAAAGCAGTAAAATTCGCCAAAAATGTTCTGAATGATTCCATTAAAAATGATTATGATACAGAATGGATAGAAAAAAAAATCCCTGAAATTTTAAAGATTCTAGATGTTGATGCTCTTATTTCAATTCCTATATCTGTTCCATTAAGAGGACCTGGAATTGCCATCACACCTAAAGATTTTATCAAAGCAATGAAACAAGTTGGTAAATCAAGGGAAGAAGATTTTGGAAAGATTGACCCAGAAAATATTTTACAAGGAAAAGCAATTTCTGAAGAATTTAAAGTGATTAAAGAAGAAAATAAGAAAAATGAGAAGAAGGGTTTGAGTAGTGGAACAATAGGAATACAAATTCCTGAAATGTCTAATGCTGATGAGACTAAAATTTTCGATCAAGATTTGATAAATAATTTAAAGACCAGATTTAAAGAATGGAAAACTGGATGGAAAGAATATCATTCTTTTCATGGTGATGAATTTGATAGTGACGCCTATCTTGAGGGTTTTGATCAGCCATTTATAACAGATCTTAAGAAATCAATTAAAACGCGAATCGTAATTTTGCTTGATCATTCATCCAGTATTACTGATCAACAGATAGATTACAAAAAAGCCACATTGGCTCTATGTGAAGTCCTAGCTTTTCTAAGGATCAAATTCTCTGTATATGCATTTAATACAACTGGGAGGCAAGTTGTCTGCTGGCTTGTTAAGCCAGAAGATCTTAAATGGAATAATTCATGTGCAAAAAGGCTAGCGAAGATTCCAGCAAATGGTGGGACCCCACTAGCTGAAGTTTATGATAAAATGTATCCTATTTTACGTTCCAAAAAACCAGACATTTTTTTGACACTCTCAGATGGAGAGCCTTCAGATCCATATGCAGTTCGTTTAATGGTTAAATCACTTAAATCTCTTGGAATCAAGATGGTTGCAATCGGAGTGGGCAGAGATACCTCTAATGCAACAATAATTGCAACTAATTTAAAATATTTAGGATTTGAAAGGACATTGGGAGTCTCCAGACTTAATGATATCCCTAAAAAGGTATTAACTGTACTAGGTAGTAATTGAGATGAAATTTATTGATAAATTAGATCCTGACATAAACAAGCCTCTAATCATAGCTGCAATGCAGGATATGGGTAACGTTGGAAGTATAGTTGTCAATTTTATTAATAATGCATTAAATTCTGTTACATTCCGTTCAGTAAAGTCTACAACCCCATACGTCTTTGATAAGGGTGGTTATATCGAAGTACCAGAAGAATATTGGGAATACAAATACGGAAACGATATTATAATTTTTGGAGGTGGAAGAGGACAACCAGAACAAAATGATGAATTAAATGAATTGTGCCAAGATGTAATTGATGTTGCAAAAAAATATGATGCAAAATTCATTTACACAGTAGGTGGATTTCATACAAGCAAGCAATTTGGAAAACATCCAACCACGTATGTAACTACTACTTCCAAATCATTGCTTGAGCAAATACGTAATCTTGGTATTGAAACTACTCCTCATGAATCTGTCATAACAGGATTCAACGGACTTATCTTAGGATATGCTAAACTTAATGGAATTAATGGTATGGGGTTGTACGGAGAGCTTTTGGATCCTCGCATTCCACAGTATAGAGCAGCAAAAAGTATTATCGAAACTTTAGAAAAATTGACTTATCAAAAATTTGGAAGTTTAAGTGAATTAGATATCAAAGCTGATGCAGTTGATAATCAACTAAAGGGTAACATGAATGATGATGATAAATTTTCTGTAGGCTAGTCATAATTGGAGGTTTTAGATAAATTGGAAAAAGAATGTTCTGAATGCGGAAGTTTGTTTATTTGTGAAGAAGATAGCGGTACTTGTTGGTGTGCTAGTTTGCCAAAATTATCAAAGGAACAGATCACTGATAATGATTGTATGTGCAAGGAATGTCTTTTAAAAAAATATAAGAAAAAAATCCTAAAAACGGATGAAATTACAAAAGACCTTTTCGAAGAAGAATTTCGCTATCAGTGGAAAAATAAACATTAATTTTTAAAGTTCGTTGAATTGGTAGAGTATTTTTTGCATTGTAGTATTTTTAGGATCTATCTCTTTTATTTTATCACAGCATTCTATTACTCCTTTTTTATTTTTCATACCTGCAAGAATACTAGCCTTAAGCACAAGGGCATCAATATCATATTCTGCAATTTCTAAGACTTTATTCATATATGATAAAGTTTTTTCAATATCACCTTTCAGAAAATGAATTGTGCCTATAATGAATGCGATATCAGTATCATTTCGATATTTTTCATCTTTTTCAAGATTTACACTATATTTTAATGCCTCAGCATATTTTTTTTCCTTGATAAATTTACGAAGTTTCTGTTGAGGTTTATTTTTATTGAAAAGTCCTACCAATTTTGATACAAATTAAAATTTTAGTTATTAGCATTTAGATTTTCTGATTTGAGTTTTTCCCAGTCATCCAGAAAAGCCTTCAAGCCTTTATCAGTTAATGTATGAGTAAGCATCTTTCCGAGAACTACGCCTGGAACTGTTACAATATCAGCACCAATTTTTGCAGCATCAACTACATGTTGTGGGTGCCTAATGCTTGCAACTAAAATTTCTGTCTTAAAATCATAATTTTGAAAAATTTGCTTGATTTCCTTTATGAGATCCATACCCGTATGACCAATATCGTCTAATCGTCCAATGAAAGGACTGACATATTTTGCGCCGGCTTTTGCAGCCAAAACAGCCTGATTTGGAGAAAATATCAAAGTAATATTTACTGGAATTCCTTCTGCGGTTAAACTCTTACAAGCTTTTAGTCCTTCTCCTGTCATTGGGCATTTAACTACAACATTGTCACCATACTTGCGAAGTTTTCTTCCTTCTTCCATCATTCCATCGTAATCAGTACTAATAACTTCAAGACTTACATCACCTTTGATAATTTCTGAAATTTCTTCCATGATTTTTTGTGGATCTCCGCCCTCCTTTGCTAATAATGAAGGGTTTGTTGTAATACCGTCAACAAGTCCCATGTCATTATACATTCGTATAATCTCAAGATTGGCTGTGTCTAGAAAAATTTTCATGTTTTTTTACTCCTTACTTCTTTTACCGCTTTTGCTATATTAATAGATGTCAATCCATGTTTTTCAAGCAATTGTGGAATCTCGTTATCACGTGCTGATTCACCAAATTTATCCTGTACACCAATACGTCTTATTGGCACTGGATAAGATTCTGAAACAACTTCAGAAACTGCTGAACCAAATCCACCAATAATATTATGTTCTTCACATGTTACAATTGATCCTGTTTCTCTAGCACTTTTTTCTAATAGATCCCTGTCAATTGGTTTAATAGAAAAACAATCTATAACTCTACAAGATATTCCATCTTGTTGAAGCATATTAGCTGCATCCAACGCCATCTTCACTGTAATTCCACATGCAGCAATTGTACAATCAGAACCATCACGTAATACTATACCCTTTCCAATCTGAAATTCTTGCGAGTCGTTATGAATTATGGGAGTTTTTGATCTAGCCATTCTCATGTAAAATGGTCCATATTGTTGAGCAATTATCCAAGTAAGTTTTGAAACAGTAGTTGAGTCAGCTGGTACAAGAACTCTCATGTTGGGAATTACTCGCATAATTGCAATATCTTCAATCTGTTGATGAGAACCGCCATCAGCTCCAACAGTTAAACCGCCATGAGATACAACTAGTTTAACATTTAGTCCCTTTTTATCTCCAGGAGATGGATATGCAATACCATTTCTAATTTGATCAACACAGCGTCCTGGCAGAAATATTGCATATGTGCTAGCAAATGCTGTCTTTCCAGAATATGCAAGACCTGCAGCAACTGAAACAAGATTAGCTTCAGCAATTCCTACATTAAAGAATCTCTCAGGGAATTTTTTCCCAAAGTTTGCAGTCTTCAACGAATCAGTTGTATCAGCACCCAAAACTACAACATTTGGATCCTGTTCTCCAACCGCAACAAGTGCTTTACTATATTCAGTTCTCATGTCACCTAGATGTTCTGTACTCATTGGAATCCAAGCTCCTTTGCAATCTGAACCAAACCATCTTTTTTCTTTCCAACAACGTGTAAATCAATCCATTTGTTTACAAGATCTGTTCCACCAAGATCATGAGCCTTTTTGATTAATAATCGCCTTCTTGAATCAAGAACTTGGTTTCTAAACTCTTTAATGATCATTCTAACATCACTTTGTCCGATAATAGCACTCCCACCTACAAATGCCCTTCCTCCATCTGCAAAACATGCACCAATATTTTCTAAATTTACTCCCCCATCTACTTCGATATATCCTTCAAACTTGTGATCATGAAGATCTTTAGTAATTCGCTGTATTTTTTCATGCGTAGATTCTATAAATTTCTGACCGGATTTACCTGGAACTACTGACATGACGATTATTTGGTCTAACATTTCGACAAATTTGTAAGACCATTGTGGAAGATCTGTATCTGGATTAATTGCAAGACCAATTCCAACTTGATTCGAATGTAACTGATCACATATTTCACCAAAACTAGATTCGTCACATACTTCGGCATGAACTGTAATTATATCACTTCCAGCATCTATGTAATTACGAACATGTTTCACTGGATCATTGATCATAAGGTGTGTGTCAAAAGGAAGTAGTGATAGCGGACGAAGTTTCTGAATTTCTGTATGATCAAATGTTTTGTTAGGTACAAACTGACCATCCATCACATCTAGATGAATATAATCAGCTCTTCCCTCGTTACATCGTTCAACCTCTTTTCCAAGATTTGACATATCACCTGCAATAATTGAAGGTGCAATCATAAATTGAGATTCAAGCTCATCATCAATAATGGGAACAATGTCTTGTTGAGGAGCTTTTCCATGCCATTGCGGATTATCTTCCATATGTTCTACTCCTTTGCCTTTGACGGTTCTAGCAATAATTATTGATGGGAGTCCTTTGGTTTCATTAGCTCTTCTTATTGCATCAGAAATTTGTTCAGTTCTATGTCCATCAACCTCTATAACATTCCAACCAAAAGAACGCCATTTATCACCAGTCTTCCATCTACTCGCATCTTTCCACATCTCTGACAAATCGTTACCAACTAATTCCTCATCTAGTGGCATGATTTTTTCTGTATAGGAATCTTGTTGTATGAAATTTCTGTCAAGGAATGCCGTAATGTTATCAATCTTATACTTTGCAGCTGTCATTGCTGCCTCCCAAACTTGACCCTCATCAGACTCGCCATCACCAATAATTGTGTAAATTCTATTATTCTTACCGTCAAGTCTTGCAGCCAATGCATTACCTATAGAATATGATAATCCAATTCCCAAGGAGCCACCACAAAACTCAACCCCCGGACATTTAAGATCTGGATGACCCTGAAGCTTGCTTCCAAACTGTCTCAATGTTACAATATCCTTAGGATCAAAATATCCAGCTACTGCCATATTTGAAAAAAGACCGGGTGATGCATGACCCTTTGAAAGTATAAGCTTGTCACGATCTTCCCAGCCTGGATTTTTTGGATCGTATTTCAAATACTTGAAAAATAAACAGCCCAAAATTTCAGCCATAGAAAAAGATCCTCCTGGATGACCAGAGCCAGCAGCAGCTGTAGCCTTAATCACAAGTTTTCTAGCCTTAAGAACCTGCTTTTTGATCTTATAGTAATTCAGTCCCATATAATAAAAATCAGGTATCACATGTATAATTGCATATATTTTGATCCTTTTTTCAATGAATTAAATATAATTATGACAATTTTAATTAGTAGGTGAATATTGGCTTTGAAGATTCAGGATAGTGTACCATTGGTGATCTATGATAATGAGTGCTATGTATGCGTTCAGTTTGCTAAACTTGTCAATTATTTGGCAAAGGGTAGACTATGTCTTGTTGGTCATTACACAGATTTTGGAAAAGATCTCAGAGATAATTTTCTTGATTCAAGTGCACTAAAGATGTTTTGGTTTATTGATAGCAAAACTGCTTATGGTGGAAGAGCAGCTATTTCTCCATTGTTTTCTGCGATTTTGAATAGTAGTAAATCTTTTCCAAAGAAAAAAATTCAGAATGATAACACTCTTAGATGTAAAAGTCCAGCAGCAGTATTTTTTCGTTCAGCAAGTCTTCTAACTAATAGTAAAAAGATCAAAATACCAAAATAATTAAGATAAAACTAGTACCCACGCTGATTTCTATCAGGTTTATCTATATTCGGATTTCTAAAACCATGTTTTTCCATCATATGATTTAGAAACAGGATATCGTTAGAAAAATTCTCTCCACACACAGAACAAGTAGGCACACAATCTCCAAATCTATATGACTATTAATTATTTGTATAATAAAATGCCAGCACTACTACTTCCCAAGAGCTCTCGCATCTTAGTAACACAGCAGCGACATTGGGTTTGACTTCCAGGTTCGGAATGAGACTGGGTCGCACCCCAACGCTATGACCGGCTTATTGAGTATGAACCAATCTTATCTATTAACGTAACTATATTATGAATCATAAAAATGAGTATTTTGTTCTTCATATTTTCTCACGAGATATAAATTAAAGATAAGATCAATATTGGCATGACTCACCGTATAGCAGCATTAGACAAAGATTTGTGTCAGCCAAAAAAATGTGGTTTAGAATGTATCAAATACTGTCCTGTGAATAAATCAGGAGCTGATTGTATCATATTAAATGAAGAAACAAAAAAGGCTCAAATTGATGAGGATATTTGTAACGGGTGCGGTATTTGTGTGAAAGTTTGTCCATTTGATGCTATTACAATTGTTAATTTGGCAACAGAACTTTCGACTGATAAAATTCATCAGTATGGTATCAATTCATTCAGATTATACAAATTACCTACACCAAAAAAAGGTGAAGTTGTTGGATTGTTAGGTAGAAACGGTATGGGAAAAAGTACGATAGTCAATATTCTATCAGGAAATTTAAAACCAAACTTAGGAAATTATAATGAACCACCCGACTGGGATGAAATACTAAGATACTATAGTGGAACAGAACTCAAATCACATTTCGAACAGATTAGTGAAAATATTATCAAATCCTCTATAAAACCACAACAAGTATATGATATTGTAAATGCTTTTGATGGTACAGGAAAAGAACTTTTAGCAAAATATGATGAGCGAGGAATTACAAATGATTTAGTAAAAAAATTGGATTTGAAAAATTCATTAGAACAAAATCTTCAAGAACTAAGTGGAGGAGAGCTTCAAAGACTAGCTGTAGCTGTTACAGCATCAAAAAATGCAGATTTTTATTTTTTTGACGAGCCCTCATCATATAATGATGTATTTCAAAGAACAGGAGTAGCGAGAGTTATTCATAGCTTAGCTGAACTTGGTAAAAGCGTGATGGTTGTAGAGCATGATCTAACATTATTAGACTATCTCAGTGATTACATTGAAGTGTTATACGGTGTTCCTGCAGTGTATGGAATTGTGTCGGGTATAATGTCAACCAAAGTTGGAATAAATGTATTTTTGGATGGATTTCTTCCAAATGAAAATGTAAGATTTCGTGACAAGAAGTTTACGTTCGATGCAACAACATCACAAGATGAATTTCAACATGGTGATAAAATTATCTCTTACCCAAAGCTTGTAAAAAAATATCCTACATTCTCGGTAACAATTGAGCCTGGTTTTGTAAAAAAAGGTCAGTTACTTGGTGTTATGGGAGCTAATGCATTGGGTAAAACTACTATGATGAAAATGATTGCCGGTGTAGAAAAACCAGATATTGGTACTGTAGAAAAAAAACTCAAGATTGCGTATAAACCACAATATCTCTCAAATGATATTGATGTTGAAGTTGTATCAGTTTTGGATAAAGCAAATCAAAGTCCAATTGAGGATAGTCAGGAAGAGGAACAGATAGTGGATCCTCTAAAAATTAAAAAGTTGTATAATAAATCTATAAAAAATTTATCTGGTGGTGAACTACAGAAAGTCGCAGTCGCTTCGTGTTTACTACAAAAAGTTGATGTGTATGCATTGGATGAACCATCTGCATTTTTAGACGTTGAAGATAGAATAGCTATTGGAAAATTTCTCCAAAAATTTGTACGTTCGTTTGGTAAATCAGCAATAATTATAGATCATGATTTGCAATTAATGGATCTCGTCTCAGATTCAATGGTGATTTTTGAGGGTACTTCAAGTATTGATGGACATGGTTCTTCACCTTTACCTAAATCAGAAGCTATGAACAGATTTCTGAAATCCCTTGAAATCACTTTTAGGAGGGATGAAAAGAGTTTGCGGCCTAGAGTAAACAAAGAAGGAAGTAGATTAGACAAACAACAAAAAAACTCTATCAATTATTATTACAGAAATTGACACGTATGCTAAAAAAAGCATTAGAAAATATTCTTTCAGAAAAAGAAAGTATGGAATTATTTTCTTCGTTTGATCAGGTTGGTGAAATAATAGTACTAAGAATTCCTGATTCATTACGTACAAAAAAGAAAATCATAGGTGAAACCCTATTAGAACAAGTAAAAACAGCGAGATCAGTATTTTATCAATCATCACCAGTTAAGGGTGAATTTAGAACTAGAAGTTTAGAAATTTTGGCTGGGATTGATAATACACAAACCGAATACAAGGAGACTGGATGTAAATTTATTGTTGATGTAGAAAAGGCATTTTTTTCTCCTCGTTTATCTACGGAACGTGAAAGGATTGTTGGTTTGGTGAAAGATGGTGAGATTGTTGTTAATATGTTCGGCGGTATCGGAATGTTTTCTATTTTGATAGCAAAAACAAAAAAATGTACTGTCTATAATATTGATATTAATCCTGAGGCAACAAAATTATGTAATAAGAATATTGAAATTAACAAACTTGTAGGTAATGTAATATCAATAGAAGGTGATTCTTCAGAAATAAAAAATCATAATATAGAAAATAAATCAGACCGAACATTAATGCTGTTACCTGAACAATCAGACAAATTTCTGGATTCTGCGATTTTAACTACAAAGAATAATGGTGTGATTCATTATTATTCACATATACATGCAGACAAAAAATCTGATGCCCCAAAATTATCTGAACAGCATTTCTTAGAAACAACCTCTGTCAAATCTACTATATTAGGATCAAAAATAGTCAGACCTGTTGGTCCCAGATTCTATCAAACAGTTGTAGATGTAAAAATAAAAAAATAGATTATGTTTCGTCGTCCTGAATAGTAGATGAAGGAGAAGATTTTGTAGTTGCCATTACATATCCTATCCATGAAATAACTCCAAGTATACCTCCAATAATTGTCAAAATAGATAACTGCAAAACAATTGGGCTCCATTCAGATAACATAATCAAATATGCATATACAAAAAAAGCCGATATAGCAAGAATAAATATTATGATTCCACCAAATTTTCGTCTAGACATATGCTAAAAATCAAATGTAGTTATTTATTTTAATCTAGTCAGATAAATTAATAGCCATAAGATATGCATCTTCGCCATCTCGATAATACGTTTTTAATCTTTGATTCATAGAGAAGCCTAATTTTTCATATAATCTTACAGCATCATTATTGCTACATCGAACTTCTAGGTACATTTCTCCACACTGTCTCATTTTTACACCTTTTAATGATTCATTTACTAGTTCGCTACCAATACCTTTTCCTCGATGTTCATCTATTACTGCAACAGAAACCACATGACCTTTTTTTACAAAACCCAATTTTTTAAAATTTGAAAACCCATATTCCATTTTACACATTATATATCCAATAAGTTTACCCGAAATCTCAGCTACAAGAAATGCTTCGGGTAATTCATCAAGAAGACTTTCATAAAAATAATCAGAATAGTGTTCGGGGAGAGTTTTCAAATTAATCTCCATAACAGGTATAATATCAGTTGGATCACATCTTCTAATGATGCAATTTCCTATTTGTCTAAGTATAACCTGCAATATTTTCTAATAGTTTTAGCAAATATTTAATTTTAAAGGCAAAAACCAATTAATAGATTATATTTTTACTATTAATATGACCGAACCGTCCCAAGATGATATTACGCGGATAGTATCTTCTATCTTTGATATACAGGAGACTATTGTATCTACTGAAACATTAAGATTCAAAATAGATAGTTATGATTTCAAAGATAAATTTGTGAGACTTGCTCAGAACCTAGAACTTTTAGGTATGATGACTAGATTAGAAAAATCTTATGATGGATTGTATCTTGATATTTCTAGAATAGCCAAACCTAAAAAAAAATGGTTATCAAAATCGTTTGTACCAAGAATTCTTTTTGTTGTAACCGTGATCATGGTATTGATTGATGGTTACTATAGAACTGATTTTGTCAATAGTCTTTCTTTTATCGGTAATCCAACAGAGATGTCAATTTTGTATGCGTTTTCACTTATCGGAATTTTGGGAGTTCATGAATCTGGTCATCTTATTGCAGCTAAAAAACATAAAATAAAAACAACATGGCCCTATTTTATTCCAGGTGTACCAGTTTTTGGAATACCTACATTTGGTGCGCTGATCCAATCTAGAGGATTAACAATTAATCGAGATATCTTATTTGATGTTGCAATTGCTGGTCCTATTGCAGGTTTAATCATAGCTATCATTGTCTCAATGTTTGGAGCATTAACATCACCAGTAATAGACAATATGTTAACTGATGAATTGAATGATGGATGGCAATTAATGGAAATGAATATGCCAATATTCATGATAGTTTCTCTTGAAATTTTTGACAAGGGAGATGGACATGTAATTATGTCCCCTATCTTTTTTGCTGCATGGCTAGGATTTCTTATTACATTTTTGAATTTGCTGCCTGCCTGGCAATTAGATGGAGGTCACATGGCAAGAACTTTGTTAGGCAAAAAATGGCATAAAATTGCAACATATGCGAGTACAGGACTTTTAGCTGTGTTGGGTTATTGGTTTATGGCATTATTTATTTTATTTTTAAGTAGTAGAAGTGGAGATATGAAACCACTTGACGACATTTCTCCTTTATCAAAAAATAGAAAAAAACTGTTTGTTGTTATAGTAATTCTTGGATTTTTATGTGCTCCATTACCATCTTGGATATTACCTTAAAAAAGTACGTGCCCCATCAGAAATCACTTTAATTTTTTGGTTTTGCCCCTGAGTTTTTAAAATATGATCCATTACTTTTTTGATTCCGTTAAACTGTAACATATTTAGTTTTTTTGTATAAAATTCTGGTAATATAGATAATATGCCAATCTGAAATTTCTTTTGTATTTCTGTGAGATATAAAAGATTCTCCATACCATCTATGTATTTTGACGGTTTTTTTAATTGATCAATATTTAGTCTATCATCAATATAATGTCGGATTGCATCTGAACCAATACCATGCCTACATTCAGCTGTTAAAATTGCAAGTCCATCATTTTTCAGTGCATTTGTACAATTCCATAAAGATGATAAAGATTTTCCTAATGTATGGTTACTTGATTCTTTTCCTGTACTTATTATCATTGTTCTGTGTTTACCTATGTCTGCTGCTGTGTATGAGCTAAATGCTTTTGTCAATGAAGTTGTAGATGAAGGATGATCTACAGCTAAATCACAAACTCCATTTGAATTTGCGATAATTTCTATTCCTAATATATCAAATTTTTTAGAAAATTTTTGTGCTATTTTGAAACTTTCAACATTTTCTCCTGGTGAAGGCTGATCATTTTTTCGCTTTTCATACGCGGAAAGCATCAACTCAGTTCCAAATTTTTTTAGCAACCGTGTAGATATTGTTTCAAATCCAAATAATCCGTCAAATTCCATCTCACCTAAAAATACTAAATTAGAATTTTCAAGATTATTAAATTCAGAAACATTGTATTCTGGAAGATATTTTTTTAACATAGGCAGAATTTCTTTATCAGCTAAAATGACAGGTTTTTGAATAGATTGTTTTTCATATTTCTCGAATAAAACTGATAACGTCTTTCTAACAGCATCTGATGCGTTTAATACTACAATTTCTGTGGGCTTGGATATATCTAATGATTCTAGTTTAGAATCAATTTCAGAATCTGAAAGATTTGTGCCATTGATCTCGGTTTTTTGCTCTAGATTTTCAGCTTTTATATCCAAAACAACTTCATTTGCGCCATAATTCAACCATATTTCGGGCATAAATCATGCTAAAACGTAAAGCAAAATAAATCCAGTTTAGTTAATTTTGGTATGGAGTTTGTTAAAGAGTTTGCAATATTTTTATACAAAAATAACATCATTAAATTTGGAAATTTTACACTAGCAAGTGGTAAAAATAGTCCTTACTATATAGATCTTAGATTAGTTCCTAGCTATCCACACCAATTTAGAAAAATGATAAAAAACCTACAAAATTTAATCGATAAAAAAACAGGTTTGGAAAACTTTGACGCTTTAGTTTCTGTTCCTACTGGAGGTCTTGTCATTGCGTCAGCCCTTGCCATTGAAACTGTCAAACCACTAATCTATGTACGAAATAAATCAAAAGAACATGGCACTTCAAAATTAATCGAGGGTAAGTTATCTTCTAATATGAAATTAGTGATGATAGATGATGTTGCTACTACTGGTAATTCAATTTTAAACGGTATAAAACAAATTCAAGAAGCTGGCTCAATAATTTCAGAATCATATGTTATTGTAAATAGGCTAGAAAATGCAAATAAAGCAATGGATTCAGTCGGCGTGAAACTTTATCAGTTAACTGATATATTAGAAATTACAAAAATTCTGTTTGAAGAACGTTTGATTGATGAAGAAATATTAGAAAAAATTAAAAAACAGATAGATCAAGCATCATAAAGCATTAGATCTTTGTCTTCTAATACTGCATGTATATTATGTACTGATTTATAGACATCAGACTCTTTTTTTGCTCCAGTGCAAACTAGTTTGCCTGATGCAAATAAAAGTAATACAGTTTTTGGATCTACCATTCTGTGTATTAAACCAGGAAATTGTTCTGGTTCATACATACTTCGAGGTAATTTTCTTGCTGCCTGTTCAAGATGAATTTTTCCTCCCAAACTACCAGATGCAACTATATTTTGGATTGTTATGACAGCTTCTTTTTTGATTTTGATTTTACCTTTACGTAATTGTTGTACAACAGAACGAACAGCTTTGATAGCCATATCCTCGGATTTACCACCTGTGCATACCATTTTGCCTGAACGAAAAATCAAAGTTGCAGTTTTAGGTGAAGTTAATCTAAACACTAATCCTGGAAATTGATCAGGATGCCATTCAGTAGATGGGAATTTTTTAGTTACATCAGCAAGATCTATTGCTTGATCAACTGAGGCAGAAGCAACTACATTTTCAATACTAACAATTGGTTTTGTTTCTGTCATGTTATATTGTTAAATACTGGCTTTATATATCACACTAAAAATTCTTGCATACAAAATAATATACTCTGTTTCATGCTTTGGCGGCTCAGTCAAATGCCTTTACATCATTTATCAGCTATAACTCTGATTCTTCATTGCAGCCAAAATAACTAGCTTATTGCTTGATTTAAAACTAGTTGAAAATATATGCAAAAATAATTTTTAAAAATAATTATGGGCCTGATGGGCTTCGATCCCGTGGCTCCCCGATTATGAGTCGGGTACTCTACCAAGCTGAGTTACAGGCCCTATCAAAAATCATTTTTTCTTAGTAAAAAATGTTATAGAAATCAGCAGTATGTTTCAAAACAGCCATCTAGTAACAAATTTTGGCATGCTAGCGAGTTATTAGCCGCATTAAGTATCGTTTGTTCATCCTTGGATGAAGCATCTATAGCGTTTTTCCATGATTGAGCATGTCTTATATCAGCTTCTGTATGCTGTTTTAGGTACACAGTAGCATCATCACTTGTAAGACCATAATATTCAGCCAAACCTTCTAATTTGGTTTTACTGATTTTTGGTATCTCTTTTTCAAGTGCATACATAGCAGTTGAACCGGTGTCAAAAGAATGCATTATTGAAAATAATCCTTCGATAGCCATAGTTGTTTTCTCCAATCCATTACAGACTTCTAGATCATAAGCAGAAACGCCTAATGCATCAGCAAATTTAATCCATAGTTTAATATGATTGGTTTCTTCGTTTTGGTTAAAATCTAATTCATCATACATCGATTCTGGAGCGGTATCTAATAATGGAGTCATAAATCTAGGAATAGCTTTAACCAGTTGATAGTATTCTTTAGAATATCCAGCTAGTGCATCTTGTGTTAACTTACCTTCAGACCAAGTTTGATAAAATGGATGTTTAAGTAAACTTCGTTCTTCTATTAGTATATCTATTTTTTGAATTAAATTACTCATGATAAGCACCCATTTTGGTTATAAAAAAATCTTTTGAGTGACCAAAGAATTTTATTCATTGTATTCAGATCGGTTTTGTATGCTCCTGTAGTGTAGTCCGGTCAAGCATTTAGGCCTTTCACGCCTGAGACTCGGGTTCGAATCCCGACGGGAGCACTTAAGTTTAATATATTTCTAAATGGTATTTCAAATTGAAAGTTTTGGATATAAAAAATTTAGAATCAAACCTGATTGCAAATTACAGTGAATATGTTGAAAAAATTAATTCGGCCTTAGATACTGAATTAGATTTATACTCTAAATCTGAATTCAAGGAACCTTTGAAATATGCACTGGGCGAAGGAAAAAGAATCAGACCGATCATTCTTTTGTTATCATCAGAATGTGTAGGAAAAATTAATGATAATGCTTTAGCACTTGCATGTGCCATTGAATTTTTGCATACTGAATCTATAATTCATGATGACATTATAGATAATGAAACAGTGCGTAGACGAAAAGATCCTTTCTATATAAAATATGGATACAATACGAGTGTTCTTACTGGTGATTTTGTTTTAGGATTAATTTTGAATATTGCATCAAGGATTAATCATCAAAAAATTACGAAAAATCTTGCTACTGCTGCTATGTTAATGAGTGAGGGTGAAATTATTGAAACTAGGCTCGAAACAAGTGAAGATGTAACTTTTAATGATTATCTCAAAGTGATAGAATACAAAACTGCAATAGCATTTGAAACTGCTTGTCGACTAGGTGCTATTATTGCAGGTGGTACAGATAAAGAAATAGAATATTTAGCAAGCTACGGTAAGAATGTTGGAATTGCATATCAAATCAGAGATGATTTACATGACTGGAAAAATGAAGATAAATTATTTAATTTTATAATTAAAAAAAGTACAGATCCCAGAGATGTTTTTAATCATATGGATGAATTACAGAAAGAATATTCTGAATTAGCTCTTTCTAGTATAAGAAAATTAAATGATTGTAACGCAAAAAATAGTTTAGAAACTTTGGTTATGTTAACGAAAACTAAGGTGTAGATATAATATCAAGTGTTGGAGTTGCATACTCTGCAAATTGTATTATTGGTTCTGGATAGACTCCTATAGTTACCATGAATATTATTGAAAATATCATTACAGCTATAATTGATCTTGGTTCTTTGATTCTCTTTTCTGTTTCACCTTCAAAGTACATCTTTCGTATTATCCAACCATAATAAGCCAAAGATAATGCACTGTTTAGAACTCCTGCTACGGCAATCCACGGACCCCACCATACTACTGTTCCAGCATCAATTGCAGAACCAAACAGCATTAATTTACTCCAAAATCCATTAAGTGGTGGAACACCTGCCAATGCAAGTAAAGATATCACTAATCCTAATGATGTTATAGGCATTCGTCTTCCAAGACCTTTTATTTTTTCAATATGTGTAACCGCTAAAACTGTTACAATTCCAGCAACTGCAATGAACGCTGCACCCTTCATCACAGCATGGTTCAGTATGTGAAATAGGGATCCTTGTATTCCCATAGGAGAAAATGGTGCAACAGATAAACCAATCAATATGTATCCTGCATGACCAATACTGGAATAAGCTAGCATTCGAGTCAGGCTTCTTTGCATTACAGCAGCAATATTACCAACTGTCATAGTCATGACAGCAATAATGCCCAATGCGAGTGTCCAATCAAGGCTTAGGGCCACAGTTCCCATGACAATAACTCTTAATGCGGCAGCGAATCCTGCCTTTTTTGTACCAGCTGCTAATAGAGTTGTAATAGTTGGTGGTGCTCCCTCATATGCATCTGGTAACCACATATGAAATGGTACAAGACCCATTTTGAAGCCAAATCCAGCAATAAACATACCTACAGCCAATAATGCAACGGGAATCAAATTTGCATCAAGAACCATAAAGCCTTGAATTACTTCACCTATGTTTGTAGAACCCGTAATTCCATATGCTAGAGATATACCATAAATTATGATTGCAGATGCAAGTGCGCCAAACAAAAAGTATTTTATCGCAGCCTCATTAGAAATTGGATCCTTTTTCAAAAACCCAACTAGTATGTACGTTGGAATGCTCATCAACTCCCATGCAATAAAGAGCATTACTAGATCTGTAGCATATGCTACAAGAACCATTCCTATGGTGGATAAGAGAATTAATGAAAAATAAACAGATATGTTGCTTTTGTTTTTCATGTAACTGAATGAGCCGACTGTTGTGAATATTGCTACAATTAACATTGCAATTGCAAAGAATGCACCAAATGCATCGTCAACAAGAACGTCTTCTGAAAAAATTGCGGCAGGTGATACATGATCAAGTGCTAACTGATACAGGATATATCCAATTGAACCAAATAAGGCAAGGAGAGTTACTATACCATATGATACTACTGTACCCTTTTCCTTCATTGCGATACCCATTAGTGGAAGTGCAACTCCAACACTGCCTAGAATGGCAAGAATAATTATTGGAGTTGATGTTAGCTCGATCATCTCATATCACCTATACTAATAATATCAGAACTACAAACAGTAATCCTGCTCCAAATACGTAAAGATATGATTGTGCTACACCGGTTTGTGTTCCTTGAACTACTTTTGCACTCCAACCAACCGCGCGTTCCAATCCAACATTCATGCCAGTGTCAATTGCAGTTTTTTCAAAGTATCTCCATATTGCTCTAGAAGCCCACAAAGGTGCAGTGACAAAGCCCCAATAGATCATTGCATTTAGGTACCATCTATTTAAAATTAATTTGTGTAAAGAGTAAAAGAAAATATTTGAATTAACAAACTTGGCAGGGTCAACCCAACGACCGATATAGAAGATATATCCGAGACCAAAGCCAACTGAAAATGCTATCAATGATGCACCGACAGCAATTGGATTAAGACCAGACAAGAAGCCTAATGATTCTGAATGTTCTATATCGATGTATGGAGTATGAATGCCAAATGATTCATCAAGATATTCAGTAAAGAGATGGTGAATTCCTTCTTCAGCTGAAAATCCAACTATTCCAATTCCAATTGTCAATACTGCTAGAATTCCATATGGAATCCACATCGAACGTGGGGCTTCATGAACATGATGTCCTTTACTTTCCATCTTTTCAATATGCTTACTTTCTTTGCCAAAGAAGACCATACCCATCATTCTTGTGGTATAAAATGCCGTAATAACCGCGGTCAAAACTGCTATGATGAAAATTGGTAATGCCCACTCATTTCCTGATTCGTAAACAGCAGCAAAAATTGCATCTTTGCTCCAGAATCCCGTGGTAATAAATGGGGCACCCATCAGCCCTAAACCTGCAGCCCACATGAATGCATATGTTTTCCGCATCTTTTTCCGCAAACCTCCCATATCTGTCATAAACCGTGAACCGACAACATGCAACAATGAGCCAGCAGCCATGAATAATGAAGCCTTAAACATGGCGTGGGATATCATGTGAAAGAATCCAGCGGTATATCCATCAACATATTGTTGTGATAAACCAGCAACGCCAAGAGCCATCATCATGTAACCAATTTGTGAACCAGTTGAATATGCCAAAACTTTCTTGATTTCAGGATTAACCATTCCTTGAGTTGCAAGCAGTAATGCAGTGATCGCACCAACCCAAGCAATAATTTCAAAGAATTGATCTGCCATGATTCCAGCAGCTGCTAATGCAAAGACAATTGGTCCAATTCTTGCAACCAAAAATACACCAGCCTTGACCATTGTTGCTGCATGAATCAATGCAGATACAGCAGTAGGACCGGTCATAGCCTC
>Ga0208747_1000057_pt1 | contig 27960 bp, 26 predicted proteins | sample Knorr_S7_td_AAIW_FD_185597 | JGI IMG/M metagenome (GOLD analysis project Ga0208747, IMG submission 185597) | Marine microbial communities from Southern Atlantic Ocean transect - Knorr_S7_td_AAIW_ad_750m_LV_A (SPAdes) (version 2) | ecosystem: Environmental > Aquatic > Marine > Oceanic | place...
AATATCAAAGTTGAAAGGCATATAACGCTAGTTATTTTATATTAAACGAATTATTTCAGGTCAAAAGAATAAATTTTAACATGAAGGGATTTTTTCCAAAGCTTTTGATATATCGGATTCTGTAACAGTAAGCGAGAACCTAACATAATTATCGCCAGCATTTCCAAAACCAGAACCCGGAGTAACAACTATTCCGTTATCTAGTAGTTTCATTGCAAAACTTTCACAATTTTCATTAACCTTCATCCATAAATAAAATGTTCCAGATGGTATTTTAACTTCATATCCAAGTTTTGATAAACCATCTGAAAGAAGAGACATTCTATTTTCATATGTTTTTATATTGTCAAGAATTTCTTTAGGAGGAATACCATTATTGTAACTATCCAGAGCAGTTGAAGCTGCATGTTGAATGAATTTTGGTGAACCAGAATCAATTTGATTCTTTATTTTTTTAAGTCCGTCAATCAGAGTCTTATTGCCAACAGCAAAACCAATTCTATAACCAGTCATGTTAAAAGTCTTAGATAGAGAATGAAACTCTATACTATTTTGATGTGCATTATCACATTGGAGTATAGAAGGAGCTTTATAACCACCATAAGTGATTTCAGAATAAGCATTATCATACACTATGATAGAATTTTTTTCATTACAAATATTGACAATATTATTAAGTTCGGAAGTTTGTATAACAGCACCCGTAGGATTGTTAGGATAATTCAGATAAATACCGGAAAAGTCAGATTCTTGTAATTGAGTGGTTTGCGGAATGTAATTAGATTCTTCAGATAAATCAAGAATCAAGGGTTTAAAGTCATTTAGCATTGTGCCGCCATGTTCATAGAGGGGATATCCAGGATTAGGTACGGCAATTGTGTCGCCAGAATTTAGAAATGCGCGGAAAATATGGGCCAGACCTTCTTTTGAGCCAATTAAAGCGCATATTTCTTCGTCAGGATTAAGAGATATATTGAAACGTTTTTCAAACCAAGAAGATATACTATCTCGAAATGATTTTTCTCCTGCGCTTGATGAATAATTATGATTACCGGGAATTGAAAGTCCTTCGGCTAAAGATTGATTGATAAAATCAGGAGTGGTCAAATCAGGATCTCCAATACCAAAACTTATCAGGTCAATGCCTTCTTGGCGTTTTTTAGAGATTAGATTCTCAAGCTTAGCGAAAGGATATGGTGGAAGAGAATTGAGTCTAGTAGAAGTTTTCATTTAAACCACGTAACAACTTTTTGTCCCTTTATTAAATCATTTATAGTTTCGCGTTGTCGGATTATTTTAGAATCTTTTTTATTAATCATTACTTCCGCAGCTCGTGGCCTCGTATTATATTGTGAACTCATCGAGAATCCATATGCTCCAACGTTAAGAATTGCTAATAAATCACCTTCTTTTACATTGCCAAGCTTTCGGTTTTTTGCAAGAATGTCCGTATTTTCACAGATTTGTCCGCAAATGTGTATAGATTCATTACTTCGAGAATTTAGTCTACTAGCATTAACAACATGATGATAAGCACCATATAATGCAGGGCGAAGTAATGTATTCATTCCTGCATCTGTACCAACGTATTTTACTGGGCCTTTTTTGATTGAATGAACATTAGTTAATAAAATAGTAGAATCCGCAACAAGATATCTGCCAGGTTCAACAAATAGCCAAGGTTTGTCAAGAATCTTAGAAGATTTTCTACCATTAAAAATTTTACCGATATCAGAACCAACTTTCTTTATATCAAGTGGTTTTTCCGGAGGCTTATACGGAATACCAAATCCGCCACCAATATTAATGAAATCAAGTGAGATTTTACATTCTTCGACAATTTCGACGGCAATGTCAATCAATTTACTAGTCGCTTTTTTGAAATAAGATGAATCAAGAATTGATGAACCGGTCATCATATGTATGCCGAATTTTTTCACTCCTGATTTTTTTGCAAGACGGTAAGCAGCAACAGCGTCTTTTTTACTCATACCGAATTTAGTGTTTTTTCCACCAAAAACTAATACACTATGTGAACCACCGCCAATTCCAGGATTGATTCTGAAAGAAATGGAATTTGGAGTTCCAATCTTAAGAAGTCGAGGAAGAATAGATGAACTATCAATATTAATAATAATTTTTTGTTTTAATGCATAAGAAAGTTGATCGTCAGAATTATAGTTTCCAGTATACAAAATATCTTTACTAGAAAAACCAATTTTTTTAGCAAGGAATATTTCTTCAGGGCAAGAACAATCAGCGCCACTTCCTAAAGAATTGAATAATTTGAGGACTGATAGATTATTGTTGGCTTTCACGGCATAATTAATCTTGAATTTATCATAATGTGAAGAGAAAGCCGAATAAAGGTTATTATAATTAGAAATAATTCGTTCAGAATCAGTAACGAATAACGGAGTACCGAATTTACTGGCGAGTTTACTAGTACTGACATTTGCAAAAAAAAGTTTTCCATTAATATTTTTTAGAGGAGTTTGTATTTTCCACATATTTATTTCACTAACGAGATATTACATCTTGCATACTATAAATTCGCGGTTCAGAGACATTATGAAGCCAATGAGCTGCAGATAGTGCGCCTCTGGCAAATGCTAATCTAGAGAATGCAATATGTTCGAGTCTAAGAATTTCATATTGACCGGCAATATTAATCTCATGAATGCCAGGAGTTCCACCTATTCGTTCTGATGTAACTTCAAGTTCAGATTTTTCGCGTTTTCCATGTTTACTACGATCAAAGATAAGATTTTCATATCCTTTAGATTCAGAGATTATTTTAGCGAGTGAAAGTGCAGTTCCACTAGGGGAGTCGATTTTTTTAGAATGATGTTTTTCATTAATACTTATTTCAAATTCTTCAGGTAATAGGCCAACTAACTCAGATAGTCGATATAGGAAGTTCATTCCAATAGAGAAATTTGAAGTGATAAGAGAGGGGACTTTTTGATCAAGAATAGAAATAAGTTTGGAATATTGTTTTTCAGAAAAACCAGTCGTGCCAATAATAATTTTTTTATTGTTTTCTACATAGACAGGTGCATTAACAAGCTCAGAATCAGGAATAGTAGCAGAAATAGTAACATCGGCTTTTGAGATAGCAGAAGATAAATCGTCAGAACTTGTTATCGGAATGTCAGACTCAATAATACCAAGATTAATTAATGATTTGCCAATATTTGGACTATTTGCGGCTTCGACTGCTCCAACAATTTCGAAATTTTCGATACTTTCCTGTATAATTGACCTGCCAAGTCTTCCACAAGCTCCAACAATACAGATTTTAGTACGATTCATAATACAATCCATCTATATATTTATCAGAGTATAATCTTTCCTGAATATTAACATCAAAAAAGCCTTCAATAGGTTTGAATAAATCGCTATTTTCATAAACTAATTTAGATTGTTCAAGTATAAATTTTAATGCTTGTTTAGTAACTAGCCCAAGAGGCTGTCGTGAAGGTCCTGAGGGTAAACCAATAATTCGCATTAGTGTCTTTGTTGGAACAGGATTACGTGATTTAACAACTACATCACCAAGATTAGTTGATTCAGTTGTTTGAACACCAACTAATTTGAATAAAGGAGAGATGGATTTTTCAAGATTTGAATATTGAGAATCATTTTTCAGAGTCGTGCTAACCAATTCAGTAATTGCTGCAGGAACTAAATTCGAAGCAACGGATATTACACCGGTAGATTTGATTTCTTCGTCCTGAATTAATGATACAGTCTTATCGTCGTCTCCAGACAGAATGCAAAAATTTTTACCGCAGAATTTTCTAGTTAGTTTAGCATTATCAAAATTACCAGTAGCTTCTTTTACAGTATTAATATTAGGACAATTGGCATATGCCATTGCAAGATCTTGTGGTAACAATTGAGTTCCTGTACGTCCGGGTATAACATAAGGAATAATATTAACAGAAGGAAACTTTTTTGCAATAATTTCGAGGTATTCTTTACGAATCTCAAGTGAACTAGGTCCGTTATAATAAGGGTCAATAAGTAGAATATTATTTATACCTAAATCGTGAGCAAATTGTGTAACTTTTAGACTTTCAGAGGTATTATTGCTGCCAGTCCCTGCAATAATGACAGTTCTTTCGCCTGCAACATCATACACGGTTTTAATGATTTTTTCATGTTCAGACCAAGACAATGTTGGACTTTCTCCAGTAGTTCCAGCAATAAGAATACCGGAAACATTTTCTGATATTTGGAATTCAATGAGTTTAGAGAGACCCGCATAATCAACTTGATAATCATCAGTAAATGGAGTTATGAGGGCAGTATAACATCCTTTAAACAATTCTTTATCATTCATATTAAACAGTACTTTGAGTTAAGTACTGCGGAAAATAAACAGAAGATAAATATAACAAATAAACCTAAAAACAAGAATAGATAATAAAATTAACAGGGCCCGTAACTCAGCTTGGTAGAAGAACTTCGCCAAAAGTGACCGACTCATATAATAATTGAGACATCGGTTTGTCGTGGGATCGAAGCCCACCGGGCCCACATATAATTAAGAAGAATCTATTGTTACCAATCAAGAGCCTTTGTTTTACTCTTTTTTCGCATTCTCTTGTGAACTAATTTCCAGGACATAATAAATCAATGATTATTACGAATAAGATTCATTTACAAATCAGTGTAATAATCCTTTGACAAAATCGACAATTAGGTTAAAGTAATAAATAATAAATATAAAAAAAATAAAAGAAATTGATATAAATAATTGCATCATTCGTATTTTGAGTGTCGTTAGCCGTCTTAGCTCAGCGTGGTAGAGCAGTTGACTGTTAATCAACTGGTCGCAGGTTCAAGATGATAAATGAAAATCCTGTAGACGGCGCTCAATTATATTAGCTATAAAATGTATTTTTTTGAGAAATTCCGATATGACTGTCTCAGGTTATTATTAGTAATTGTTGATTTAAATCCAAAATTAGACAGTTCTTCAATACTTCCATATTCATTCATATCATGTGAATATTGAATACCACGAATTATATCTAACAATAATCCACCGGCGTTCGGTCCGTCAGTACTTCTCAAGTAAATATCGAATCGAACTTTGGAACCAAGAAATGAATCACCCTCAAGCCAGAAGTAATTAGTTCGAGAATTACCCATAAAATCAACATAATCAGTAGTGCCTGAAACGGTTTGAACGTCATAGGGTAATTCTGATTCAATAGTATTAGACTTAACTTTGCGTTTCAATATGCGCAAATCTTCGTCCACAGTATTATTTGTCTCAATGCCTCCACCTACATCTAATTGATAACTCTTGTTTATTCGTATGCCACGTTCATACATCAGATTCATAAGTCCTTTATGAAAAGCAGTTCCACCGAATTGACTCATTAAATCGTCGCCTACAACAATCAGTTTTTTATCTTTGAAAGTCTTTATGAATGATTCATTGGTCGCGATACTAGTAGGTGTAGCGTTAATAAAACTAGAACCGATATCAGCAGATATTTCTGCGTATTTTTCAGAGCTTTTATGAAGACCTGATGAGATCAAATTAATTACAATATCAGGATTTTTCTTTTTCAGTGAATCATGAAATTCAGATTCCATAAATGGATCGAAACCACTTTTATGTGAGAATTCGATAGAAGATTGAAGGTTTTCATTCATATTATCATCAGATAAGAGTCCTGGTTCAACATTGATTGAAGATACATCTAAATCAACAAATTTTTCTAATTTATTGGAAGAGGAGAATATGCTTTTGTGAAGTTCAAGGCCGATTTTATTTTTTTCAATATCGTAAGCTCCGACTAAATCAATATCAGATATTTTATAATTACCAACTAATGGATGCCAAAGTCCATATTCATCAGTTTTATCTTTGTTATTTTCTATTTTCTTATAATATTCAATACCTTGTACTAATGCACTTGCTGAATTGCCTACGCCAAGAATTACTGTTCGAATCATTTAGTATTAACCTGTGAATAATATAATTTATCGTTTAATCACGGATTACAGAAATAAGGCCAAATAATCCTGACAAGATGAGCACTGCGGAGATGAAATAATATATTGGAACTATTTGAGGTGCAAGTGTTTGAGTAGAAGAAGTATAATTAGCAGACAATAAACCTAGAATAATCAGTATTAGACCGATAGCTCGAAACATTAAATCTGAATCAAGTTTACGATTTGTTACAATTGACATAAATTATATTCGCAATAGCATAGGTATTAGTCTTTCTACAAAGATGGTGCCGGGGGTGGGATTTGAACCCACGAACACCTAAGTGACGGGATGTCATATACTTGGCCCTCCAAGGAGGACGATCTTAAGTCCAGCGCCTTTGACCTGGCTCGGCAACCCCGGCATTATTTATTATTGATTTGAGTAACTTATAATAAATTAAAAGGCTTCTACAATATAATAAAAATAAGAGGTGTAAATAAGAGATTTTGATAATAACAAGAAGAATAGTGGTAATGGTGTTCATAATACCGATAATTTTCGGATTAATAATAGGAACTCAATTAATCGATAATTCGAATAATGATCTAAAGGAGGAAGTTCAAGACAGTTGTAATTTAAGATATGAAAATAACAACAGATACATCAAAGAATATGTGATACCAAGTAAATGTTCAGCCCCAGTTGCAATAACAATTGATAATGAGGGGATAGTATGGTTTATAGAGAATAATCATAGTAAAATAACTTCATACAATCCAGAAGAAAATTCATTTAATGAAGTTATAATTTCAGAAGTTTATTCAGATATCCAATCGTGGAGTATGATCGCAGTTGATGATGATATTTGGTTCACAGATCATCGAAATAATTTTATATGGAAATACATAAAATCGGAAAATATATTTGAACACTATATTTTGCCTACTGAAAATGCATATCCGGTTCAGATAATTAATATTGAAGATAAGATAATAGTTTCAGAAATATTTGGGAAAAAAATTGCAATATTAGATAAGAATAAATTATCTTCTAATACAAGCAACGGAATAAATGAAATTACGCCAGAAATAGATTTAGAAGTTTTAGGAGGCATTGCAACAGATAATGAAGGAAGAATTTGGTTTACAATGCTTACATGGCCAATTGAAGGACATCTAGGAAATTATAAGGATGGAAAATTTACTTCCTATAAATTACCTGAAGGTATTTCATCACCAGTAGGCATAGCAATAAAAGATAATAATATATGGATAAATGATCACGGGTCTAGTCAATTTGTTTTATTTAATCTTGAAAATAACACGTATACAAAATTTGTCACGTCTGCAAGTAAATCAGACTTTACAACAACACTACCTTATTGGAATAAATTTGATAAAGATGGAAATATTTGGATGAATATTCACCAGTCGAACACTATAGCAAAATTTGATACTACTAATCAGATATTGATTGAATACGAGATACCTACAAAAAATTTTGACTGGGGAGGAATATCGAATCCACTTCAATTTGACATAGATAATCAAGGAAACATCTGGTTTACTGAGTGGACAGAAAATAAGATTGCAGTACTAGATGCGCAAAAGGCTCTAGAATTTACTATCGAAACGTCTACAAGGGAAATTCATATGAATAAAAATGAATTAAAAGAAGTCACATTGATAATAGAACCGAAAAATAGGATAATGGCAAATATAAAAAGTTCTGGAACGTTTACAATAAATGGATTGCTAGAAAATGTTTCTATAACATTTGAACAAATAGATAGTGAATTCGATACAATACAAGAAATACCAATTTTGATAAAAGCAGAGAATCTAGAAGTTGGAATATATACAATAATGATAAGTGTAGAGAGTCAAGAAATAACACAATCGATTCCCATAAGATTAATTATAAAATAAGGAAAATTGTATGGGGCGAGGGAGATTTGAACTCCCGATCACTTGCTCCCAAAGCAAACATCTTAGACCAGACTAGACAACCGCCCCAATAACGTATAATTGTCAAAATAAAAAAGCGTATCTAGATTTGATAGAATTAGGTCAAAATAACTTAAGCTTTAAATGCATATTTTATTTATATAGTATATCTTGTCCTCAATGCCTTATAGAACATCACAGAGAGTAAGGACTATTTATTCGGTTATTGCTTCGTCAAATCGTCTAGATATTTTACGCATATTAAATGCAAAAGGACCTCTAAGTTATTCTGAGTTAAAGACACTTGCAGGATTTAAGTCTAAAAAAGAATCAGGTAAATTTGCCTATCATCTAAGAAAGCTAGTTAAACAGTTGCTGGTTACATTAAACAGATCAGAAAGGAGATATACAGTAACAAACTTGGGAAGATTGATTCTGAATTTAACCAGGCAAATAGAGGAACAGAGTGTAATAGAAAGTGGAAAGATTTATGTTAGAACATCTAAAGAAATGATGGAAGAATTCAAGCCAGATAAGATTCTACAAGCATTAGTTAAAGAAGCAGGAATGCCTGTCGATTTAGCGCAAAAAATGACAAGCGAAGCAGAAGCAAGATTGTATAAATTTCAAACAAGCTATCTGACGGCTCCATTGATTAGAGAAATAGTAAATGCATTACTAATAGAACATGGATATGAAGAATATAGGCATAAATTAACAAGAATTGGATTACCTATTCACGATGTGACGCAGATGTTAAAACAGAGTACAAGAAGCGATAACGGAGTTTCGTCACTAGTAACACAAACCTCAAAGGAGGTATTTTCAGAATATCTACTACTGAATCAATTATCAAGAGATGTAACAGATGCTCATTTATCAGGAGATATCCACATTTCTAATTTAGGTGTTTGGGGTTTGAAACCAGATACGATTTTTGTAAATTTGAGTTCACTTCCAACACAAGGAATAAAAGTAAAAGGAAAATTATTGAGTTCGGTTCAAATCAGCAAAGCTGAAAACTTTTCAGACGGCATTATGAATATCGTTTTGCTGACTACTGAATTAAGTAAAGAAATAAACATAGAAATAGCTTACAATAACTTTATCGAATATATAATCAGTTTCTTAGATAATAAAACACTAACAAGTTCAAAAGAAAACATAATACAAATGTTTAAAATGATTTCACAGGTTGTATCAGATGACAGCAATCCGTGTGTATCAATAAATCTTACTGTTCAGAAGAATTTAAAAATAGATGAGAAACAACTTTCAAAGCTATATAAATTAATTTTAGAAAGTTATGAATCATATATACAAACAGTTGCCATTCCAAAGATAACATTAATCATACCACAAATAGATTCGCAGAATACAGAATTATCTAAAAAAATATTCGGAATTATTAAGAAAGGTGGATATATTGCAATAAATACAGATCCAAAAAATAATTTTTCATATACAGGAATAAACAAATCTATTGTAAAGAATAATGCAAGCGGAAACATTGTATTACATGCAGTGGCAATAAACCTACCAAGACTTGCATATGAATCGAATAAAGATGATACGTATTTTAGAGCAAAAGTTAATTTAATTTTAAAAACTGCAATATCTGCATTAGCGACAAGGAGAGAAATAATTGATGACATGATTGGCAAAGGACTATTGCCATTGTTGAATATCAATACAGGAATTATTTCTAACCAAAAGATACCCCTCATAATTAATTTAACAGGGCTAGATGAGGCAATAGACAGTCTTCTAGGTACAAAAGCTACTACTAAAGAGAGAGGAAAATTGGCTGGAAAGATAGTAGACACAGCTATGGAAGAAATAACTAATTCAAGTAAAAAATTAGGCGAAGAATTCGGATTATCTTCAATAGCAGATGATTCTGCAAAAAGATTTACAAATATCGATATAGAGAAATTTGGAAAAGCAAGAGTCATCATAAAATCAGAATCAAAAGAATATCAACAATCAATAATATTGAATTTGGAGGAACAAGAAAAAATTGAAGAAGTATATGCTTATATGAATAAATTCAAAGGAGGGCGTTCTATTTATCTGGATTCGTCGAATTCGACAATTAAGAATTTCTTAGAAATAACTGCAAAAGTAGCAAAGAAAATGACGTTCTTCAAGTATTACTGTAAATTAAAAGTATGTATATCATGTGCTGCGAAGAACGTATATAACACAGAAAAATGCAGCAATTGTAATTCAACATCATTGCAAGAATACCCGATTAGGTAAAGGTATTTTTATAATCAGTAAGTCAGAAACAATTGACCGAATAATAATATATTAATAAAAAACAAGGTTCAAAATAAACTGATTGAATCAATTAACAGGTATTTTCATGTATAGATGAAATATAATTAGATTATAAGGAGAAATATCTTGTCAAAAAAATTTACAGTATGATATCAAATACAGATTTATCCATAGAGTGATATGAATAGATTAATTTTTGAATGGTATAAAATAGATGAACAAAGTGTCGATTTAATTAAGTGTATTTCAACGGACACGCATTTACCGGATAATTTGTTAAATGCTCATATACTTCGACTACATAGTAAATTGTCTCAGTGAGTTGAGGAGATATGGAAATTAATGATACTTTATCCGAAAATGTAATGAAAGTTTTGAAGGCCAGATATTTGTTAAAATTTGAAGATGGAAAACAAGAAAAGCCAGATGAATTATTCAGAAGAGTTGCAGGAGCAATAGCAAGTGCAGATGAAGAATATCAGGACTTTGATAAAGAAGAATCCAAGGAAATATTTTATAAAATGATGAAGAGTTTCGAATTCTTACCAAATTCTCCAACGCTAATGAATGCAGGAGCGCCATTAGGGCAGTTATCAGCATGTTTTGTACTACCTGTGGAGGATAATACTGGTTCAATACTAGATGCAGTAAAAACTCAGGCCATAGTGCAAAAAACAGGAGGGGGAACAGGTTTTTCATTCTCAAAGCTAAGACCAGAAGGAGACCAAGTAGGTTCCACAGGATCAGTAGCATCAGGACCTGTATCATTTATGCAATTATTTGATAAATGTACACAAGTAATCAAACAAGGAGGAAAAAGAAGAGGAGCAAACATGGGAATAGTAAATATCGAACATCCAGATGTGGTAGAATTTATTGAAATGAAACGCAATAACATGAAACTGCCAGAAGAAGCAAAAATTATGAAAGAATTTAATGTTTCAGTGGCAATAACTGACAGCTTTATGAATGGATTGGAAAAAGAAGAATATCATAAATTTATTAATCCAAGAACTGGAAAAGAAGTTTTGAAATGTAATAAATGTAGGAAAAATGTCTATCCGTCGGAAGATAAAGTAAAATGTAAGTTATGTGGAGGAGAAGGTGAAAGAATCAAAGCAAGAGAACTATGGCAGAAAATTATTGATTGTGCATGGGAATGTGCAGATCCAGGATTAATTTTTATAGACAAAATAAATAACAGTAACTCGAATCCAGTTAGAGAGTATTTTAAAATTGAATCAACGAATCCATGTGGTGAAGTTCCACTACTTCCAAATGAGAGTTGTAATCTAGGTTCTATAAATATTGCGAGATTTACCAATGCAAACAATGATGGCATAGATTGGGATAAACTTCGAGAATGTACAAGAAATGCAATACATTTTCTTGATAATGTTGTTACAAAGAATAAATATCCAACAAAAGAAATTGAAGAATTATCACATAACATGAGACGATTAGGACTCGGTGTAATGGGATTAGCAGATTTATTAAGTAAATTAAGAATAAAATATGGTTCAGAAGAATCATTTCGTTTTTCAAGAGAATTAATGAAATTTATTTCAGATGTAGCTTGGAAAATGTCTGAAGAGTTAGCAGAAACCAGAGGTACATTCCCATATTGGGACAAAAGTGATTTTGCGAGAATTGGAAGAAAAGTCAGAAATGTAAATTGTACAATTATCGCCCCTACAGGTTCGATTGGAACAATAGCAAACTGTTCACCAGGGATAGAACCGCATTTTGCTCTAGTTTTTGTCAGGCACTCAAGGATTAAAGAAAGAAGTGAAGACTTTGAAGAACTTCATTACCTAAATGAATCATTTGCGATGGCATTAGAAGACCATAACATCATTCTAGATAAAGAAAAGATAAAAGAAATTTCTGAAAACGGAGGAAGTGTTCAGAATATATCTTGGATTCCTAGAGAAATAAAAGAAATGTTTCCAATTGCAGCAGATTTATCTGGAAATCAACACGTTCTCATGCAATCGGCTTTTCAAGAATTTGTTGATGACGGAGTAAGTAAAACAATAAACCTTGCGAATGAAGCAACTAAAGAAGATGTAAATGAGTCCTATAGATTAGCCTATAACACGCATTGTAAGGGCATAACAGTATACAGAGATGGATGCCTAGATGTTCAGGTTCTAGAAACCGATAAGACTAAAAATCTTCGTGGAAATAAATCAGATAATCGATCTTCACATGTGCTTCCTGGAGGATATAAAAGGCCAGAATACCTTATAGGAAGGACTTATAGATTTACTTATACAAATAGCGGATTATTCATAACAATAAATAGAGATCAAGAAGGAAAGCCAAGAGAAGTATTCATAGAAAGAGGAAAATCAGGAGACGAAGAAAAGGCAGCATATGAAGGAATGGGCAGACTGATTTCAATAGCATTACAGTCAGATGTTGATGTTAAATCAATAATAAAGACAATGAGAGGAATACAAACAAAGAATATATCTTGGCATCAGACAAAAGGTACAAGTATTCCAATTAGATCAGTTCCAGATGCAGTTGCTCATGCATTAGCAGATTCAATACATGCAGAATCGGAAGTAATAATTACAGACAAACAAAAAATAGAGAATGAAGCATTAGAAGTATCAGGTACAAGTACAAATAATAGAAGTAAATGCACAGTGTGTGGAGAAATGAGTCTAATATATGCAGAAGGTTGTAGTAAATGTTTATCTTGTGCTTATTCTAGCTGTGGTTAGAAAGATGAATTTTCTGTAAAGATAAGATAAAGTAATGTAGATCGGATTAATTTTCCATAACTTACTTGATTAAAATATTTTGCAAATACAGTGTGATCAATTTCACTAGGTATCTCATCAGAACGAGGCATAGGATGAAGTAAAATAAGATTTTTGTTTGCTTGATTTAATAGATTTATATCAATTTTATAAGAACCTTTTACTCTTTCATATTCTTGCAAATCAGGAAATCGTTCTTTTTGAATCCTAGTAGTATAAATCACATCAAGATCAGAAATTATATCTTGAAGATTATCATGAGTTGTTATATTTAATCGGTCTTGAAGTTCTAGCAGAGGATCTGGCCGAAGTTGAAGAGGTTTAGGAGAAATAAGGTGGATATTTGGTTTGTAATTAGAAAGAGCGTATAAAAGTGAATAAACAGTTCTTCCATATTTAAGATCGCCAAAAATAGCAATATTTAATCCGTCAACTTTACCACATTCATTCATTATGGTAAAAACATCCAACATCGCTTGTGTAGGATGTTCTTCACTTCCACTACCTGCATTAATTATTGGGCTTTGACAGATTTCGGAAGCGTATCTCGATACACCTTCGCTTGCATGGCGTAAGATTATAGCATCAACGTATTGGTCCATAGTAAGTAGACTATCACTAAGATTTTCCCCTTTTTGTGTAGAGGTACTTGAAGGATCTCCAAAGTTGATTGACTTGCCAGCTAATGAATTCATAGCAGATTCAAAACTTAACCTAGTTCTTGTACTAGGTTCGAAGAACATCAGTCCAATAGATTTGCCACTTAACGAATCATTGGGCAAATTTGTTTTGAGGTTATCAGCGACTTTAAACAAATAGTCTAAATCAGGACGTTGAAAATCCTTTATCGAAACAATATCGCGGTTATAAAATGGATTTTTCAATCTTTTGATTAATGTATACACCCATTAATATAAATGTTACAATAAGTAGAATGAACTAAGAAATGACAGAAACATATGATTTGAGAATAAACAGGATAAAACATGGCACAGTATTGGATCATATTGTAGCAGGAAGAGCGTTTAATGTGCTATCTGCTCTTGACATTAATGGAATGGATGGAAATCAAGTGTCAGTGGCAATGAATGTTTCAAGTAAACAATATAGTAAGAAAGACATAATAAAAATTGAGAATAGGATACTGGCAGTAGAAGAGACAAATCGACTAGCTTTGATAACACCGCATTCAACAATTAACATAATTGAGAATTATGAGATAACAGAGAAAAGAAATGTAGAATTGCCAAAGAAATTTACAGGAGTATTCAAATGTACAAATCCAACATGTATCTCGAATTCAAGCGAGCCAATTATCTCCGAATTATTGATAATTAATAATGATCCTCCAAGATTGAAATGCAAATATTGTACTAGAATTTCATTAACAGAAGAAATACTAAAGTAATAAACAAGAATTTACATTGGTGAAAAGTAAAATAATAAAAAAAGGGTTTAGACTTGTTCCGACAATACTCGTAACATCACTATCATTAACTGGGGTATTAGTAGGAATATATTTACACGAGGCTATAGACAACCCTGCATCAATAATTATTCCATTTATCCTGCCAGTTATAGGACTGATAATAGCTGTTCTACTAACAATGAAATTAGCAAGAATAATTAATTATTAATTATCTTAGCTTCCCAAGATTAATAGAGCGACAACTATTCCATAAATAGCAACGGCTTCTGCAAGTGCAGTAATGATCATACCATATGTTTTTAGGTTTTCATTTTCTGCGGCTGCAGCTAAACTAGCTGAACCTGCTCGTCCAATTGCCATTCCTGCACCGAGGGTAGCTCCTGCAAATGCAATTCCTGCACCGAGGAATTTCATTCCGTCTGAGGATGCTGCACCTTCTTCTTGTGCATATGCTAAAGGCACAAACTGTAAGAATAGTGTTGCAATTATTGTCAAGATTATAAATGATATTTTGTAGTTCATTTTCATTAACTCCTTATGTTCATAATTACTTTTCCAATTCTTTATAAGCCTTAGCTTTTGCAGAAATGATTTCTTTTTTTAGGTCATTAATATCTGAGTCATGTTGCTTTTTAATTTTTTCACTTAATTTTTCATATTCTTTATTATCCATAAATTTCACCTCTTACGTTCAAGTACTTTTTTAACATGTTTTAATCTTGTAAAATCTTCTCTTTCCCTTTCCTCTAATATGGAAGAAATATATTTAATTGATTCATTATAACCGGGAATTATTACATAATCTAATGCGTTAAGTAATCTTTGAGTTTTTTCAAGTGATCTAGCAAGCTCGAGAATTGAATTTTCATATTCTGCAGCGCGTAAAATTCTAGGCAGTGCAAGTCGCATCATTTGAGTTGCATCGTCTAATTTGGAATCAGAGTCGGCAAATCCATAATTTAAACCAATTTCTTTTTCACTAATTGAAATAGTAGGAATTCGGACGTCGACAACGACTTTGACATTAACGTCAACGTCGATATGTGAAGGAGATGTTAGTGCAATTGATTCAAGTTTAGACGAACCTATTGACATGTAGGCGTTAAATAATGATCTATATGCATTAGATAATGGTTCGGACATTTCATTTCTTGCTTTTCCTGCTTTGTCAATCATTTCATCGATATTTTTAAGAAGAACGTCTCTTTTGTCTTCAAGAATTTTATATACAGACTTTGCAACAACGAGACTTCGTTTAACTTTGATTAGTTCAATTTTGGTTGGTGGTGGACGTTTGTTAGAACTTGACATTATTTAGTTACCTTCAGATATGAATCAATTTCATCTTGTTTGACTTTAGTTAATTCATCAACAGGTAATGTACTGAATAAATTCCATGCAATACCCAATGTATCTTCGAGTGTTCGATTTTCATCAAAGCCTTGTTTAAGGAACTTACTTTCAAATAAGTCACCAAACTCTAAATATTTAATATCGTTTGGAGCAAGACCTGCCTTTCCTACAATTTCAGCAAGGGCCCTTAATTCTAATGCTCGAGAATATGCACTATATAATTGACTACTAACATTTTGATGGTCGTTACGCGTTTTTCCTTCTCCGACACCTTCTTTCATCAAACGACTTAAACAAGAAAGAATACTTACAGGAGGATAGATTTCTTTTCTATGTAAATCTCGTCCCAAAACAATTTGACCCTCAGTAATATAACCAGTAAGATCAGGAATTGGATGTGTAATATCGTCAGATGGCATAGAAAGAATTGGGATTTGTGTAAGACTTCCTTTGCTTCCTTTAATCTTTCCAGCACGTTCATAGATTGTTGCAAGATCAGTATACAAATAACCAGGATACCCCTTTCTTCCTGGAACCTCTTCTCTAGCAGCACTAATTTCTCTTAAGGCCTCTGCATAATTTGTCATGTCACTAATTATAACAAGAACATGAGTGTCCTTTTCAAATGCCAAATATTCAGCAGCAGTAAGTGCAACACGAGGAGTGATAATTCTTTCAATTGCAGGATCGTCTGCCAAATTAATATATAAAATACTTCTTTTTAATGCGCCACTGTCTTCTAATGATTTTCGGAAGAATGCAGCTTCACTATTTTGGACGCCGATTGCAGCAAAAACTACAGCGAATTCTTCGCCCTTACCTGGGACCGTAGCTTGACGTGCGATTTGAGCAGCCAAAAGATTATGTGGAAGTCCTGCACCTGAGAAGATTGGTAATTTTTGACCTCTGACAAGAGTATTGAGGCCATCAATAGATGAAATACCAGTTTGAATAAAATCTTCTGGAAAGTCTCTACGTTCTGGATTTATTGATTCTCCATTTATATCAAGGAATTTTTCTCCTACAGGATCAGGAAGGCCATCAATAGGTCTTCCGAGACCATCGAATACCCTACCCAATAATTGATCAGTAACAGGAATTTCCATTGTTTTACCCAAAAATCGAGTTTTTGTTTCAGAAACAGACAGTCCAGTAGTACCCTCAAAGACTTGGACGACAGCAGTACCGCCACCAATTTCAAGAACACGACCTAAACGTTTTGCGCCAGCCGGAGTAGTAATTTCAACTAGTTCATCGAATGCGGAATTAGTTACGCCATTGATAACTAACAATGGTCCTTTGATTTCAGAAATATTAGTATACTCTAAACCAGAAGATCTATTTTGTGTCGACAACAGCTGCTACCTCCTTATTTGATAATTCATTGAATGATGTAAACATAGTCTTTGATAATACGTCCATTTTACTGAGTTCTTCATCTGGAATTTCATATTTAGAACGAATAATTTGTGATATAACAGGTAGACTACGAATTGTTTCCAGAGCGATTCCGTTCTTTAGAGCTTTCTGAGACTCTTTATAGAAATCGGTGTACAATCTCATCATTTTAACTTGTTTTTCAGGACTGCAGTATCTATCAACTTTATCAAAAGCCATTTGTTGTAAGAATCCTTCTTTAATCATACGAGCTACATCAAGGATTAATTTTTCTTCGTCAGGTAGTGCTTCAGGACCTAATAGACGAACAATTTCTTTAAGGACATCTTCACGTTGTAAGATTGTATAGGTTTCTAATCTCAACTTAGGACGATCTGCATCGACATTGTCAACCCACCATTTGTCAATACCTTCTGAATAACCTGAATAACTAGTCATCCAATTAATTGAAGGATAGTGTCTAGAATAAGCAAGTTTAGTATCAAGAGCCCAAAATGTTTTGATACATCTCATAGTATGAGTAGAAACTGGTTCAGTAAAGTCTCCACCAGGAGGAGATACAGCACCAATAACGGTAACGGATCCATCACGGTCAGGTGAACCAAGACATTTAACTCGACCTGCACGTTCATAGAATTCTGCAAGTCTGGATGCAAGATAAGATGGATAACCTTCTTCTGCAGGCATTTCTTCCAATCTGCCACTAAGTTCACGTAGAGCTTCAGCCCATCGACTTGTAGAATCTGCAACTAATACAGTATCATAACCCATATCTCGATAGTATTCAGCCATAGTAATTCCTGTATATATACTGGCTTCACGAGCAGCTACAGGCATATTACTCGTATTAGCAACCAAAACAGTTCGTTCCATTAATGATTTTCCAGTTTTTGGATCTTTTAATTCAGGGAATTTAATCAAAACTTCAGTCATTTCATTTCCACGCTCTCCGCAACCAATATGGAAAACTACACTAGCATCTGACCAAGAAGCTATTTGATGTAATGTAACGGTTTTTCCTGTTCCAAATCCACCGGGTATTGCACCAGTACCGCCTTTAGTAATTGGAAAGAATGTATCGAGAACACGTTGTCCAGTTACAAGAGGTATAGTGGGATCATATCTTTGTGTAAATGGTCGGGCTTGTCTAACAGGCCAATCATGATGCATATTTAATTCAGATTTATTTCCTTTACCTTCAACTATTGCAATAACATGATCTTTATCATAGCTTCCTTCTTTTACAATTTCAGTAATTTTACCTGAAGGTTCAGTAGGTGGAACAAGGATTTTATGGTCAATTAAAGCAGTTTCTTTAACTGTACCTAAAATACTACCAGCATGTACAGTATCACCAACTTTTACTTCTGGAATAAAATTCCATTTTTTCTTAGGAATTGGTGGAACATGAATACCACGAGTAATGAATGTTCCTGCTTTTGCAGCAATCTTGTCTAATGGTCTTTGTAAACCATCATAAATAGTACCCATCATTCCAGGGCCTAGAGTTACAGATAATGGACTACCAGTACCAACAACTGGTTCGCCAGGAGTTAGACCACTTGTAGATTCGTATACTTGTATAAACGCAGTATCTCCAGTAAGCCTAATAATCTCTCCAACAATTTTATCTTTACCAACTTCGACAGTTTCATACATTTGTGCACTGGACATTCCGTCAGCCTTAACTGCAGGGCCACTAATCCAAATAATTTTACCTTTAGCTTGCATCAATAATCAACTATGTTTTTTCATGATTTAGAGTTTAAAAACAATTCGATTTTCAGAAATATATTAAATATAATAGTGAAATTCAGAGAATAACGTTTAGTAATTCTTAAATTGATTATGTATTTAATATATCATGATGGATTCGAAGATTATTGCATTAATTGTTATTGCAGCTATTGGAATTGGAGCGATTTTATTTATTTTACCGGAAGATAATAACGAATTAACTGTAATCGAATCTGAAGTAGTCATAGAGGAACCTGAAGTAGTCATAGAGGAACCTGAAGTAGTCATAGAGGAACCTGAAGTAGAAGAAGTTGTTGTCGAAGAGAATGGAATATTGTCCGGAGAAGTAGAGGTTACAATAGCAAATTTAAAATTTGCCCCATCTGAAATAACAATAAAAAAAGGTACAACGGTATTATGGAAACAAGTTGATAGATCAATAGGTGGAAGTGGAGGAGCCGTAAATTGGCACAACATAGTTGAAGGACCTCCAGGTAAAAGAGGGGATCATGTATTCAAATCTAAAGAACTATCATTCAATGGTGGATTTTCATATAAATTTAATGAAATTGGTGAATTTGAATATTATTGTGAACCACATCCATTTATGATAGGAAAAATTATTGTAATTGAATAGATAACAAATTTTTTTGTTATAACAAAATATTTATTAATAATAAATTATAAAAAAATAGATTGTCAAAACCATTACTAGATAGAAGATCATTAACTGCGTCGATTTTATTTTCCTCGATTGCGTTAGTATTACATCCGCCATTTCTACCATTAGCTATACCAGCTCCATATGCACCATTCCTATTTTATACAATATGGGAAATTCCTTTGTACATATGTTTGTTCTTATTTGGACCCATCACAGCAATAATATCAGGAATAATTAATTTTATTTCGCTTCTAGTATTTTTCCCTGGGCAATTAATTTCAGGTCCAATATATAACTTAATTGCGATATTTGGATCGTATGCAGGAATTGTTTTAATAAAAAGAATAAAGTTTGTTCAAGATACAAATAATACGAAAAATGAGATTTTATCATTTAATATGCTATTCATTATAGCATCTCCCATGATATTTAGAACAGTAATCATGACTGTAGTAAACTTCATTGCGTTGCCAATGCCTCCTCCAATAGGCTTTTCAATACCAATGGAAGTAATGCCAACTACATTGGGACTAATCGCAATATTTAATTCAACGACAATAATGTATTCCATACCTATTGCTTACTGGATAACAAAGGCAGTAAAATCAGCGACAAATAAAACTTGGATATTTAAATAAATTATTTAAATTTATTAGCAATATCAGTTCTTAACTCTGCTTTCATTCTTTCCAATCGATCTTCGATTGTGTTATTAACAACTACGGTAGAATCTGTGTTGCTAACAATCACACCACCTGAAGTTGTCAAATATTCGTCAGACAATTGAAGAGTTTTTTTGGACTTTGAGGAAATTTTATCAATAATATCTTTAACAATAGAAGCATCTTTTTTATTGCAAGAGATTAAGATTTCAGATTCGTCAATTGAATCTAAACCCTCATTTATGAAAAGTTCCAAAGACTTTGGGTAATTTTTCCCTTTATCAGAACCAAGTCCCTTTAACGCGGCAGAAAATACTTTATTGATATTTTTCTCAAGTAGTAAAAGATTGGAATTTCGGCTTTCCATTTCAGCAGTGCCTATAATTTGCCTAGATTTTATATCAAATTCTTTAGATTGTTGAGATTCAATATCTTGTTCTTCATTTTTTGACTTGGTTGAAGATTCTTCAATTATTTTATTTGCTTCCTCCAAGCCAGTTTTCAAAATCGACTCAATAACATCTTCGAAGTCCTTAGAAACGTCATCTAGAATATTTTCATTTGATAGTTTTTTACTCATTTTTATCACCTGTATTAATAATGTATGATAAAATATTTACGTATTTAAAAATTTAATATTATCATAATTTAATGTGAAAATCACAACAACAATAATAAGTAACAAATACAAATACAGGTAGAAGTCCTTGATATCAGAGAAACAAATAAGAGATTCATTAACCAATGTGATGGATCCTGAAATTCATATGAATATAATAGAATTGAACATGGTAAAAGATGTGAAAATTAACGAAAATAAGGTTGATGTATTGATTGCATTAACTGTAGCAGGTTGTCCACTGGCAGATACTATAAAAAAAGATGTAAGAAATGAAGTGATGAAATTTGAAGAAGTGGATGAAGTTAATGTAGAAACTACCGTCATGACAAAAGAAGAATTAGATGGATTGAAGATTACAGTTCAGAAAAATCGTGGAACGCAGCAATCACAGGATCAACTTATTTCAAGATTGGAAAAGAAAAGAAATGAAAATTTGATAGCAGTTGTATCTGGAAAAGGGGGAGTAGGAAAATCATCGATGACAGCTTTATTGGCATCAGAATTAAAGAGATCAGGCTATAATGTAGGAATTCTTGATGCAGATGTCACAGGCCCCAGTATTGCAAAGATTTTTGGTGTAACAAAAAGATTAATGAAAGGAAAGAACGGAATCATTCCTGCAGAGACTGAATCCGGACTTAAATTAATTTCTGTGAACTTAATGTTAGATAATCCAGAAATGCCCACAGTATGGAGAGGGCCAATAATTAATAATTTAATTAGACAATTATATACAGATGTGGATTGGGGAGATATAGATTATTTGTTAATTGATTTACCTCCAGGTACTGGTGACGCTCCACTTACAGTATTTCAATCATTACCGCTTTCTGGAATAGTTTTGGTCAGCACGCCGCAGGATTTATCAAAAATGATAGTAAGTAAATCAGCAAATATGGCAAAAATGTTAAAGATTCCAGTACTCGGATTGATTGAGAATATGTCATATTTGAATTGCAAACATTGCGGTGATAAAAATTTCATCCTGGGAGAATCAAGGAGTGAGGAATTTGCGGAGAGATTAGGTACTGAATTAATAGCAAGATTACCATTTGAGACAGATATAGCAGAATTATGCGATGCGGGAAAAATAGAAGAGTATCAGAATAAAGAAATATCAAACACTATAGAAAAAATCAAGAATACAATTAAAGAACAAAAGGACAAGAATTCAATCGAAACAATTGTAAACAGCGCAGGTGGAAGTCTTTCTCCAGCATGGGATAAATCAGAAGAACAGAAAAAGAAGTTTAAGCTAACGCCAGTATAATTACATTTTTAAGACTTTTTTGATTAATTCTCGATAATCAACTTCTTCAGTTTTAGATCCAGGTGTAGGAATTTGATAAATAAGTGGAATAGGATGTTTGGATCGAATATCAGTGATTTCGTCGTAGATAGGTTCGGCCATATCATGACTGATCAGTATTAGTCCAATCTCTTTATCGCTAACGAGTGATTGTATATTTTTTAGGGCATCTGAAGAATTAGAAACCTCTACACCATTAACTCCAGACAACATAAAGCCGGATACAAATGCGCGAGTTCCTAATGCAAGTATTTTCATTGAGAATTATTGAATCTATACGATAATAAATTTAACTGAATAAGAAATATTAAAAAAAATATTGGTTGTCCCCGAAGGGACAACTAAATTACTATGCTGTTTGACGAGATCTGCTGAATAGTACACCAGAGACGACGATTAGAATTACACCTAATCCAATTGCAACATATGAAACTGGACTAATTGTTTCTACTTCGACCTCTTCAGTGATTATTATTTCGCGGATTTCTACTTCTCGGCTAACACCTTCTGGCATTTCATCAGGTAGACCAAAGGCCATTATAGCTCCAGGAACGGAGCCTCTTAATGGTGGGTTTTGGCTAGTTAGACCTCTTCCTCCAAATGATTGTAGGAGTAGAGTCTTACCGTTAGCATCTTGTCCAATACTAGGTTGAGTATCTAATGCTGAGCCTAGATTGAATTGATGTAGAAGTTCTCCATCAGATGCAGAAACTGCACGAAGTTTACCATCGAAACCATTCCAGTAGATAACATCACCAGATGCGATAATTCCGCCACGGTGTGCTACTTCTGTTACTCTAAATTCCCATTCGACAGCACCAGTTCTTGCATTAATTGCAGTAACTGTGTGATTCATCTCAGGTGGGAATGGAGCGTCGTCTATATGGTTTTCAATGAAACCTCCCCAGAAACTACCGAATCGAGCTTCTTGTGGAAGAATTTTGAAGTAAGCAGGTTCATTCTTGCAAGATAGATAGACGTTATCGCCATCGAAGGCAATATCGTTTTCAGCACATCCTGAACCGTTTGGATTCTGCCAGATGACATCTGTTGATGGGTGATTCTGTGTTGGTTTGTTCATATCAGCTACAACTCGTGGGTCTAAGAAGAACCAGTCGTTGTTGTCGTTGAGACCATCAATACCTAATGCTTGAGAGTGTAATACACCTCTACCACGTTCGCCATTGGTTGGTCCAGCTCGATTATCACAAGCTGCATTACAATAGTATTTGGTGAATCTTACACCAGGAACTTCTGTGATCCAGAGTACTTCACCAGTGTTTGCATCAAATGCATGAACGTGACCCTGTTTACATTGTTTGATAACAGTTCTTCGTCCATCGATATCCATGACTGTTGTATTCCATGAACAGTCCATGTCCCAAAGGTCTTTTGTAGTACTTTGGAAGTACCATGCTAGTGATCCGTCATCAGAGTTCAACGCAACTACGGCTGAACCAAATAGACGAGGTCCACGAGTGTATGTGTGGTTAAAGTCTGGACCAGGTTGTGCTGTTCCGAAGAAGATTTTTCCATTTTCTTCATCAATAACTATCTGTCCCCAGATGTTACTTACACCAGCATTGAATGGCATACCAGTCTTTTCATTGTATGTACCTGGATTACCAGCCCAATCCCATCTTAGGATATCTTCTGGAACGTCACAGGCATCAAAGCCTTCAATCATACCTATATCACATGTATCAACTAACCATTGACCCCAAGCTGCATATTCTTCTGGGAACAATTCACCGTTAGGTGGTTGATAGAAGAATCGCCAGTTAAGATCAGCGTCGGTTGTTGCATCAATTTCACAAGGGAAACTTGAACAGGCGCCTAAGTCATATGATGCTACATATGCTCGTCCACCATAGCTTCCTTCCATGTGTCCGCCAACAGCTACAATAATTGCATTATTTCTGCGGTCGACAACAGGAGCATGTGATCCTTGACTATTATACAAACCAGAGTTTGTTTCTACATTTCTGCAGTGTTGTTTTAATATGAATACTTCATCGCCATTTTCAGCATCAACTCCTACGATTGTACAACCGAATGAGTTAAGCCAAAGAATACCTTTGCCATTCAATTCCCAATAGTTCATTGAATGAGTATGTGCGGCTAATGAGTATACAGGTAAACCTGGAGGGTTAAGTCCACGATTCTGCGCGACAGATGGACCAATTATGTCTGGGTCTTCACCGTCTGCAGTTCTTTCACTGTACCAATTCATTGATCCGTCAGTCGCATCGATTGAAAAGATCGTTTGATAATTGGTTGTGTAATAAACCTGGCCATCAACTACTAAAGGAGGTGCAATACCACCAGTACCACAGAAGGTCATAGATGTACAACCTATTGAATCAGCATCAGGGATCGGAAACACCCATTGCAATTGCGCAAGGTGTACGTTCTCTGCTGTTAATTGTGACTGTGGATTAGAGTTGTGTCCCCAGGAATTTGCATTAATGAATTCCCAATTTCTCTCAGCTCTTGTTGAACCAAGTGCAGGAGAAACGTTTTGTGCACTAACCGATGGGGTTAGGAACAAAGATGCTGCAATTAATAGTGCAGCAACTAGGATACTTACGTATACACGTCGAGTCATGCCCCGGTGTAATGACGGAAAAACATATAAAGGCCTCGTAGATTCATATAAATTCTGGACATTTTTACAGATATTTCACTGTAGAATGAATATATTTTCAAAGAATAATAATTATTATGAATTAATTAATAATATGAAAAATTATTTCCAATTAATCCCAATAACGAGAAATTCGAATTTCTCAAATGTAAAGGGGAACGTTTCTTCAAAAAAATAAACAGAACTTGAGGAAACATGGTCTATCTCAACTAATTCAGTACGCATTGGAATTGCATCACAGCCACAATCGTTTAGAATCCACCAAGTAATTTCTACTTCAATTTCGTGTGCGTCTTGTAATCCAAAATTAGTTATAGAGCCATTAACAACAGAAGTAGTTCTGCCATCAATTTGTATTTCATAATTTTTAAACGGACCAGTTATAGTTAGATTTGCTTGAGTAATCAAATCATTGTCATGGGCAAGAATCAAGTTATCAAGTTCGAGAAGAAGAGCACTGTTGTTTATTTGCAGGTGTTTCAATTCACTAGAAAGTATTTTATTTTCGTCTATCAATTTTTCTATATACTTAAGATTATTTTCATCAGAATATTTCAAGTCCTCTAAATCATACTCGAGTTGATTTATAGAAGTCATAGAAAAGAATAGTAGAATAATAGAAATAAGCAACAGAGATATGTAGACTATTCCGTATATACGATTCACGAATAATATTATTGCATACAAGATAATATGTATTATAATGATTCATATAGATGCTAATACTAAGAGGGGTTAGTTGGCTCAGATTAATTCTAGACAAGATGAGAAGAAGAGATGGAAAATTTTAGCAGAAGATTTAGGAGTAAAAGAGACAGAGAATATTTCAAGTTTGCATGACATAAAGAGGCATATTGGAAAAACCATGCAAAGAGATAACATTCCAAGCAACTCGGAACTATTGGATATGCTGTCTGTAAATAAACGTAAACAACATTTACAATTATTGAAAATAAAGCCAACTAAGAGTGCGTCAGGAATTGCAGTAATAGCAGTTATGACAAAGCCATACAATTGTCCTCACGGAGTTTGTATTTTCTGTCCAGGTGGTGAGAAGGTAGGAACGCCGCAAAGTTACTTGCCAACGGAACCAGCTACGATGAGGGCACTTGAAGCAGAATATGAACCCGATAGACAGATTGAAAGTAGGTTCAATCAATTAAAAAAAATTGGGCATTATGTTGATAAAGTCGAACTGTTGATTATTGGTGGTACATTTATGAATTTACCATTCGAATATCAGGAGAGTTTTGTGAAATCCTGCTATGACTCATTGAATGGAATAAAATCTAGAGATATTAATCATGCAAAGGAGATAGCAGAAAAATCAGTGATCAAGAATGTGGGACTTAGTGTAGAAACAAAACCAGATTGGTGTAAACAGAAACATATTGATCTGGCTCTGGACTTTGGTGTAACAAGGATTGAAATAGGAATTCAGACATTATCAGACGAGATATACAAAAAAACGAACAGAGGTCATACTTTACTTGATGTAGAAGAATCATTGCAGATATCAAAAGATGCAGGTTATAAAATTGTTGCACATATGATGCCAGGACTTCCCGGATCTAATCTTCAAAAAGATTTTGATGATTTTATTACATTATTTAATGATCAAAAATACAAGCCAGATATGTTAAAGATTTATCCGACGTTGGTAGTTCCAGATACAGGATTATATAAGATGTATAAAGAGGGTAAGTTCGAACCATATACTACAGAAGAAGTGGTAGATCTATTAGCAAGAGTAAAGAAAGAAGTTCCTCCGTGGGTCAGAATAATGAGAATACAGAGAGAGATTTCAGAAGAATATATTGAAGCTGGAACTAGCAAAGGAAACGTCCGTGAATTAATAATTGAAAGGATGAAACAAAAGGGAGACAAATGTGAATGTATAAGATGTAGAGAAATTGGATTGAAACAACTAAAAGAAAAGTTAGAAATCAACAAATATAACGTAGAGATAAAAAATACGAATTACGAGTCTTCGGGAGGAGAAGAATACTTCATCAGTGCAGAAGAAAAGAATACAAAGTCTTTAATTGGTTTTGTAAGAATGCGTATTCCTTCAAACAAAGCTCATAGAAGAGAAATTGTAGGTAATACAGCAATTATTAGAGAATTGCATGTATATGGACAGGTTGTACCAATTGGTGAAAGAGATGCAAAAAGTTGGCAACACAAAGGAACAGGAACTAAATTGATGCAGGAAGCAGAGAGATTAGCGAAAGAAGAGTTATCGATAAGAAAATTACTAGTCATAAGTGCAGTAGGAACCAGAGAATATTATAAAAGATTAGGATATGAATTAGAAGGACCATATATGACAAAAATACTATAATTACAAGGAAATAGTAATCATGAGAAATACAAAAATCATAATATTAATATTATTAATATCTATTTCAGCAATATTCCAATTTAACAATATAGACACTGAAGCTACGAACAATATTGATATTCAGAAAATAGAAAGATGGCAAAGAAACTGGGAATTTGTTAACCATGATGCATTTGGAACGAACTACTCACCGCAGAATCAGATCAATGCAGAAAATGTACACATGTTGGAATTGAAGTGGACGTATCCATTCCCTCCTGCGTCGGAATTTTTAAGATACCAACCAGGTGGAATTGCATTTGAAGGTGTAATAACACCTCCGTTAATAGTGGATGGAGAAGTATTTGTTGCATCAAATATGAGGAATGTATATTCATTCGAAGCAAATTCTGGCAACATGAATTGGATAAATATTTATGAACATAATTGGGATAAAGCGAAACAAGAGCTGCCTGAAGTTGCAGGAGGAGCTCCACATATTCATGGTCTACAATATATTAATGGAAATCTATTTACAAGCACTTTGAATTGCTCTATTGAGGCAATTGATTCTAAATCAGGACAAACTACATTCAATATTGAAAACATTTGTAAAAACGTCGAGGGAAATTACTATTCTTGGCCTATGTATGAAGGAATTGGGAAATATGGTTCGCCTTCACATCCAGGGCCAATTTATGAAAATGAGAATATTCTGGTTGTTGCAATAACTGGTGCTACAGCTTCATGGGGGGGAGGCAGGGCATTCATTGACGGATATGACCTGAACTCAGATCCGCCTGAGAGAGTATGGAGAACATTTCTTGCACCTCCATCTGAAGGGGATCCAG
>Ga0208747_1000059_pt1 | contig 27529 bp, 23 predicted proteins | sample Knorr_S7_td_AAIW_FD_185597 | JGI IMG/M metagenome (GOLD analysis project Ga0208747, IMG submission 185597) | Marine microbial communities from Southern Atlantic Ocean transect - Knorr_S7_td_AAIW_ad_750m_LV_A (SPAdes) (version 2) | ecosystem: Environmental > Aquatic > Marine > Oceanic | place...
TGGCGGCAACCAATAGACCAGATGTACTTGATCCTGCGCTTCTGCGCCCAGGACGTTTTGACCGGCAGATCGTTGTCGATGCCCCAGATGTGAAGGGGAGAGAGGGTATTCTTCGGATTCATGCCAAAAAACTTCCACTTTCAGATGATGTTGAGCTTGCACTCATCGCCCGAGGAACGCCGGGTATGAGTGGTGCTGATCTTGAGAATATTTGCAATGAAGCCGCGCTCCACGCAGCTCGTAGAGATGCTGAGAAAGTATCCATGAAGGACTTCGAGCAAGCCAAGGATAAGGTCATGTTTGGTACGGAGCGCCGAAGCCTAGTCCTCACAGAGAATGAGCGTCAGCTCACTGCGTATCATGAAGCAGGGCATGTGGTCCTTGGAGTGAAAATTCCAGGACTAGATCCGGTCTATAAGGTCAGCATCATTCCAAGAGGACGTGCCTTAGGGATCACGGCCAGCCTCCCGGAGGAAGACCGGCACTCGTACACCAAGGAGTGGATGGAAGGACAGCTTGCCATGCTGTTTGGTGGACGGGTTGCGGAGGAAATCATCTTCGGCCCGAAGGATGTTACGACGGGTGCGGGCAATGACATTGAGCGGGCAACTGCTATGGCCAGAAAGATGGTGATGACTTTTGGAATGAGTGATGCCGTCGGGCTGGTATCTGTAGGTGATTCTGAGCAGGAAGTGTTCTTGGGCAGGGAACTTGGCCAGAGGAGGGTTATTTCTGAACACACTGCTAGGTTGGTTGACGAGGAAGTGAAATGCCTCTTAGATACAGCCCACGAACGTGCTCACGAAGTGCTGAAGGAACACGGCGATCTACTTGAGAGCGTGGCGCAAGCGCTCTTAGAACGTGAGACGTTGGGTCGCGAAGAAATCGAGGCTCTTGAGCGGGGCGAAGCACTCCCTCCTCAACCGGTTCCAGCCAGCGAAGAAATCTCTGCTAGCCCACCTGATCCGTCGAAGCAACCTGAAAAAGCCCCACCTTCACTAGGGTTGCCCGGAGCAGACGGGCCGCTCCCAGGACCTGCTACCAGTTTTTACGAAGCCCCCGATCATAACAAAGAAGGGTGACGGGAACTTGACCGAGGAGCCGTAGCGGTGGTCCGGATCTGGGAACAACTGGAATTCTTGAAGCCGGGATGGACTGATGTAGTGGAAATCCTTCTTGTAGCGTTCCTGGCTTACCGGATCCTACTTGTCATTCAGCGTACTCGTGCGATGCAGATCATGCTTGGACTGCTTTCGCTTGCGTTCATATACGGTGCTGCTCGCTTGCTGGACCTAGTTTTAATCCGAACTCTGTTAGAGGCGGTTTTTCAGTACGGGGCGATCGCAGCGCTTGTTGTATTCCAACCTGAGCTCCGGTCAGCACTTGCTCGTCTTGGTCGTAGCAAGATGGTCCGTATTTTCCAGCGTCTGGAAGTGGGGCGAATTGCGGAAGAGGTGTTAGACGCTGTGATCAGCTTATCTAGTTCAGGACACGGAGCGATCATCGCTATACAACAGGAAATCGGCCTAGATGAATATGCCGAGACGGGAAGCTCGATTGACGCTCGTGTATCAGCGGAAATCCTCAAGACGATATTTACACCGTATTCACCGCTTCACGATGGAGCTGTTCTAATCTCTGGAGATCAGATCCGCAGCGCGGGTGCTATCCTCCCGCTGACACAGTCGCAGGTTGACCATTCCCTTGGGACACGACACCGTGCGGCTATTGGTCTGAGCGAGGAAACAGATGCAATCGTAATTATCGTAAGTGAGGAGACCTCCCAGATTGCTGTAGCCATTGAAGGCCGCTTGGAGCAAGATCTTAGTATCGACCGTTTGCGAGAAATTCTGCTAGGTAGACTGCCAGCACTGGACACCGCACTGGAACCAGCAGGGCTACAGGTGTGAAACTCTATGAATCCATCCGTATTTTCTTGTCAGCATTCATGCGTTGACACTTTCCTCAGACCGACTCTACATTCCGCAGGTCTTGTAAGGATCTGTCAGCGCTAAGCATAGGTTTAGCCTAGGCTTTTCTGCTCAAGCGGTTAGTCCTAAAACTCAATCAGGAGTAGGCCTAAGTGGGCACCCAATACCAGTTGATGACCCTATTTGCGGATGGCGGGTGGATGATGTATCCGCTCACGCTGTGCTCGATGGTTGCTTTGGGTGTGATTTTTGCCAAATTCTGGACGCTCCACGTCGCTCACCGCGGTACTGACCGCGTTCTGGAAGAAGTAGAAGCGGCTGCTAAGACGGGAGACGTGTCAGCGGCTATTGAGATTTGTCGGGATACCCCAGGACCGGCAGGTGCGATTCTACTTGCTGGGCTCCGACGAATTCAGACACGTAGGCTTGTCGCTGGTGAGTTAGAATCTGCAGTTGCCACAACGGGAACTATAGAGCTTGGCTTTTTGGAGCGGGGCCTTGTCATTCTGGCAACGATCGCGAACGTTGCCCCGCTTATGGGCTTTCTAGGTACTGTGGTAGGCATGGTTCTAGCGTTTGCTGCTATTGAGTTGGCCGGCGATGTGGATCCAACTCTTGTGGCTGGCGGTATTAAAGTCGCCCTACTCACTACGGCGGCTGGACTACTTATCGCAGTCCCAGTGAACATCTCATACAACTTTTTTGTGACCCGTATCGACAAGCTGATCGTCGATATGGAACAGGGAACTCAGAAGATCCTCAATCTTGCTTGGGATATGGAGAAATCTGGGCAGATCCAGATTCTTAGAGAAGGAAGTGATGGTGAGGAGCAGGTGCCGGCTGGTGTGGCAGCTGCAGCTCCAACTTGGAAGGCTCCTGCAGATGATGGGCCAACTCAGCAACTTGTTGCGTCTCAAAACGAGAGTGTGACTAAGAAGGCTTTAGGTTGGCTTACTAGTTTCTTTTCAGCGGAAGCATCCGACGAGGATACAGATAAGGACTAAGATTTCGAAGTCACATAGCGCTAATCACCACTATTTTGTTAGTTAACAAAACCGGGAGCGGAAATGTCGGTTCTAGGTAGCAAAAAATCGAAGGCCAGCAGCGAGGTTCCTACATCGTCGATGGCCGATATCGCTTTCCTACTGCTGATCTTCTTTCTGGTCACGACTACGTTTCCCAAGGATAAGGGCTTGGCAATTGTACTTCCCGAGCCAGGTGAGGAAGCCCAGGTCAGCCAAAAGAACATTCTACACCTTCTGATCCAGTCATCTGGCATCGTAGTTGTGAAAAGAGGTGAGAGCCAGCAAGAGCAACAGATGCGTCCGCAAGAGATCGAAGGATTGTGGCGCCAGGAAGTGACTTCGAATCCCAATTTGATTGCTGCTGTAAAAACGCACCCGGATGCTCCTTATAAGTTCATGGTCGATGTTTTGGACGCACTACATTCAGCTAATGCAGAGCGTATCTCACTCCAGGTATTGGAGAACTAGGTATGGCGATCAAGGGTGGTGGGTTCGAGAAGAGTTCAAAAGCGTCGTCAGAGATCCCTTCTTCGTCGATGGCTGATATCGCGTTTCTCTTATTGATCTTCTTTATGGTCACTACTGTCTTCCAACGTGATCGTGATCGTCCGATCGAGTGGGCAGAGGCAGAGTCTGCACAGAAGATTGATGAGAAGCAGAAAAATATCCTTAATATTTGGCTGGAGCGGGAAGGCGGGGTCTATATCAACGACCAGCCACACACGATGGAGCAAGCTACTACAATTGTTGCTCCTCTCTACGCTGCATCTGAAAGAGCACTAGTGATTTCGGTTCGTGGCGATCGGGAAGTCCCATACCGCTATATGGACCAGCTGCAGACAGCGCTGGTGAACGCCGGTGTTGTTCGTGTGGTTTTCGCGACACAGTTAGAGCAGAGCATGCAGAGGGAGAGACGATGAGCGCTGACGGAGCTGTAAGAGTCGAAAGTCAAGAGACTGCTAATGATCGTCTGAAACGAAGTTTCAGTTCCTGGTTTTGGGGGTCTATGATTGTAGCTACGGTCGTCCACTTCTCCGCGTTTGCTTTTTGGCCAGAACTTACCGCGGCGGACTTTTCTTTCGAGTCGGACGAGTTAGAGGCAATCGAGCTACCACCAGAGATTGAAATTCCGCCGCCACCACAACAGATAGCTCGTCCAGCTACACCGGTGATGGCATCTGCAGATATTGATGAAGATATAACCATTGCTCCGACCACTTTTGAGGACAATCCGGTCGAAGACTTACCTCCGCCCCCTGAAGAGCAGGCTGTAGATCTTTCGGCGGCGCCGACCTTCACCCCCTTTACAGTGGCTCCGGACATCCAGAATAGAGCAGAAGTTATCCGGGCCATGGAACGTGAGTATCCACCTCTCCTTAGGGATGCTGGAATCGGTGGTACTGTTCAGGTGTATTTCTTCATTGATGAGGAAGGGACTGTGCAGCAGTTCCAGGTCAATGAGAGTTCTGGACACCAAGCACTTGATGATGCAGCACTAGCTGTAGCAGGAGTGTATCGTTTTTCAGCGGCATTAAACCGAGATAAAAGGGTTCCTGTGTGGGTCTCTTTCGGGATTACATTCCAAGTCCGCTGATACGGAGCCTTAAAGGATCCAAAGGGACCCCGCCGGAGCTCCGGCGGGGTCCCTTTCGTTTACTTAGTGTGCTATGAAATCGAATACTACGATGAATCCCAGCTATGAGAGACGTCTCTCTAAGACACTCCCCCAAGTTCATGACCGCATCGCTGAAGCCACGGATGCTTCCGGGCGTGAGTTCGAGAGTGTCCGCTTGATAGCGGTCACCAAAGCACACCCAGTAGATGCCGTATCAGCTGCGTTGGCTGCAGGGTTAACCGATCTGGGTGAGAACCGGGTAGAAGAACTTGAGGAAAAGGTTCGTGAGTTCGGGCGAGATTTTGCTACCTGGCACATGATTGGGCATTTGCAGAGCCGTAAAGCAAGGCGAGCTTCTCAGCTTGCGCATCTGATTCAGTCAGTTGATTCAGTAAAACTTGCAAATCGCATCTCCAAGTTTGCTCAAGAAGAAGGAATTACAGTCCGGATTTTGACCCAAGTGAACACTTCTGGGGAGCACTCAAAGAGTGGTTTTGATATGGCTTCGGCGGTGGATGATATTTTGTGTGTAGCTGAATTTCCGGGTATCCGAGTCGAAGGCTTAATGACAATGGCCCCGTTTGGGGCTGATGATAAGAAATTGATCAGCACGTTTCGGGTCTTGCGAAAGATTCACGAAAAATTACGGACCCAGGGGGACGTGGTGGGTCCCGAGCTCTCTATGGGCATGACTAACGATTTCGAGATCGCAATCCGAGAGGGAAGCACCATGGTTCGGGTTGGTACGGCACTCTTTGGTGCACGCACATGAATATGAGCTATCCCGAGTTACCGGACACGCTGATCCAGATAGAGAAAGAAACCCTCAAGCGCTGGAAAGAGGAAGATCTTTTCCGCCAATCTCTTGCAGCGAACGCAGGCGGGGAACCGTTCGTGTTCTATGAGGGTCCGCCCACCGCCAATGGACGCCCTGGCTTGCACCATGTAATTGGCCGAACAATCAAAGACCTGGTTTGCCGTTTTCATTCGATGGAGGGTCGGACTGTAACCAGGATCGCCGGGTGGGATACCCATGGCCTACCCGTGGAAATAGAGGCAGAAAAAAAGCTTGGGATAAGTGGGAAGCCCGAAATTGAAGAGCTTGGTATCGCGGACTTCAATCAAACCTGTAAGGATTCTGTTTTTACCTATAAGGAGGAATGGGAGGAACTCAGCGAAAGGATCGGCTACTGGCTGGAATACTGGAGACCGTATGTAACCTTTCACCCCGACTACATCGAATCAGTCTGGTGGATAGTCAAAGAATTTGCTGAGAAGGGGTTACTCTACCGTGGCCACAAAAGCGTTCCGTATTGCCCACGTTGTGGGACAGCGCTCTCCTCTCACGAAGTAGCGCAGGGGTATAAGGAGGTCGAGGATCCTTCACTCACATTCATTGCCCGTGTCGTAAATGATCAAGGTGACCCGGATCCGGCAGGTCGTGCTTTTTTGGTCTGGACTACAACCCCTTGGACTGTTCCCTCTAACACTGGGTTGGCAGTCCATCCGGATCTCACTTACGTGGAGGTTCTGAGTGATAACGGCTGTTACATAGTTGCTGAAAGCCGAGTGGAAGCTCTGTTTGGCGAAACAGCCACAGTCCGCACAAAGTGGAAGGGAGTTGAGCTAGCGGGCCTCCGTTATGAGCGGCCGCTAAACCTCGTTCCTGATCCTGTAGATAGTGGTAATGGTTGGACTGTCGTTGTGGAGGACTTCGTCAGTGCCGAAGAAGGCACTGGCGTTGTTCACATGGCTCCTGCGTTCGGGGCAGATGACTACGCAGCCGGCCAAAAACACGGTCTACCTATGATCAACCCAATCGATGATGCCGGTTGCTTCATAGATAGCACTGCCTTAGTGGGTGGTCAGTTTGTTAAAGATGCTGATTCTGCTTTGGTCGATGAACTTCGCTCGAAGGAAAAGCTTTTTGACATTGGACGAGTAACCCACAGCTACCCACACTGTTGGCGTTGTGCATCACCTCTTCTATACGTTGCTCGAGACTCTTGGTTTGCCGCTACGTCACGCTTCCGAGAGACCCTCCTAGCGAACAATGACCAGGTAAAGTGGTATCCGGCGGAGGTCGGCGAGAACCGTTTCGGCGAGTGGCTCAGGGGCAATGTTGATTGGGCACTTTCACGTGACCGCTACTGGGGCACTCCACTTCCAGTCTGGGTTTGCGACGAAGATAGGGATCATCTTCAGTGGATTGGATCCTTCTCTGAATTGTCTGAACTAGTTGGAAAACTGCCGGAAGACTTTGATCCTCACCGTCCATTCATTGATGACTATAGCTGGCCCTGCGCTGAGTGCGCGGGAACGATGAGGCGTGCACCTGAGGTTATTGATGTATGGTTTGATTCAGGTGCAATGCCATTTGCACAGTGGCACTATCCCTTCGACAACAGTGATGAGTTTGACACACACTTTCCGGCTGACTTCATCTCGGAAGGACTGGATCAGACTCGAGGCTGGTTTTACTCGCTGCTAGCTATCTCGACCTTGCTAGGGAAGGGTACTCCATTCAAGAACGTAATCGTCAATGATCTCGTTCTAGATGCAGAAGGCCAGAAGATGTCCAAGTCGAAGGGGAACGTGGTTAACCCCTGGGACGCAATCGAAGAACACGGGTCTGATGCTCTGCGTTGGTACTTTATCACTTCTTCAAATCCTTGGGTCCCTAAGCGATATGACTCGATGGGTGTCAAAGAGGCAGCCCGCCGGTTCTTCGACACGCTTTTTAATACCTATCGATTCTTCACACTTTATGCTTCTGCGGAGGAGTGGTCTCCATCAGATGCTGATCCCTTACCAGAGGAACGGATGTTGCTGGACAGATGGCTATTGTCGCGGTTGGATTCTGTAGTCTCTGTCGTGCGAAAAGATTTAGAGGCTTACCAGATTACCCGTGCCTACAGGGCTCTCGGCGATTTCGTTGTGGAAGATCTATCTAATTGGTATGTGCGCCGGAGTCGTTCTCGATTTTGGGGGAATAGTGATATTCAGGATACGAGAGCAGCATTCAGAACTCTATGGGAGGCTTTGGGCACTATAACCCGGCTCGCCGCCCCAATCATTCCTTTTGCCTCTGATTGGATGTACCGAGCCCTCACTAACCAAAGTGTTCACCTACAACGCTTCCCGGAAGAAGTCCAATTAATTAATGAAGATCTAGAACAGGAAATGTCGGCTGCGCGTCTACTGGTTTCACTTGGTCGGGCGGCTAGGGAGGAGGCGCAGATCCGGGTGCGGCAACCTCTAAGGTGTGCTGAGGTGATTTTGCCGCAAGGCAAGGAGCTCTCTAGCGAAGTTCTCGGTGTCGTCCGCGAAGAACTCAATGTGAAGGACGTGATTTTCCGGTCTAGCTTGGAAGGTCTTGTCACGCTCGTGGCGCGGCCGAACTATGCTGCTCTTGGACCAGTATTCGGAAAGGCGACGAATACCGCTGCTGAAGTCATTCGAGCACTATCTCAGGAAAAACTGGAGGAATACCGAGACGGAGGGATAGTAGAGATCTTGGTTGATGATCAACTCTACCGTTTGGTGGATGGCGATGCGGAGATTGTTCAGGAAGCGTCGGGGACCCTTTTAGTAAAGGGGGAGGGCGCGACGACTTTGGCGCTCGATACCGAACTCGATGATGAACTGCTGGACGAAGGCATTGCTAGGGAGCTTGTGAATCGGGTTCAGCGGCTCCGAAAGGACGCAGGTCTGGAGATTACCGATCGTATCGAGCTAGGCATAGCGGGTGCACTAGGATTGCAGGATGCAACTGCTTCGCACCGGGAGTTTATCTCTGGGGAAACGCTTGCGCTTAACCTGGTTGTTGATAATGAGATTGATGGCGAGAAATTTGCTCACCTACGCGAGGTTGAAATCAATGACATGCTTGTGCAGATCGGATTGAGCGTGGTAACAGAGTAAGCAACCGTGGAAGCACAAACACACAACTTGATAATCCGAGAGACTGAGGTGGGGCGGGTCGATCGGATATTGGCCGACCGCCTGGGTCTGTCGCGTACTCGCGTACAGAAACTACTTCTCGAAGGGCTGGTCTCTGTAAATGGAGAGCCTGCGAGAAAGTCCTTAGTTGTTGCTACTGGTGACGAACTCGAAGTGGTCGTTCCGCCTGTACAGCCGGTGAAAATGATCGCTGAAGAGATGCCCCTCAATATAGTACATGAGGATCATGCTCTGGTGGTTGTCGATAAGCCCGCTGGGATGGTTGTTCATCCTGCTCCGGGTCACCGGTCAGGTACGATGGTTAATGCTCTATTGTATCATATCTCCGATCTTTCTGGGGTCGGAGGAAGACTACGTCCTGGGATTGTTCACCGGCTCGACCAAGACACATCTGGTCTCTTGGTCGTGGCAAAAACAGATCAAGCGCATCATTTCCTTTCGGATGCTCTCAGGGAGCGACGGATCAAGCGTGTTTACCGCGCGGTCGTTTGGGGACATCTCTCCACGACTATGATGACTATCAACGCATCATTGGGTCGAGATTCGAAGGATCGGAAGCGCATGGCTGTGCGAGAGGATGGTCGAGTTGCGATCTCGCACCTAAGGGTCCGCGAACAGTGGGCACGAGCAGATTTTCTTGATGTTCGTCTTCAGACGGGTAGAACACACCAGATCCGGGTACACCTTGCTCACATCGGTCATCCTGTCGTCGCCGATCCGGTTTACGGAGCGGGGTGGGAGCGGGGCATGGGAGGAGCTCAGAGGGCATGGGCTCGTGAGTTGGCGCGTCGCGTTCCTAGACAGTTTCTTCATGCGGCAGAACTCAGCTTTGAGCACCCGGTAACGGGAATAGAGATGCACTTTGAAGCGGATCTTCCAGATGATTTATCTGGTGTTGCAGCATGGGCACGAGGTGAACTTAGCTGATTTGCTAGGGGCTATTCTTTGGAGCAAGGCATCTTTTTTAGCTCCCTGAGGAGCAGATAGAATGCGAGTGAGTATTCTCTCCGCACATGGTGTTGGTCCATTCATACTATCCATAACCATATTGGTGGCCGCTACTCCCACCCAGGAAAGCTTGACTGACTCACTAGCTGGCGAACCCTATCGTCGGATTAGCGGAGAGCGTGCATATATAGATTTTACTGCTGAGGACTCACTTGTTGCTGCAGCGGTTCTGGGCTTTTTGGATGGGCAAGCTGCCTTACCAGGACTTCCAGACTCTGTGCCCGGTACCGTCCGAGCAGTATTAGCCCATTCGCTTGAAGCGTTCGACGAAGTCACGGGGTCAGTCGTTCCAGAGTGGAGTGGAGGGGTAGCGATACCTCGACTTAGCACCTTGGTGGTTACGACGGCAAAGGGATCCCGCCTACTAGATTTGGAGGGGAGACGCACGCTCCGACATGAGTGGGCCCATCTTGGTTTAGCGGACGCGCTTGAGGGCTTACGGGCTCCCCGATGGTTTGATGAAGGTTACGCTCAGTGGGCGTCAGGTGGGTTCAGAGCGATGGAAGCTTGGAAGCTGAGGTTGCTCTTAGCACTAGGAAAAGCCCCACCGATGGACTCTCTTACGCTACGATGGCCATCGAGTCGGGCTGAGGCAGAATTTGCGTATCTCTTATCTGCTAGTGCGGTCACCTACCTTCTCGGTGAGAGTGGTGATCGAGGACTCAAGGTCTTCTTAGATCGCTGGCGTCTCGACAAAGCCTTTGAGCCCGCCTTTCGATCCGTGTTTGGTGTTACCACGAGTCAGTTTGAGGAAGACTGGAAGAAACATGTTAAGGACCGATATGGTTGGCTCTTCATCTTGAGTCACTCGGCCATCTTTTGGATGGCGTTGGCACTCATCTTGCTTCTGGTTGTACAAGTGCGTCGAACCAGAAACCAGGAAAAGATGGCCAGGCTCAGGGCCAGAGAACTGCCTGAGCAGCCAGCGTACTGGATACAAGTGATTGGAGGAGACCGTTCAGATGAGGATAGTCATGAGTCAAGATAGGTGCGGAATAGGGATCTTTGGGGTATAAGAAGAACATATGAGTCGCCGGATAATGATCGTCGATGACGATAAGGATGCCCTTGAGGTCTACAGGACCCGCCTAAGTCACGCCGGGTTTGATGTGGAAATCGCTGAAAGTGCTGAACAGGCACTTTCTCGGGTAAAGAAGTTTGATCCAGGTCTAATCGTGACAGACGTAAGGATGTCTGGTATGTCTGGGCTAGAACTTCTGAACAAGATTCGGGAGGCCATGGAGGGCGTTTACGTTGTCGTCATGACAGGTCATGACGACATGGAAACTGCGGTGACAGCGATGAAATCGGGCGCTTTCGATTTTCTCGTAAAACCAGTAGATCCGAAGGTGCTGCAAGCTCTAGCAGAACGCTGTTTTCGTAAACTCGATGAGGACGATGAGAGTCCGGGTACTGAAGATGAAGAAATTACTCTTCAAAGGGGTCAGCTCATCGGCCGTGATCCTCAGATGGTTGAGATCTACAAGACGATCGGTGTCCTGGCACGAAACCGTGCAACTGTCCTTATTCGGGGTGAGACGGGAACTGGTAAGGAGGTTATCGCACATGCGATTCACCAGCACTCTGCATTTTCCGGAGAGCCATTCATTGCAGTCAACTGCACAGCTTTAACAGATACGCTACTGGAGTCAGAGCTTTTTGGGCACACAAAAGGTTCATTTACAGGAGCGATTAGCGCTAGGAAAGGCTATTTTGAGTTAGCGGGTGAAGGGACGATCTTTCTGGATGAAATAGGTGATACGAGTCCGGACTTCCAGACAAAACTCCTTCGTGTCTTACAAGAAAGATCTTTCTATCCTGTGGGGGGCGAAGAACCCAAAACCACCCATGCTCGTGTGATTGCTGCGACACATCAGCCGGTGGAACAGTTGATAAAGGAAGGCCGGTTCCGGGAAGATCTCTATTTTCGCCTTAAGGTTGTTGAGATCGTAGTTCCACCTCTGCGAGATCGTCCGGGGGACATCCCGCTCATTGCGAGTGCATTGTTGGGGCGCGTTCGTGAAGAGACCCATAGGGAGGTGTACCGTATCTCTGATGCAGCAATAGAAAATCTTCTTTCGTATAACTGGCCAGGCAATATTCGGGAGCTTGAGAATGCTCTAATGAGAGGAGCAATCGTTGCGAGAGGATCGGTAATTGGAGAAGACCATCTGGTATTAGGAGATCATAGTGTGACCTCCGATGATCTGACCCTGGACCTAGCGATTACTCATCACGTCCAATGGGTTCTCGCACGATGTGCAGGTGATGAAGCTGCAGCGGCTAAGCTTTTAGGAATCACTAAGAAAAAACTTAAAGATCTTCTCTGAGTGATACGTGAATTGATTAGTGTCGTGCCCCCAGGTAGCATTAGCGACCCTCTAGCACGCTGACGGAATATGGCCAAGAAGATTCTAAGAAAAGTCTCCAAGCCCCCGGTTGCTCTTAAGTTTACGAAAGTGAACGCGATGTTGGGTGGTGCGGGACTCATATGCCTAGCGCTTGGATATGGCTTGCTAGCTCAGGGGTCGATCACGGCCGCCCCACTTCTGTTAGTTCTGGCCTACTTGGTCTTGTTACCTATGGCGATTATCAAGTAAGCGGAGGTCTGGAAAAGGGAATATGCGTTCCCTGCTTCCCTCGTACGGAATCATCTCAAATCAGAGGTTCTGTCCTAAGAGTTTCCTGGGACTTTCCGTGATTCTCTTCGTGCTGTCTTTAGAAAATAATTATCGGACTTTGCCTCTCTATTATCTGTCCCCCATCTGATTTCTTTGTCTTTCTTTTCCAAGGATGGGACATGCTTGGAGCAGTGTATGTACGCTTCATCCACGGTGATCACTATCCATCGCTCAACCCCCGAGTCCGTCTTGGGATTCTCTCTCTCTAGGTACGCTCTCAGAATTGAGGGCAGTTCAGTTGGTATATAGCTGTTGGCATTGCCGTTTACGTGTAATCCGATGGTCGTATCAAAGAAGTCCAGAAAAACTAAGCCGATATGGGGATTCTCCGAGATATTTCCCAGGCTGGCAAAAACTCCGTTGCCACGATACTCGGGGTAGGCCAGTGTCCTATCATCCAGTACCAGAACGAACCCAGCTCCACCAAACCTCGGCGAACAGTCGCAGTTCCCGTCCGCATCGGCAGTAGCGACAAATACCATTTCTTGTTGCCCGATGAGTTCGACCATTCTCTCTGAAAGGCTGTTCCGCATCTGGCGCCTGTAGAACCTTTCAGCACGGGCTTGGCTCTGCTGTTGAGCTTGGATTTCCTGCTCGCCGGAAGTTCCTTCGTGCATCGTAAGTGAGCCTCTAAACTAGGGGAGAGGCAGGCAAGTGCCGCAGCTGCCGCTATAGGACCTGTAATTTGTCTGGTAGGTAGATTGGTGACGCTAGCAATCTAACCAGGACTAGCGAAAGAGGTCATTATCATGAAGATAACACTCAAGGATGTGACTATCTTCGCGCTCCAGTCTAGCTTGCCGCGCCAGAACTGGGATGATCCACTGAATCATCTTAGGAAGTTAGTGAAGTAGATTGACGTCCCGTTCCTACTGGAATTATCCAACTCCTGAAGAGACGATCCGTATGAGAGATGACTTCGAGATCGGAAACCGCAGTATCGAATCTCCAGCCATTAGCCAAGCGGCACTGCGTGTAGGTCCTGCTGCTGATGGACGAAACCGGGAAATTCCGCTGCTTGTTTGTCATGGTGCCGCTGACGGTCCCATCCTGTGGATCAACGGAGCGACACACGGTGATGAGCCGGAGGGCGCTTTCTCAATTTTCCGCCTATTTGATCAACTCGATCCTTCGGCGGTATCAGGGACGGTCGTCGGAGTCCCAGCCATGAACGTACCAGCTTTCGAAGCAGGCAAACGCGGAGATCCTCTGGATTCATTCACTTACGACATGAATCGGATATACCCCGGAAGCATCGATGGCTATCCTACCGAACGTGCGGCATGGGCACATTGGATCGCCATGAAAGATGCATGTGACCTGCAGATCGCGATTCACTCAGGAGGAGAGCACTCATACCTCGCACATATGATTTTCGCAGCGGACAATACTCAGAGTATGGAACTTGCTGCCGCCATGGGTGCGACATGGGATCTGGTTTTTCGCAGCGGGGTTGGTGGCAAAAATCCTGCCTCGAAAATGGCGGAACTCGGAAAAGCAGGTATCACCGTAGAACTGGGAGGCAACTGCCGAACACTTACGAGTGATTTCCATGCAATCGCTGATGACCTAGCAACAAGTTATCTGAACGTCATGCGCCATTATGGTATGGTCTCCGGGGACGCGGAGTATGCTTCTGAATGGAGAATGGGTCATCAGGAGGCCTTGCTAGCACCGGCGTCAGGCATGTGGGTTGGTAGTCAGGAGTTAGTATTTGAAAAACCGATCACAAGGGACACACCCTTAGGGAAGATTTACAATCTCTATGGTGAAGTGTGCGCTGAGGTGGTGGCTCCGGAAGATGGTGTGGTATTCGGCCTGCGTTCGAGGCCCGCAGTGCTTGAGGGAGAATGGTGTTGCTTCTATGGCATCATTGATGAGGTACGTAACGACCTCATGCCCTGAATTCACTGGTCATCCAGTAACACCGGATTTTTTCAAAGGAGGTAGAGATGACAGTTACTCGTCGGCAATTTACCAAGGTGGCGGGCGTAGGCGCTGCCGGCTTGGCTATGGCATGGCAACAAGCCTGTGCTCAGGTTGCTGAAACAGGTGAGATCTCAACCCAAACACTACATACGCTGCTTGATGCCCAGGGGCCGCGAGGAATCTACGAACGCCAAGAAGAGTTCGAACGACTACGTCGAGCGGTGGCGAATAGCATTCGGATCTCGAATGAGTTGCGAAGCTTCCCACTAAACGATGATGAGCAGCCACTCACGATTTTTCACCGAGGCTGACTTATGCAGGAATCCACTCATTTTCTAACGGTTCGGGAGTTAGCCGAGAGCCTGTCCTCTGGCGAGATGACATCAGTGCAACTCACTCAGATGTATCTTGATCGCGCCCAGGAACTCGACCCACCTCCATTTGATTTGCCGAGTGAACCAAGGCCTGACCATGAAGGACAGCTCTCTACTATGGTCACTATTGCTCGAGAGCATGCACTCGAATCGGCAGAAAGGGCAGATGCAGAGCTGCGTTCAGGTCGGCGACGCAGCATTCTGCATGGTATCCCCTATGGTGTGAAAGACCTGCTTGATACTGATGGGATTCGTACGACCTGGGGTTCTGGCATCTTCCGAGATCGAGTCCCGGACCGTAATGCGGCTGTGATTGATAGGCTAGCAGATGCTGGCGCAGTTCTTATGGCGAAGATGTCGCTCGGAGAGTTCGCTGGTGGGAACACTAGCTCTGCACTGAATCCTTGGAAACTAGATCGGACCAGCTTCGGGTCATCCAGTGGGACTGTATCGGCTGCGGTAGCCGGTCTGATTGGTTTTGGGATTGGCACGGAAACCGGCGGTTCGATCGTATTTCCTGGTTCTGCAGTTGGGGCCTCAGGGCTTCGCCCCACATTCAGTCGCGTAAGCCGTTACGGCTGTATGGCTCTTTCATGGAGCCTGGACAAGATCGGTCCAGTTGGACGCTCGGCGGAGGATTGCGGGTACATCCTCGAAGAGATTAATGGTCCTGACATCCGTGATAATTCCTCAACAGATCATCCATTTGTATTCAATCCGGATCTAGGCAGTATGCGAGGAAAGCGACTGGGTGTGCACCGCAGAGAATTCCTCCTCACCCAATCCGACCATAATCGCCAAGTCTTTCAGGAGGCGCTTGATGTTTGGGCGGATATGGGTGTGATCGTGGAGGATATAGAACTCCCGCTGTATCCGACTGGAGCACTTTTCACGACTATCGTTACGGTAGAGAGTGGCACGATATTCAAACCCCTTTTTGAGGATGGCCGGGCTTTGGGGATGTTCTCATTCAATGAAGATCGAGCTGCGGGATGGATGGCCGGACGCATGATGCCGGCTGCGGACTATCTGACTGCTCAACGAATACGCAGTCAACTTACCCGCGAGGCAGACGAAATTTTGTCTAGGTACGATGCGGTCATTGCACCAACATGGCCGAATGGTGCAGCACTGAGGGAAGTTAGTGAAGGTTGGCCGATTCCCGCTCGTAATGAGTGGGAGCCACCTGACGATTTTGATGTGAATACACCCAGGCTCAATTACATCGCGAACCTGGTTGGACACCCGGGCCTAAATATTCCATGCGGTTTTGACACAGACGGACTACCTCTCTGCCTCCAGATTGTTGGGTCACCATTCGACGATCAAGCTGTTCTAGATTTTGGGATGGCATTCCAAGAGGAGACTGACTGGCACCTCATACGGCCCCAATACCCATGGCGGGAGTAAAAGCGAATGTCATTTGATCTCAAAGTGTTCAATTCAATTGGATTAAGGAGGATGTTTTGTCAGAGGTGAAGATCACTATTACTAAGACTGGTCCTTGCAAGGTCGAGGGGGACGTGGAGTTGTGTGATCATGAGGGAAATTTGGTTGAGACCCGAGAGGGGAAGCCATTTTTTCTGTGTAGGTGTGGTCAGAGCGCCAACAAACCTTTTTGTGACGGGACGCACAACGAGATCTCATTCCTGTAGTTAATGAAGCAACCTGAGGGTATGATTTTGAAATTAGGGCTCGGTGAATGCGGTTGAGTCTACAGGGCAGTTGTTTTCCTTAAAGTCCGAGCCACTTTCCGAACCCGTACCCTGACGCGGAAACAGCTGCCGTAAGAGCGATGCCCCATGCCAGGTCTACATAGACCACCACAACCGGAAAATCCTTTAACATCGCCAAACATGTGAGGTCGAATGTGGCGTAGGTGACTAGGCCAAGGAATGCGCCTAACGCTATCGAGTACCCAAGTGACTGGGCTTCCAGTCCAGGTAGCACTGAGAAAGCACACCTGCGATGAAGATCGAATAGAACAACAGGGCGGCTCCCCAGATGACATCGGGTCTCATAAGGTGGCCCAAGTGTTCCTGATAAAATCCTTTGGCGACGACACCCAGCCATAGCAGGTCCACAGCAAAGAAAACCAGGGCAGTTAGGGCATACAGCTTAAACATTTCGGTCGAGTACACAGGACGCTCCAGATCGTTGTCGAAGGAGTTTCTATGTGGTTTCGGGTAGGGTCACGAAAGCGATTCTAGTACCCATTCTATATCAGTAAGGTCATTAAAAATCGAGGGTGAGAACCGTAGATGATTCGGATATACACTTATGTCGATGCCCGCCCTATTGAGCTGCTCACCAATCCCGGTCCCTTCGGCCATGGTGAAAGTAATGATGGGTGAAGTCGTACCTGCCGGCGTGACACACTCAAAACCCAGACGCGGCATCTCTTCGCGCAACAGATCGAGTAGGGGCTGCCGATGTTCTTCAATTCTATCAACCCCGATTTCTCGGAGATATGGAATCGCCGCTCCTAGCGCCGCTCTAGCGGATCCAGCGACGCTTCCTGTTTCGAAAAGTGCGCTCGCTGTTTCACCAAGGTCCCAAGTAAATGGGCTGTCTGCTGGAGGATCGTAAGGTAAGAAGTGCGTTTGGTAACCATTCACTGAGCGATAGCCGAATTGGGTGCGCTGCATCACACTTCCCAAAAGGTCCTCGCGCACATAAAGAAATCCAAGCCCGAGGTCACCCATTAGCCACTTAAATCCGGAGCAGGCACAGAAGTCTACTCCACTTTCTCGTACATCAATTGGAACGGCTCCTGCAGCTTGGATGATATCGGCGTATACGTACGCTCCATTGGAGTGCGCTAAGTCGCATACTTCCTTTAGGTCATGCTGAAATCCGTTATACATGGTCACGAGCGAGATCTCGATTAGCCGAGTATTTCGGTCGACAACACGATCAAGATCCTCAAGGTCTATCTTCCCTTCACGTGGCATCACGATGCGAAGGTCTAGGCCTGCAGTTTTCTCGAGTGACTGCAGATGAATAATCGAGCTCTCAAAGTGCAACGCGTCTGTAACCACATTACCTCCTGAGTGCGGGATACCTAATCCCTGCACCACGAGGATTTCACCTGTGGTCGTGTTAGGTATATAGCTGATCTCCGTGGTCTTGGCGTTGATCAAGGATGCAAACTCTGCTTTTACCCTATTGTCCAAGTCTGGGTCAGCACTGGTCTGTGTTGTAAAACCACCGCGCCTATCGTTGTAATCACGCACCGCGTCACGAACTTTATTGGGCATGGGGTGCATGTAGGCACCGTTCAGGTACGTAATTCCTTCTGGAATGCTGAAGTCATCCTTGCGAGGAAAAAATTCCTGAGTCACTCCTGCCCAAGCTGGTTCCTTGGACCCTGAGATAGCCCCAGGTACGACTGCAGCGACTGCTAATCCACCAGCTCGAGTGATAAGGTCACGGCGGCTCATCGTCTTCGTGCCATTAGAAGCAGTATGACTCATACCTCAACCCTCCATTTTACTTGCCGGCTTTACCGGCTGTCCGTGCTCATTCTATCAGTAGGTATCCAGCTTTTAGTTAACTAAACTTTATTGTGTCCCCGGGTCGTCCTCAATACGGCAGGAGGTACAGTACAATTGCTACAAAGGGCACGAGCAGCAGCATCATAGTGATCGCGTAGCCAAACATGTCACGGGCTCGAAGTTCGGTGATTGCCAGCAGAGGGATTGCCCAGAATGGGTTCAGTAGATTTGTGTGTGCATCCCCCACCGCATAGGCTGCGATCGTCTGTCCATGAGGGATCCCGAGTTCAGCACCTGCAAGCATCATTGGACCACCGATAATAGCCCATTCACCACCTGCAGAGGGCACGAATACGTTAAGAATGCCACCGGTGATCCAAGCTGTAACAGCAAAAGATTCTTTTGTTGCAATTGAAAGCAGGGACTCAGTCATAGTGTCGACGAGTCCAGTTCCTGTCATGATGCCGATGATACCTGCATAGAAAGGGAACAGCAGGATAACGCCCGCGCTTCCCTTAACCGCGTCTTGGAATTCGTTCAGGTATCGGGATGGGCTACTATACAACATGAGCCCGATCATCAAGAATCCGAAATTGAAAACATTCAAGTTCAGAGCTCCAAGGCCCTGGGTCAGGAACGCTCCTATGAAGAGGCAGACTCCTGTGAAGGCGATCAATCCACCGAGGAGCCTGCTGTTATCGATCCGGTCAGCCAAGGTTGGATTTGTAGGTAAGTTTACAGGGTTGGATTTTCTTACCACTTCCTCTTTGAGGTCGACATAGCGAGCAATCCCTCTACAGTTCGCCTCAGGTGGTGAGAGTAGATAGAGCATGATGGAAGCGAAAATGAGAGCTAAGACTGTCAGGATGAGCGAGTAGGGATGGAAGACCCATTCTGTTGCAGGAATAACTCTGTCCACGATCCCTTGCTCCATAAAGACGTTTCCATCCGTCGCCTGAAGTAGTCCCGCGGAGCTAGAGAGCCCCCATCCCCAGGTAAGGCTCATGCCCATGTAGCCAGCTACTGCCAGAAGGGGATAATGCACAGCCATCCCATTCTTGGCCGCGAGTTTACCCATCTCTCGAGCTAGGATCGCCCCAAAGATCAGGCCGAGCCCCCAGGATACCCACCCAGTCAACATCGATCCAAGACCGACCAATACAACTGCCTGGCGGCCATTCTTAGGAAGTCGGACAAGGCGCAGGATACCCGCTCGCACTCTTGGGTGGTACGCGACCACGCAGCCTGTGACTAGGATGATCACCATTTGCATAGCGAACTGAAGTAGAGACCAAAAGCCTCCATACCAAGAGCGTGCGATCTCAGGCACGCTTACTCCCTCAGAGATGAACGCTGCGATTGCAGCCACATACGTGAGCAGAATTGCAAATAGAAACGGGCTTGGCATCCAACGTTCCACTCGGTCAGCAATGGCTTCACCAAATCGTTGTACCGGCGTGAGATCAGGCTCTTTGCTATCGTGCTCAGTCGTGCTACTTGAATGCGATGCCGTGTTGCTTTTCATATCGTATCGTCTCTTTAGACAGGTTTTTACTAATGGGCATCATCGGTGGTCATAGTCGAACAGGCCGATGGGCACGAAGGAGTTTTACTTGCGTGAACAGCTCACGCGATCGGCAGCTGATATCGTCCTAAGGGTAGGCAAGGACAATACAACTGGAGGTGAGCACGAGAATTAGAGAAACAAGACTCAGTATCTTGGGGTCCCGCCAATCAATGGCTTTCGTTGGTTTGTAGTACTTCCCCACTCGTCTCTATTGACCCCAGAACCTGGACAATAATCTCCAGTGTCGAGGAAGTGTGTATGTAGGCACTCAAGCGTCGAGCCTAGACTGATCAAGAGCTCCTCGGTTTCTGGAAATGCGAATCGTGTAAAGAATCCTGCACGGCCTCCTCGGGCCATATCCGCAGTTGACTGTCCGAGGCGTGTTATAGCCAAGACATCTGCTCCCTGTGATACGAGATAGACTATCATCTCGTTGTCCCCTCTCGAAGCTGCATAGTGCAGGGGTGTATAGCCCCACGAGTCTGCGAGATTTACATCGGCGCCATGTTCCTCAACCAGGTACTTGAGTGTAGGCAGAAACTGGTTGGGTACATTTCTCACACTGAAAGCGCCTAGCCCTAGGTACCCGCCTCCAGCCGCAGCATGGATCGGATGTGCATTATCTGCCCCATAAGGAATCGGGGTTATTCCAGAATCTTCCTGTTGCCGTCCATCCTCCTGCCTACGCTCACGCATGCCTACTTCAGGCCACCATGTTGGAATATTTGGGTCCGCTCCGTGATCAGCTAGGAGCCGGAGTGCTCCAAGATCTTGAGCAAATGCAGCACGCCAAAACGGAGTAGCACCTGTAAGGTCTATCCCCATCTTTGTTAAACCATACTCCCAATACCATAGATGTGTATTCAGCTGAACATTGGGATTTGCTCCTGCCTCAAGAAGCGTCCTGAGGACTTCCAAGTACTCGGCCTGCTGAATATCCTGTGCACGAGGCTGTGGATAATTTGACTTCGGCGCCCATTCTGTTTGGAGCACGGCGAAGAGTGGAGTAACTCCGTCAGTGGAAGCTGCGAGATCAGGGTCGGCACCCCACTCTAGCAGCAGCAGAGCCAGGTCGAATTGTCCATTGAGCACTGCCATCAGTAGTGGGCTAGTTCGATCTCCACCGCTTACCTGGTTGACGTCTGCACCACCTTCTAGGAGTGCTAGCGTCGCCTCCAAGTGTCCTTCACGAGCCGCATGTAGTAGCGCTGTCATACCCCCAGTCATACCGACCAAAGTCTCCCTGTACGGGGGACGCTCTACATCTGGTCCCCCGGGGTAATCTGGCCTAAGAGATACGAGATCATCTGGATCTTGATCCTCCGAGTTATCGCTGGATCTAAGGAATTCCCTTTGAGAGATCACAGCTTCCTGAACCTGGCTAGAGCTTGGCTCCCAATTCCTGTCTATCCCGCTATTCTCACGGAACGAAGAGACTGCATCTCGGAAACGCCGGTTAGCTACCCTGTCTAGCAACAGGCTCTGAATAACATCGACAACCTCTGTTGTAATGGAGTGGTTGGCATCATGCTCGAGTAGCGTGGCCACTGACGCCGCTCGATTATACGCCGCTGCAAAAATTAATGGCGTCTGTCCAGAAGACGCCTCTGTCGCGTTCGCGTCAGCGCCATGCTCGAGTAGCGCTGCGACCGCATCCGCTCCCCCTATGGCAGCAGCCGCAAGGTGCAGAGGTGTCACTCCACTGGTAGTAGTGGTTGCATTCGGGTTGCTTCCTGCTTTGAGAAGCAGACGTGTGACTCCGCCATGTCCACCCCGACTGGCCAGGTGGAGGGGTGTATATTTTCCGATTCTTGTTTTCGTATCTAGTGCTGCACCAGATGAGATCAATAGCTCGATCACCTTCTGGTGACCCCGCTCTGCAGCCCAGTGCAAAGCCGTCATGCCATCTCCGGCAGCTGCATTCGGGTCTGCACCCTGCTTGAGTAGGGATTCAACCGCGCTTGCATCCCCTTGTTGTGCGGCATTAATGAGCGGCACGTCCGACGGGAACGTAGCTGCCGACAGGAGACCCACTACAAACAGAGTTCCAGGCAGATTCAATCGCATACGGGTGCTCATAACCCCCTCTGACTAGCTTCCGAGGTGATCCCCCGTGGGAAGACGAGTGGGAACTCCGCGGTACTATCTCCAAAAGCCCTCATGTCATCGTGCCCAATCCCCTGCATAAGGCTTAGCAAGACGTTAGCCATTGGTGTGCCTTCGGGTGTCTTCAGATGGAGATTCCCTTCGAGTGCACCGTTAGCATGACCCATGAGTATTAGCGGGCAGCGGCGATGATTGTGGAGGTTGGGATCTCCCATGGGGGACCCCCATACGATTGCTGTTTTTTCGAGTAATGAAGCATCACCTTCCATCGTGTTCTTCATTTTCTCGAGGAAATAGCCTACCTGACTTAGCCGGTAGGTGTTGATCTTGTTGAAGTCGATGATATCCGCGGGGATATTCCCGTGGTGCGATGCCCCGTGGTGTGACTTCGTTGTCCCACTTGTAGGGAAGTTGCGGTTCGATTGGTCAAACCCTGTCTTGAACGTGATGACTCTGGTCAGGTCAGCTTGCAGCGCAAGCAGCTGGAGGTCGAACATCAATTTCATGTGCTCTTCCCAAGAATCTGGGACTCCAGAGGGAGCTTCGGGCATATCCCGTTCCTCTCCGCTTGTATTTCTCTCCTCAACCAGCTGAATCCGACGCTCGATCTCTCGGATGTGATCTAGGTATTCATCCATCGCTAGACGATCTGCTGCGCCCAGTTCCCTTCTAAGCCGGGCTATTTCGGTCGCGATCCAATCAATCATGCTACGATCTGTCCGCCGACGGGCAGCTCGGTCTTCCGGTGTATCACCTGCTCCAAAGAGACGCTCGAAAACTACTCGTGGCTCACGAATCGCAGGGAGCGGCTGGTTGGGTGAGGCCCAAGAAAGCGAGGTTGTGTATGCACAGTGATAGTTGTAAGCACAACCGCCACCTCTATCGATTGATTCGGTGCAGAGTTCAAGGGATGGCAGCGCCGTATCCCGGCCGAAGCGACGAGCATGCAACTGATCAAGTGAGGTTCCGAGATAAAGGTCTGAGCCCTGGGTTTGCTTGGGGTGAGCCTGTGTCAGGAATACCGCTGTTGAGCGGTCATGGTCTCCTCCGATCTCCTCTGCTCGGTATGGCTCTGCCATGCGACAGTCCGTATTGCTGACGATCGTCAGGTAGTCCCGAAACTCTTCGAGAGGTGCTAATTGACTCGTCGGCAAGAAATCAAAATCACGACCTGTTTTGGCAGGAGCAAATAGATGCTGAGCATCTCCCCAGGTACTGCCACCTGCACTGCCCATTGATTCTTCAATACAGACTAGTCGTGTGTAGCCCGGATCAGCCCACGGTCGCCCGGCTGGGACCATAGCGTCTAAAAATGGCAGGGCGACTGTCGCGCCCATACCTCGAACGAAAGACCGCCGGGAAATGTGTTTTCCAGTAATGAATTCCATTTTGTTACATCCCCGAGTCGTGTTGTGCTTCGTTTGTCGTCTGTGATCGCATCATTTGGAAAGGGATACTCTCCACAACACCCCTAATGAATGATGACATGCGATAGCTATTAGCCTCAGCTTCCTGGACAATCAACCGAACAGATGGCTGATCATAGTATTCTACCCTTCGGCCTATCGCATAGGCTAGCAAATTTGAGGTAAAGTTGCGTGCCAACGGGATCGGGCGCTTCAAGAGTACGTTCGTAAGTTCGCTAGGGGTGTTTACTGAACTGCCATCGTAAAATGTGCCCCGGGTGTCCAGCGGCATCCCATTCTCACGGATCCGCCATTTACCTGTAACGTCAAAATTATCGAGTGCTAGCCCTATAGGATCCATAAAACGGTGGCAAGCGTTGCACGTTGGGTTGGCTCGATGCAGTTCCATACGTTCCCGCGTTGTCAGCTGCCGACCGTCGGACGAACTCTCCGTCTGGTCGAATGCTGGGATATCCGGAGGGGGAGGGGGAGGAGGGGCACCCATGAGTACTTCCATGACCCATTTCCCTCTAAGAACGGGGGAGGTTCGGTCGGACATAGAAGTCAAAAGGAGCACACTCCCATGTCCCAAAAGCCCTCGACGTGTCTCATCTGGGTACCTGACCCGCCGAAACTCCGAACCAGAAACCCCTGGAATTCCATAGTGCCGTGCAAGGCTTTCATCGACGAAGGTATAATCGGCATTCAAAAGCTCGAGAAGACTCCGGTCCTCTCTTACCAAGTCGTAGAAGAACAGCTCCGTCTCCCGGACCATCGCTTGGCCAAGTTGGCGGTTGAAGTCCGGGTAGAAGTAAGGTTCTGGCTGGTTCTTAGCTGCATCCTGAAGTCGTAGCCACTGATGGGCGAAGCGTGTGGCGAGGGCCTCAGAACGCGGGTCAGTTAACATCCTCTCCACCTGTGCAGCCAGCACTGGGGCCTCTGCCAGTTGTTCCTGCGCTGCCAACTCGAGTAGTTCTTGGTCCGGGGATGTGCCCCACAAGAAAAATGATAAGCGGGAAGCCAGGTCGAAATCTCCTAAGCGGTAATTTTCCCCGGAAACAGCCTGACTCGGTTCTCGTTCAAGGCGTAGGAGGAAGGCAGGACTGGCCAGGATCGCTTGGAGTGCTGTTCGTATCCCAAGTTCAAAACCACCCTCTGAAGCAGCACTCATATAGAAGGACATCGGACCCTCTAGGTCTGCTGCCGTAGCGGGTCGTCGGTACGCTTCGCTTGCCAACTTCGATATGATTGATTCAGCACATGGTCGCTCTTCAGCCGGCGAGGCTGGTCGACAAATAAAGATTTTTTTGCGACTAGGAGTTTCGGATATTCCTCTGGAATTATTAGGTCCCGTGATCATCAAGTCAGTCAGGTGAACCAGAGCTGTGATTCCGTAGTTCGCCCACTGCTGAGCATCTTCACCCCCAACAAATGACCAGGCGTGAGGACTCAGCCGGTCCTCGTACGGCCCCTCTATCCTACGGACGAATGCTACTGCGACTCTGTGTTGACCCGCCGGCACAAAGATAGGTTCAGTCTCGATCGGAGCGCTTGAGCTTCCATTATTTTCTAGCCCCAGGAGTGCAACCCCTTCGCCATCGATCGAGAAATCAAGATCCTCTATCCCCATGCCTCTACCAAAGAGGGTCTGCACTGAGAACACGTATTCACCATCCGCTGGGAAATCATGAGTCACGACGATCCCACCTCTTGTACCGAATGGCGCTCCCTCAAGTTGATCCCAGGCGTGCTGGGATAGTTCTATCGGGTTTGTGTATTTCTCACTTGAGGGCACGGCGTCCGGTGTCCCGATTGCTAATCGACTGACCTCTGTCGCGGCCCTCAAGTATGCCTCGAGCAGGGTAGTCGAAAGTCCTTGGGCTGCCGACATATTATCGAAGCTTCCAAGGTATGTATCCGCTGGTAACCAACGGCCAGCATCTATACTCAGAGCCAATAGGTCCCGGATTACACGCTCATATTCAGGCCGGTTTAATCTTTGAAATCTGCGGGCACCTGGATCCGGATGGCCAGCAGCAGCCTCATCGATCACCGTTTCGAGGGTCTGGACGAGTGAAAGGAGCGTATCACCTTCTGGTCGACGAGCCCCAGGAGGAGGCATCAGCCCCGCTCTAAGCTTCACGATCATCTTCTCCGCGGTTTCTGCCTGCTGGTCAGCCACTTCAACCGCAAAGGTTTCGAGTGAGAGGTTGCCCGTAAGCCTTTGTTCATTATGACAACGCACACAGTACTGTTGCACAACATCCGTCAATTCTGGATTCGACGGGTGAGTGAACGAGTATTCGGTAGCGACCCCTAAAGAAGGTGGATTGGTGCCATCGGGGTGGCTTCCAATCGTCAGCCAAATACCCAGTGCAGCAGCACTGAGAGCTAGTGTCTTCATGCTCTACCCTCCGGAGGATGGAGGCACCTTAGGATGCCAACCGGCCCTCTCCCACTATCAACACCAAAAAATGTAAGGAACCCAGCGGCACCGAGCCACGGTTTAGTGGATTTTCAGCGGATGAGCTTAGATCTCAATTTCGGGGCCAGCAGATCAAACCTCGATCGAGTAGATCATCAATTTCTTCTCGGATCTGCGAACTATAGTATCCCCCAGTAGAGGGCCTCTTGTTGAAGAGCACCACGTAGTTGACCCCATCACCGCGTTGCCGAGCGAGCGTATTTGTACCCGATAGGCTGCCGGTATGGTTTCGCCTCCACGTGGAGCTCTCCGTTCCAGTTCGTTGGGCACCTATGTCGTCTCCCGAAACCTGGTAGGTATCCAGGAACTCAAGAATTGCCCTAGTCGACGCCACCAATCCACCAAACGAAATCATGCCTTCAAGGTCCCAGCCTCCGTAGGGGGTCTTCACTTGTGGTCCGGAGGGATCGAATACGTTCTTACTCATAGCCTCAGAATCGTACCAGGGTTCGCGAGAATTTTGATTCTCAGGGAATGTTCTTCCTCGGATCAGTTCTCCACGTGCTACTCCGATTGGATCGAACACGTTTTCCAGCACATAGGTCAGGTAATCCATACCAGATATCTCTTCGACGACAAGCCCGAGCATCAGGTAGCCGATATTTGAGTATGCCCTTTCTGAACCGGGCTGAAGTTGGAGTGGTTGGCCTAACACATATCGAGCAGTATTAACCCTCCCTGGGGGACTTGGGACCTCCATAGCCTCAGCGATACGAATTTCCCTGAATGCAAGATCGCCGACCACATCGCGATCCCAGCCGCCACGGTGGATTAGGAGGTGGCGAACCGTTACTTGTGACAAAAGCGTGTCACCCAAGGATCGGAAGGGTTCAAGACTCAGAATGCCTCCTTCAGGTTGGCCAAGATCGAAGACGTAATCATCCAAGTCCAAGAGTTCTTCATTTTCTAGCTTTCTAATTGCAGCTCCCGTGATGGGCTTAGTGACACTTGCTAAGCGCATCATTACATCCTGGGGTAGGACGGTTTGTTGGGCCTCATCTTTCCAGCCGAAACTCTTCTCATAGACGATCCTATTGTTCTTCATCACCCCGAGAGCGCCAGCGTGGATACTTCTCGTGGACATGAATTGGCCCATGATCGAGTCAAAATGCTCAAAATTTGGACAAAGATCGGTCACTGCCGCCGGCGCGGATGTCTCTGTACACCGGCTCAAGGCCAGGACCAAAAGCACTGGCAGCAGAAGTTTTTGAGAGCTGTAACTCATATGTCGGACTCCCAGAAGTCCGAGATAGGTCGAATCTTATCGACTTTAGATTCGTCCAGAACGATTCTTCAGTCCAGATTGAATCCTGGATCTACCAAGGAAACAGTGCTGTGACCAGTTCAGTGAAGAAGATTGTACTAGGGGGCTTAATAACTGGGTTCGGTACCGGTTTTGGCTGGTCAGTCTTGGTGTATGTTCTCTCTTATGATCAGTTATTCAATGGCCGAGAGTTCGCGCTGTCCCTAATTCTGCCATTACTGGTGGGTCTGGCTGTTTGGAAAAGGGTAGGGGTTCAGCGGGGGGTTCTTTTGCCGATTGCCTATCTTACCATGGTTATGCCTCTGTTTGGGCTAGGAATGGGTGGTGCGAATATTCTCCAAATGACAATTGCTGGTGCGTTCGGGGGTATCTTCTGGGCGAGCCCTTTCGTGCTCTATACTCTTGTGAAGAGGTACCTGTAGAGGTGGCACGGAGACTGAAGCAGGGTGGATTGGTTCGGAGATCGCATACCGGGAAATGCTTGTCTCTCTTAGCTTTTTGGCCACAGGGCGCTTAGCTCAGCCTGGTTAGAGCACCTGCCTTACAAGCAGGGGGTCGCTGGTTCGAGTCCAGCAGCGCCCACTGAAGTAACTGGAAGCCCTGCAAGCACTTACACGCTTGTGGGGTTTCTTAGTAAAGGGCGCAGTCTCGCGCTAAGTCACCCATAGGTCACCCACA
>Ga0208747_1000066_pt1 | contig 26672 bp, 20 predicted proteins | sample Knorr_S7_td_AAIW_FD_185597 | JGI IMG/M metagenome (GOLD analysis project Ga0208747, IMG submission 185597) | Marine microbial communities from Southern Atlantic Ocean transect - Knorr_S7_td_AAIW_ad_750m_LV_A (SPAdes) (version 2) | ecosystem: Environmental > Aquatic > Marine > Oceanic | place...
AAAAAAATATTATCGATCCAATAATCGATTAAAGGCTGTGCGTGATCAATATTATAAAAATAATAAATTACATCAACAGGACATTTCGAGATCATTGGTATTAACGAATGAAGTGGTTCGCTGGCAAGGGCGATTGGATTTTTGGATCAATTTATTTTTAGATAAACCGATACATAAGCTGCATCCATCTGTACACATTATTTTGAGAATTGGGTTTTTCGAAGCATTGATGGATGAATTTGTTCCACAGCATGCGGCTGTGCATTCATGGGTAGAATTCACCAAAAAAGAGTTAGGGAAAAAGTTTAGTGGTTTGGTAAATGCGCTCTTGCGTAAAACTAATAATATTGATCCCAATCAAAAAGATAAAAAAGAATCTCTTTCTGCATGGTATTCCTATCCAGCCTGGATAATTGACAAATGGATTCATCAATTTGGTGAGGAAAAAACCATTGAATTATGTGAATATCTAAATATGCCTTCTCATATTGACTTAAGATTGAATTGTATGACTGAGTCTAAAGATACGATTTTAAGTCGATTGGATAAATTAGATGTTGAAATAATCCAAAGCCCTGAATCCGATTGTTTCATCCGGGTGGATTCCGGTCTGCGAAATGTGGTCAAAAGTGAATTATTTACAAAAGGATTAATTTATGTCCAGGATCGTGCTTCCGGTGCGGTAGTTGAATTATTAGATCCACAACCGGGCGATACTGTTTTAGACGTTTGTGCAGCGCCAGGAACAAAATCCGGTTATATCGTTGAAAAAATAAAAAATGAGGGTAAAATATTTGCATCAGATGTTAGTCAAGTCCGAATGCTGATTGGAGAAAAAAGGTCAAATGAATTAAAATGGCCCATTCAATGGAAAAGAAAAGATGCGAGCGAAGATGACTTTCCCATGGCTGACCGAATTTTAATTGATGCACCCTGTACGGGCACTGGCGTTATGGGCAGACGCACAGATATACGGTGGCGGCGAGAAAAAGAAGATGTGGAATCCATGGTAACAATTCAAAAATCAATCATCGCTCACATGGCCCAATTTTTAAAGCCGGGAGGCGTCATGGTTTATGCTACCTGCTCGCTGGAAATGGAAGAGAATTGGAATGTGGTAAAGTGGTTTCTTAAATTAGACGATAATTTCCGTATTGATTCTGGAAAAGATCTGGTACCCAATAACTGGCTGAATGCACAAAAATGTTTGGAAACATTTCCCCCTCGAGATAAAGTTGATGGCATGTTTGCTGCTCGAATAAGAAAAAATGATGAATAAAATTATACAATTTTTAATTGCTTTTGGAATCGTATCTCTTGCAATAATTTTAATATTTGACTGGTTTATCATGCCATCTTATGTCCGCCAGGATAAGACTTTAATTGTGACCGATATAACAGGAAAAAATCTAAATCGAGCCCTTATTGAATTGGAAACTGAAGGATATAAAGGTGTGGTATACGATACCGTGTATACAGCTGATGTTACTCCCCAAACTGTAGTAGATCAATATCCCGTAGCAGGTGCGAAAGTAAAACCAGGGCGGACAATTCGATTGAAAATTTCCAGATCAGAAAAATTAATAATCGTCCCCAATTTAGTTGGGCAATCTCGAAGAAGCGTAGAAATATCCCTACAACAAATTGGTCTTAGAATTGATACTGTATATACCGAATTCAATCCTGATTATCCGAAGGGGACTGTTGCATGGCAATTTCCCAAATCGGGTGATCATATAAAAAAAGGTATGGGTCTTCAAATTACCGTTAGCCAAGGATTGCCACCAGATTTTTTCCAGGTTCCTCAGTTATTTGGAATGAGTATGCAAAATGCAAAGGATTTATTAACAAAAGCACGATTAAAAGTGGGAAAAATATCCTATAAGCAAAATGAAGATTTAGTTCCCTATACAGTTTTAGATCAGTCCATTGCACCAGGCACCGTCTTGGATCAAACAATTCAAGTAGATTTGGTGGTGAGCATTTTAGATTTAAAGGACATTTTTGACAAACTATCTAATGAAAAATGATACCATTAAGCGAATATAAAAGAAAATCAATTCACTTATTTAATCTGGCAATTCCTTTTAGTTATCTTTATGTTTTTCCAGAAAAATGGGTATTTGTGAAATTATTATCTATACTGATGGTTCTTTTCATCATAATTGATATTTTGCGTCATAAAGTAGGGTGGTTAAAGTCATTGTTTAGTTTGTTTCTTGACTCTATGCTCAGGAGCCATGAACAGGAAGGTAAACTAACTGGCGCCACATGGGTGATGATTGGTGCGGTTATTTCCATTATATTATTTTCAAAACCAGTCGCTATTATTGCACTTATTTTTATGAGTATTGGAGACACTGCGGCGGGGTTAATTGGTCAACGATATGGAAAACATAAAATTTGGAATAAATCTTGGGAGGGATTTTTCGGTGGTTTGTTCGTCTGTATTATTATTGGAATGAATTATTCATTATTGCCCATAACCATTTCTTTGAGTGGTGCCGTTGCGGCAATGGTCATGGAAATTTTGCCTATACCTCTGGATGACAATTTTAAAATTCCATTAGGGTCAGGCGCAATCATGATGATGCTCTCTACACCCATCTAATGTCATTTTTATTCCCGGCTGTATTATGGGGACTGATAGCTGTATCACTACCCATTATCATTCACCTGATTAGTCTTCGCCATACAAAAACGGTTGATTTTTCTACCATTCGTCATATTAAGGCATTAGAACATGAAACCATTCGGAAATTAAAAATCAGACAATGGATTTTAATCTTACTACGGATGGGTATCATTTCCGCATTGGTATTGATGGTTTCTGGTCCGATTCTAATGAATGATTCCCCATGGATTCCAAGTGAAAATGAATCAACTGCTGTCATTATCATTGATAATTCTGCGAGCATGGCTGTTATGAAGGATCGTGATACTTATCTCGACAAAGTGAAAGCTGCATTACCCAATATCGTTTCAAGTTTCAATGGTTTGGTCAATCTTCGTGTTTATCAAACAACACCAGTCAAACAATTATATGATGGAATTATAGAAAAAGGGATGACGATTAATCCTACAATATGGAATATTTCACAGGCTGTTGGCAAAGATAAAATCTGGTCTGTGGTCGATTCGGTATTGAAATCTGTTACGGATGCATCTGGTAACAGAGAATGTTATATTTTAAGTGATTTTCCCATCGCACCACCATCAAATTTCAAAACAGATTTTAATGGTTGGCAATTTTACTTCTTCGGCCAAGAACCGATGGCAGATAATGTGTCTATCTCCCATATTTCCGCTGTCAGTCAAATTAAGCTACCAAACCACCTATTAAAACTCAATACAAAAATCGAAAATATGGGACCAATTGAGAGACGTAATGTTCCCGTAGAATTATATATCAATGAAGAACGTGTTGGACAAATTGTGTCTCATTTTCAGCCCCAGAGAAGTAAGGAATTTTTATTTCAGGTATACCCGGGAAAAAGTGGTGTAGTTCGAGGAAAATTAGTTATTCCAAGAGATGACTATTATTTTGATGATACCCAAACATTTGAATTGACCATCCCTGAACAAATTTCATGCAAAGTGATTGCAAATTCCCAGGATGATTTATTTATGCTGAAAACCGTATTAGAATCCATTAGCGGGAAAGATCGGTTTCTGGATATTGAATTAAAAGTGATGGATGGAATTCATCGGATATATTTGGATGAAACGGATGTATTGATTCTTCAAGACCCGAAACATTTATCACCATCAGCCATCGAATCTATGAAACGTTTTTTAAGTGAAGGCGGCAGTATTTTGTGGTTTTCAGGTGAAAATTATGCAGGTCTATCCTCTATAACCCAGACTAATTTAAAGTTACCTAAATTTATAGAAACAGTTCACGTAACAGGTGAGTCTTATTTTTCTGTTGATGTGACCGACAGAGATAATCCCATTTTACAGGAATTAAATTTGAGAGATTTATCATCGGCGCTTCCCCAGATTTATAAGTATAACAAGATTGAAAACCAAATAGGCCATAAAAATATTTTAACATTAAATAATGATGATTCCTTCTTTTTAGAGATACCTCACTCAGGAAGTCAAATTTATTATTTTACGTCACCCTTAGACCTCCGGTGGAATGATTTTGGCATGAAGGGTCTCCTCATACCATTAATACATCGACTTCTGATATTGTCCGCGACAAACGAAATCAATACTTCCATGGTAGAAGTAGGACAGGAAAAATATATAAAAATAAATAAATCACTCATCAATAAAAAATGGTCTTTAATAACACCTTCTGGGAATAGAATCCTTTTGGTTCCAGATTATAATCGTGAAGAACTTATTATTAATAATATTCAAGAATTAGGTTCATACGAAGTATTCGCAGCCGATGAGTTTTATACGGCATTTTCTTCGAAATTATCTCCATTTGAAAAACCAAGTTTGCGTGCTCGAGAGGATCAAGTTATTTCAATACTAGGGGAAAGTCGGTCAGTATGGATACACCCAGGATCCGATGTAAAGGGAATCATCTCTTCCCATAGACAGGGCAAAGCATTATGGCGAACGTTTTTAATTTTAGCTATTGCCTTGTTGATGTTAGAATCATATTTAAGCCGCATGCGGACCGAAGAAATCAAAGTGCACTCTTGATAGAAAATTCTGAAATAAAAATGAAAGAAAAAGCACTCCTTGTGGGTGTAATCCATGGTGAATTGAATCAAAATATTGTTGATGAACATTTGGAGGAATTACAGTTATTGGCGGAGACGGCAGGTGCAGAAGTGGTGGGAAATGTTACCCAAAAGTTAAAGCGAATTAATCCATCATTATTTATCGGATCTGGAAAGGCAGAACAGCTTATAAACCAGGCAAAAGAGTTGGGTGTTTCGCTTATTATTTTTGATGATGAACTCAGCCCAGGACAGATTAAGAATTATAGTAAACTTACCGAAGAAGTAAAAGTGATTGATCGCAGTGGGTTGATTCTATATATTTTTAGACAGCACGCCCAAACAAAAGAGGCAAAGACACAGGTTGAATTAGCACAATTAGAATATATGTTACCGCGACTCACCCGGGCGTGGACTCACTTAGAGAGACAAATGGGTGGCATTGGAACCCGTGCTGGAGCTGGTGAAACGCAAATTGAGGTCGACCGTCGACTAATCCGTACACGTATTTCCAAATTAAAACGTGAGTTAGAAAAAATCGAAAGGGAGAGAAATACACAAAGCAAAAGACGAGGGAATCAGTATAAGGTTGCATTAGTGGGTTACACCAATGCCGGGAAATCCACCTTAATGAAGGCGATTTCAGGGGCTGATGTTTTTATTCAAGATCAGCTTTTTGCTACGTTAGATACGACCGTGCGATCGGTTGAGTTAGATAGCTCTCACACTATATTGTTGAGTGATACTGTAGGGTTTATTCGGAAACTGCCCCATCATTTGGTGGCAAGTTTTCGGAGTACATTAAAAGAAGTTGTTGATTCGGATTTAATTTTACTGATTTTGGATGCATCCAGCAGTCAGGTTGAGGATCATTATCAAACCATCATGGAGGTATTAAAAGATCTGGGCGCTGATAGACATCAGATCCAAATCGTGTTGAATAAAATTGATCGTGATGAAGCTGATGAAAACATTCATTTTTTAAAAAGAAGATTTGCCGATAGTACTTTTGTATCAGCATTAAATAATCTACGTATCGAAATGCTCTCCCAAAGAATAATTGAAATCATAGATGAAAATTATCAAATTGTTGACCTTCGGTTTTCCTATCAGGAATCAAAAGAAATGGCTTTGGCCCAAGAAGGGGTTGATGTGTTAGAACGGAACTACGATGATGATTGTGTCCGGTTAAAAATAAAAGGTGCTCGATGGCGAATAAATCAAATCCAGTCATCCTTATTGAAATAAAAAACCCCTGAATTTCAGGGGTTTTTTAATGCTCTTACTTCAGACTCGATTTCAGGATCCGTGTATTCACGGTAGAGGTCTCTGCTTTCAGCAAACTTCCTTTATCCCATCACGATAAATCGAGACAGAAAAGGCCTGTTTTTTGAATTCAGAAGGTTGTCTCAAGGATTATTTCTTGAAGATCCTGAAATTCAATGACTGAAGTAAGAATTCTAAAATAGCTTCCCAAGTTTACACGAATTATTTTATATGTTTCAAGAATAGTTCACATATTTTTAATTAGAGATTTGACCTTCACTAGACGCCACGGCTACAGCCACGCTTGCATCTCCGGTGACGTTGGTTACGGTCCGCATCATGTCTAAAATTCGATCTACACCTAAAATGAGAGCAATCCCTGCACTGGGGACTCCAATGGCTTCCAGGATAATAATTAGCATAATAATTCCTGCGCCCGGTACAGCAGCCGTTCCTATTGATGCCAGAACAGCTGTGAGAACAATGGTAAGTTGTGCGCCGAGAGTGAGGTCCATTCCCAATGTTTGGGCGATAAATACAGCAGCAACTGCCTGATAAAGGGCGGTGCCATCCATGTTAATCGTCGCCCCAAGGGGAAGGACAAATGAGGAGACCTCTTCGGAAACGCCAAGCTCATCTTCACATCTTTCCATTGTAACGGGTAGTGTGGCTCCACTGGAACTGGTAGAGAATGCCAATAATTGGGCTGGGGCGATTCCTTGGTAAAACTTTTTTAATGACATATTTGAAAAGATTTTTAACACGGCTGTATAGGTGAACACCATTTGAATGAACAATCCGATAATCACCGCCAGCATATAAAACCCAAGGGCACTGAGCAATTCTAATACATTGTTGAGATTATCTCCTGCAACGGACGTAATGGTATCCGCAATGAGTGCAAATACGCCAATGGGAGCCATGAGCATAATATTATCAACCAGTTTAATGACAAGATCGTTAATCCCTTCCATAAAATCTAATACAGGCCTTGCCTTGTTTTTGGGTATTTGAATAAGGGCTATGCCTATGATTATAGCCACAAAAACAACCTGAAGCATATTTCTATTATTCGAAGCAGAACTAAAGAAATTACTGGGAACCATATCTACGATAGGTTGAAGCGGTCTTCGTTCTTTTATCTGGTCGGCAGCTTCTAATTTTCCAGATGCTGCGGATTTGTAGGTTTCTTGAAGCTTTACCTTCATATCCTCTGGTACAGTGTCGCCAGGTTTTAATAGATTTACAGAAACTAGACCGATAGTAACAGCAATGGTAGTAGTTACTATATAAATTGTAATTGTTTTACCACCAATTCGGGACAATTTTTTTAAGTCCGAAAGGGAAGCGACTCCGGTAATTAATGAAGATAAAACCAGTGGTACGGCAATCAATTTTAATAGATTTATAAATATTATACCGAATGGTGCTATCCAGTTTGTTGTAAATCCGCCCCAACCATTTGCTGCGGCGAGAACGCCAAAAATGAGTCCAAGTACAAGCCCAATAATAATTTTCCAGTGTAATTCAAGTTTCATGTTTACTCTTTTATGTTATTTAAGAATCCATGTTGGATTCTTTCCGTTTTTTGATTTCATTGTATTTCCTAAAATAAGCATCACCGGCTGAAGAAAAAAAGCCCAATAGTCTATTTTTCTTTCCACCTTTTTCATCAACACGCTGAATGGCCGAATGAGCCGCAGTATCGAATAAATCTTGAATGTGGGCAAATAATTCTCCCACACGTTTTGATAATGGTTTACTCATGGATGAATATTAATGCTTCTTTAATATCGGTTGTTGGTATTTTACAGGCAAAATCTTGGCAAACATAAAATGTGACTTTGTCATCAATCGTTTCTTGAGTCGCCGTCCATTTTGCCAAAGGAGAAAGGCCTGGGGATAATTGATCAGTGTCTTTAAAAAGAAGAATTTTCCCCGGAATATATTCGGACTTCATTCTGGTTAGGGCATCCTGCGTGGCAGGATCACTCCCGGATCCCACAACAACAATTTCTTTTGGATGATCATATTCAAATAAGAATGCTGTCACCATAGAAGTATACCCCGAGGGTACTTTATTTATTTCATTTGAAAATACTTTAAATGTTTTATCCGCCATTTCTGCCCATTTTATTTCTCCAGTGATCCGTGTCAATTTGAGCAGGTTCATGGCAGCAATAGAGTTTCCAGATGGAATGGCTCCATCGTAACCGGTCATAGCGCGAACAATTAATTTTTCTGTTTGATCACTCCCTAAATAAAAGCCGCCACTTGATTCATTCCAAAATTCCGAAACCATGATATCACTTAGCTGAATAGCATTTTTGAGGTATTCAATTTTGAATGTTGCTTCGTAGAGTTCTAACAAACCCCAGACAAAAAATGCATAATCATCTAAATGGGCGTCCAACCCCGATTTTCCTTTTCGATATCGTTTTTGCAATCTTCCATTTTTATCCATGAGGTTATTAAAAATAAACTTTGCACTTTTTTCAGCGGATTCAATAAGCACATTATCTTGGAAAGCCACACCAGCTTTGGTCATAGCTGCAATCATTAACCCATTCCAATCCGTAAGTATTTTATCATCTTTTAAAGGGTGAATTCGTTTTTCTCTGACATGAAATATTTTTTCACGAATTTGTGAGATTTTTTTGAGATCTTTTGAATTTGAAATGGGTGTCTTCAAATGGAAGATATTTTTACCTGTGGATTGGCCAGAGGCTTCATCCTTGAAATTTCCTTCCGGTGTCAAATTAAATCTATTCTGGATGAATTGGGTATCTTCCTTGCCAAGAATAGATTGTAATTCTTGAATGGTCCATATATAAAAAAGGCCTTCTTCACCTTCGCTGTCAGCATCTTCAGCGGAGTAGAAGCCACCTTTCGCATCGGTCATATCCCGCTGTACATAGGTCAAAATTTCTTCAGCAGTCTTTTTATATTCGGGTTTCCCTGTGATTTGAAATGCCTCTGTATATGCCATAACCAACATAGCCTGATCATAAAGCATTTTTTCAAAATGGGGCACCAGCCATTCTTTATCGGTGGCATAGCGGTGGAAACCATAACCTACATGATCAAAAATGCCACCCAACCGCATTTCTTGCAATGTTTTTTCAACCATTTCCAGTGCTGTTTTATCGTCCGTCATATGATGATATCGAAGCAAATACACTAAGTTATGGGGTGAGGGGAATTTAGGTTGTGTCCCAAAACCGCCATGGTTTTTATCATAACGATTTACAAATTGAGAATAAGTTTCCTTTAATATTGCTTTTGATAAAGGAGTTCCTAATTCTTTTGTATTCGATTTTACTAAGTATTCATTAATCTTTTCCGCTGATTGAACCAATTCAGCCCGCCTGTTTTTCCATGCGTCGGCGATAGAAGGGAGGAGTTCCATCATGCCGGGACGGCCCAAACGGCCATTTTTGGGGAAATAAGTTCCCGCAAAAAACGGCTCCTTATCCGGTGTCATAATAATGGTAAGAGGCCATCCACCGTGCCCGGTCATGGCTTGGCAAACGGACATATAAACATGATCAATCTCAGGAAGTTCTTCCCGATCCACTTTGATGGAAATAAAATTTTCGTTCAATAATTGAGCAACTTGCTCATCCTCGAATGATTCGTGTGCCATTACATGGCACCAATGACAGGTGGAATATCCGATGGAAAGAAAGATTGGTATGTCTAGCTCAGCTGCTTTTTGAAATGCTTCATCCCCCCAGGGATACCAATCTACTGGATTATTTTTATGTTGTAGTAAATATGGGCTCGACGATTCTGCTAGTCGATTCACGTATATTTCCTTTTGATTTGGATCATCATGATTGGGTTGACCCCATAGAAATGGTATCTGCCCAATTAAAACTGTTATGGAAATTAATTGTTTTAAAATAATGCCGATGCTTGTATTTCGCATGGTGTGAAATTAATTTCATTGCCTCAAGTTAACCAAGACAGAAGCAACATATGATTCATTTAGTCGTTATCCTCTTATATCTCTTCACTTTGATTGGGATTGGTATGTACAAAGCCGGTAAAATTAAGACCCAATCTGATTTTGCTGTGGCCGGACGATCCTTACCACCCTGGGTACTGGTGGGTACCATGTTAGCCACATGGATGGGCACAGGATCTATCTTGGGTAATGCGGGAAAAACTTACGAAACAGGTATGGCCGCTCTCATTCTTCCCCTCGGCAGTATTTTAGGAATTGTCTTGCTCACAAAAATTGCGGGTAAAGTAAGGGCTTTTGAAAAATTTACCGTACCGGAAATTTTAGGAGATCGGTTTGGCCCGGGCGCAAGGATGCTTTCTGTCATTGCACTTGTGATTGCCTACATGGTGATTGTGAGTTATCAATTCAATGCAGGAGGTGCTGTATTGAACACAGTTTTAATGGATGAAACGGGTAATTCCCTCATCAGTATTCAAACAGGAACCATCATTGCAGCCATCTTTATCATCGCATATACGATGTTGGCGGGACTTGTGAGTGTTGCCTATACAGATGTAGCGAATGGCATAATTATCATTTTTTCATTTGTAATTGCTATTCCAATATTTCTTGCTCAAGCCGGTGGATTCTCCGGTATGGCGGCTTCATTTGAAGCCATGGGTAAACCGGAGCACATGAACTTTTTTGGTGTGTATTCCACCATGGATATTATCAATTTTTGTCTGCCGCCTTTTCTGCTAATCATGGGCGATGCCAATATGTATCAGCGATTTTTTGCCAGTAAAGATGCCAAGGGCGCCCAGCAGGCAACAAAAGTATTAATCTTTGCGGTCCTTCTTGCGGAATTGATGATTATTTTTTCTGCATGGGTAACTTCCAGTATGATTCCCGATGCAGAAGTGGGAAAGTACGTTTTGATTTATGCGGCTCATAAACTATTACCCACATTCCTGGGTGCTATTATGATGACAACAATTGTGGGTATTATTATTTCCACCGCTGATAGTTTTCTACTCGTTCCTGCCACAACACTTATGCGGGATGTTTATTTGAATTATATTAATCCGAACGCTGATGAAAAAAAGATTGTATTACTGAGTCGATTGCTTGTTCTTGGATTAGGTATTATTGCTTATATAGTATCATTAGGCTTTGCTAAATCTGAAGGATTTTTTGAGCGAGCATTGTATGCTTATACAATTTATGGTGCAGCCATTACGCCCAGTCTGGTGGCAGCATTGTTCTGGAAGGGGGCGACAAAAGAAGGGGCAGTCGCTTCTATTATAACGGGGACAGTTACCACTTTATTGTGGAAGGAGGCGGCCTTTATTCAAACAATTATTCCACAGAATATATATAATAATATGGATGAAGTATTACCAGCCATTACTTTGTCGGTAGTTTCCTTGGTGGTTGTCAGCTTATTGACAAAAAAGAATTAAGTCCGTGTAATTAAAGGGGGATTATTTTTCAAAGGAGAATCTTGGCTCGGTTCAATTTCCCGTCTATAATATTCAAATGTTTTGCCGGTTCCTTGCCAGTTGTCTATGCGATCAACAATCCGAATATCGCCTGTAAATCGTGCGGATACACCATTGATTACATGGCCCGTGATAAAATTAATCCCATCTTTTTTCTTTGCCCAACTCAGAAATACCCGTTTTAACATTTTGGCGTAGCCGTTCCCTTTATATTCCGATTGAATCACAAAGGCATAGGTATATAAGGTATTGTCTTTCCCGAAATTTTCATCCAATCGGGCCCAGGGCTCATTACTAAGAGTCTCTAAAGGGACACCAATTATATAGCCAATAATTTCATCTCTATATCGGGCAATAAAGGGTAAAGATCCGGATTTATTAAAATATTTGTGAATAGTAGCATCAGTGAGAATTGCTTTATCACTATAATCCTTTGCTAAAGACTTGGATATTTCTATCAATTGAGGGAAGTCATCTTTTCCTGTATGTTTTATTAATTCAATTTGAAACACACCGCTAGAAGCAATTATTTTGGAATCTGAATTGGGTAAGTTAGAAATAGAAAGTTGATCCATAGGGGGTGAATTTAATCGATGTGAACAGTTTTTCTAATAAACTATACAATCCTTTTTCAGGTTCCGGTCAACCCAAAGTAAATTCTTAGCTAATGAAATCATTTAATTCGCGACTTTCAGATGTTATAAGGGAAAAAGGAAGCCATCTTTGCGTGGGACTGGATATGAATCCAGAAGGATTAGGTTCGACGAGTTCTTCCTTAAATGAATTGAAAGCACATGCTTATAAAGTCATTGATGCAACACAGGATTTAGCTGCTGCATTCAAGCCGAATTTGGCATTTTTTGAACGGTGGGGGAGCGCTGGTTTTAAATGGTTGGAAGAAACCATAGAATATTTTGGTGATGATACAATCATTATTGGGGATGGGAAAAGGGGTGATATTGGTAATACGGCCAAACAATACGCACATAGTTTATTCAATCATTTTGGATTTGATGCGGTAACGTTGAACCCTTTTATGGGGAAGGATTCTATCGCACCATTTACGAACAATCCTGAAAAGGGCGTCTTTATTCTGTGCCGAACATCCAATCCTTCTGCCGTTGATTTTCAAAATCAACCTATTGGGAATGAAATGTTGTTCGATAAAGTAGCTAAAATGGCTGTTGATTGGAACAGCAATGACAATGTGGGATTAGTCGTTGGTGCCACCGCGCCGGAAGAAATTAGCCGTGTACGGAAGCAGGCACCTGGACTGCCATTTTTAATTCCCGGAATCGGGGCACAGGGTGGAGACCTTAATCGAAGTATGAAAGATGGGAATACAGATGGCATTGCATTGATTAATGTTTCAAGAGGAATTAGTTTTGCCGGCGATCTAAGTGAAAAAGCCATATGGAATGCGGCACAAAACTATGTAGACCAAATGAGGGGGATTACGAATGAGTCGTGATGACTATTTAAATATTTTTAGAGAAACTGGGGCACTATTAGAGGGCCATTTCGTACTCACCTCTGGGCGACATAGTCCGTCTTATTTTCAATGTGCGAAGGTACTCCAGCACCCACAGTATTTATCCATGTTTTCTCAAAAAATATCGGATCATTTTGAAAGCTTAGACATTGATACGGTAATTTCTCCCGCGGTGGGAGGAATTGTAATCGGAACGGATGTGGGAAGGGTTATGGGGAAGTGTACCATTTTCGCCGAAAGGGAAAATGGAAAAATGACCCTTCGAAGAGGATTTACGATTAAACCGGGGGAAAAGGTATTGGTTGTGGAAGATGTCATAACCACAGGCGGATCAGTGAAAGAAGTAATGAATGTAGTCGATGCGTTTGGCGGAATCGTGATGGGGGTGGCTGTGATCGTTGACCGAAGTAATGGGACAGTCGCTTTGCACAAAAACCAATTCTCATTAGTTCCCATGGAAGTTTTAAGTTATGAAGAAAGTAAAATCCCGAAGGAATTGGAAGCAATTCCAACAACAAAACCAGGAAGTAGGAGTTTGAAGAAGTGAAAAAAATAATCAGTTTAATATGGATTGGAGTCTTATTCATGAGTTGTGCAAAAGATAATGATGTGGCGGTAATATCCACACCGTTTGGCGATATGGTTATAGAATTATATCCAGAAGTTTCCCCTTACCACGTTGAAAATTTTCAAATATTAGCCAATGAAGGGTATTTTGATGGAACTACATTTCATCGTGTTATCCCCGGTTTTATGATTCAAGGTGGTGATCCTAATTCGAAGGATAATGACCGGATGAATGATGGTACAGGAGGCAGGGCAGGAAAATATTTCGGCATTGGTCGTGAAGATGATCCTGATTCATGGTTGGTTCCTGCTGAGTTTAATGATTCTCTCCATGTGAGGGGCACGTTATCCATGGCAAGGACTCGGAATCCAAATAGTGCGTCGAGTCAGTTTTTTATCTGTCATGCACCTCAACCAGCATTGGATCATCAATATACTGTTTTTGGAAAAGTTATTTCTGGGATGGACGTGATTGACCAGATTGTCAATGCCAACACACCGAGGCGTGAAAATAGAATGTATCAAGGACCCGATGGTGATAATCCATTTGAAAAAGTGGAAATGTCTGTGAAAATCATGAAACAAAGCGAAGCGTTGAAAGACTAAATGCCCAGGCCAATCATTGGTCTTGCTTTGGGAGGAGGGGGTGCAAGAGGGGCAGCCCATGTTGGTGCCCTGACTATTTTGCATCAACATAAAATACCGATTCATCAGATTGCAGGAACCAGTGCTGGTGCTGTCGTGGGTGCCATGTATGCCGCAACGCTCGATCCAAAATGGGTTGAAAAGCGATTCCGGGAATTCATAAAGAGTGATATCTTTAGAGGACTGGGGACGGATCGTATTCCAAATAAGCCAATCTCGTCAAGTTCAGCTTTTAATCAGGTTGCTAAAAAGTTGAAAGATCAAATGGTGCTGGCTATGTCATTGCATCGGAATTCGATCATTAAAAAAAAGCGTTTAAAAGATGCATTTGATTTTTTAATTCCGGTAAAAACATTTGAAGAATTAAAGATTCCATTGAAAGTTATTTCCACGGATTTAAATACATGTAAGCCTGTGGTTTATGATTCGGGTGATTTGATAGAAGCGGCCACCCGAAGCGGTTCCATCCCTGGCTATGTGGAACCAACAGTAGCAAATGGACAACTTTTGGTGGACGGTGGCGTAAGTGTCCCCTTGCCCACGACCATTATCAGAAATGATGTGGATTTATTAATTGGTATTGATATTCGCCGCCGTGGTATGAAACCTTTGGATGAAATAAACATATATGAAATTATGATGCGGTCAGACATGTCCACTTACCAAAACCTCATAAAACATTTTTCACGGGATGCTGATATATTAATCAGTCCAGATGTCAAAAATTATCAATGGTCCGATTTCGATCAATTTGATTATTTTTTTAATGAAGGTATTCAATCTTGTGAAAATGCAATTTTGACAATTCAACGACAAATTAATCAAAGAAAAGGACTTAGTTTTCGCCTCAAACAATGGTTTGGTCACCATAATTAATACACTTACCTTCGACCCGATTTGTGAAAAAAATATAGATAAATGAATAGATTTATAAAAACAATTATTCTCATAGGCTTTTTTAGTATTTCCCATCTCTGGGGACAATTTGAAAGTCCGGTAACCCTGTCAGCGAAAGCAGAATCTTCTGTCCGTGCTGGAGAAGTTGTGAATATAATCGTGACGGCAGAAATGGATGCGGAGTGGAAAATATATGCGCTTCGGGATCAAGGTGAAGGGCCCATCGCCACACGAGTAGTAGTTACGGGAGAAATAATTGAAGCGTCAGGTTTGGTCTGGGAGGATGAACCGGTTGAAAAATATGATGATGGATTTTTAACCAGGACCCGAACGCATCAAGGAGGTGCCATTTTTAAAGCACCGATTTTGGTAAAATCGGATTTGTCCCCTGGAAAATATAATTTATCAGTCAATGTTCTTTTTCAGGTATGTAATGCATCCCTGTGTTATCCGCCAAAGGAAGAAGTATTGACCATCACGGTCACCGTAGAGGGTGGGACAGCCAGAGATGATCGCACTGACATGGTTTTGGTCACCGAAGTTTTTGATGATTTTGGAAATATCAATCTGGATGCCGCCATTGATGAGGGGTTTTTCTCATTTGTTATATTGGCATTCTCCATGGGGCTTCTTGCCCTGTTAACCCCTTGCGTTTTTCCCATGATTCCGATAACGGTTTCCTTCTTTACCCATCAGGGTGAAACAGGGGAAGGGAAACCCATTACCAATGCAATCATTTATACTTTAGGGATTATTGCTACATTTTCTATCATCGGTTTTATATTGGCATTGACATTGGGTGCTTCTGGCGCCAACCAGTTGGCGGCCAATCCGTGGGTGAATATTTTTATTGCTGCATTGTTTATTTATTTTGCCCTATCTCTTTTTGGGATGTACGAAATTGAACTTCCATCCGCATTACGTCAGTATTCACTGAAACAAGAGGGGCGAGGCGGCGTTATGGGAACGCTTTTTATGGCCGTCACCTTTACATTGACCAGTTTTACATGTACCGTGCAGTTTGTCGGGCTTCTTTTAGTCGCAGCTTCTCAAGGTCAATGGTTTTGGCCCATGATCGGCATGGTTGTTTTTAGTGCTGCATTTGCATTGCCATTTTTCTTTTTAGCACTTTTTCCACAATATTTAGCTAAAATGCCAAAATCCGGTGCCTGGTTAAATTCTGTGAAAGTGGTCATGGGGTTTTTAGAATTGGCAGCAGCCTTCAAGTTTATTAGTAACACCGACTTGGTTTGGGGTTGGGGATTTTTCTCTCATAATACTGTTTTAGCTGTCTGGGCTGTATTGATGCTTCTGACGGGTATTTATCTTTTGGGAAAAATACAATTGCCTCATGATTCACCTCTCGCTTCCATTAGTGTTCCCAGACTCATGTTAAGTACGGCATTTTTAACTTTCGGTTTGTATCTCACTTCTGGTCTTTTTGGCCAAAAAATTCATGGTTTGATATATTCCTATTTACCGCCCATTGTTGAAAGTGAATCCGGTGCGGTGCGCATGAATGGTGCATCCATGGCAGAGGAATTTAATTGGTATCGAAATTTAGACGAAGGGCTTGCAGAAGCGAGAGCAACAGGAAAATCAGTGTTTATTGACTTTACAGGATATACCTGTACAAATTGCCGATGGATGGAAGCGAATACATTTACGAAGTCCGAAGTGAAACATCGGTTTGGCGAAATGATTCTTGTGCAGCTTTATACAGATGGGGGCCCGAACCATCGGGAAAATCAGCAATATGAAATAGATCGATTCGGAACGGCAGCATTACCATTTTATGTAATTTTAAGTCCCGACGATGATGTAATAACAACTTTCCCAGGAATGACACGTAGTCTTGATGATTTTTTGGATTTTTTGGATAAAGGATTAGCAGGATAGAAAGATGATTAAAATGAGAATAATTTTATGGATGACCATATTAATTGCTATCGGTTGTGGTCAAAAAGGAAAAATGAAGGAAGCGACCCGGCCCAGCGAAATTGTAAACAAAATGATGGGCACTAATAAAGGTAAACGTCCGGATTATGCCATCAAAGCACCGGATTTTACACTGCGTACCGTTCAGGGTGAATTATTCAAATTAAGTGAAAACCGCGGTAAAGTAATTATGCTCAACTTTTGGGGAACATGGTGTGGGCCCTGCCGTCGGGAAATTCCCGATTTTAATAAATTACATGCGAAATATCAAAAAGATGGGTTGGAAATTGTTGGGATAACCCTTACCTCTGGTTCATCTAAAAACATTCTCCAATTTATGAATGCCTGGGATATGGAATACACTGTACTTACAGATATAGATAATAACGAAACACAAAGAGTGACCAGTATTTATGGGCGTGCCATCGGAAGACCCATAACGGGTATTCCCACCACATTAATCATTGATCAAGAAGGATATATCGTAAAGGGATATATCGGCCCGCGGAGTGAGGAAGTATTTTACAAAGATTTACAACCACTTCTTTCTTCCTCTTAATCCCTTAATGCTTTTTGAGTGTAATATAAATATCATCCAACCAAAATTCATTTACCAATGAAGGTCCACATGACAATCTATGTAGTTTCTGGAACGAATTTATGAAACCTATATTTTTATTTATTGCTCTCAATTTATCCTCGCTATTTTCCGGGGAATACTGGCAACAGTTTGTCCGCTATCAAATGGATGTAAAGCTGGATACCGCAGCCCATACCATCGGTGGCCATTCAACCATTAAATACGTCAACAATTCCCCAAATGAATTGGATCACATTTATATTAATCTTTATGCCAATGCCTTCCAGGAAGGGACGGTGAAACATCGTGAATACATGGCCAACCTCGGCCGCGCCAGCCGGATTGCCAAATTCATGAAGGGGATGGAAAAATATTTATCTAATTATGATATCAGCAATTTCTCCATTGACATGGATGGGAGCGTGATTGCCGATACTTTCAAAATAGAAGATACCATTTTATCTGCTGATCTATCCCAACCTTTGGCTCCGGGAGATTCTCTTATCATTGCCCTGGATTGGACCCAGCATGTGGGGGAATTCTCTGAACGGGCTGGACGAGTTGGTGTCCAATATAATTTTGCCCATTGGTATCCGAAAATGGTGGTCTATGATGAAAATGGCTGGTTCGATGAACCTTTCCATGCTGAGGGAGAATTCTATGGAGAATTTGGCACATTTGATGTAACCATGGATGTACCCAAAGGATATATCATCGGTGCCACAGGTGTGGTTTCAAAGGGGGATCCGGGATGGGAAGAAGTGCGGGTGGATACGAGTCAAAAATTTTCAGATTGGCTGAAAGAATTCAAGAAGAACCGCATGGAATATGATTCCACCGAAAGACGGGTGGTGTCTTTTCATGCAGAAAATGTTCATGACTTTGCCTGGGTCACCACACCTAATTTTTTATACGAAAGTGGAGAGTGGAAGGGAGTTGCGGTCCATGCCCTTTTCAATCAAAAAAATGGTAAAAAGTGGACGAAAAAAGCCGTCGCACGAACCGAGCGTGCCATCCAATGGCTCAGTACACAATTCGGCATGTATTCCTATCCGCAAGTGACCAATACAGATCGCCTCGCCGGGGGCGGTATGGAATATCCTATGCTGGTCATGGATGGCAGCGAATCTGAAGGATTGATCCTCCACGAAGTGGGACACATTTGGTTTTACGGCATCCTTGCCAATAATGAAGTGCGTGAAGCGTGGATGGACGAGGGGTTTACGTCGTTTCAAACGCGATGGTATATGATGGATCGGTATGGTGATCACGGGTTTGATCTGGAAGGTGGTAAGCGCTATAAAGATTGGCAGAAAAAACACTGGCGCTTTAACAGCAGTTTGGGGAATTCCCAATGGGGAATGATCAGTTTTATGGCCAGTGGTCAAGATGAACCGATCAGTCGCTCCAGTTATATGTTTAAGGGGAGCCGTGCTGCCGGCGCCAATGCCTACACAAAGCCATCTCTCATGTTGGATGAATTAAAATATATTTTGGGTGAAGAAACATTTACCCAAGGGATGCAGGAATATTTCCGTCGTTGGAATCTGAAGCATACCAATGAAAAACGGTTTGTTGATGCCATGGAAGATGTGAGCGGTCAGGGTTTAGATTGGTTCTTCCGCCCATGGCTCCATGATACGCGCCTCTTGGATTACGGCATTAAAGGTTGGGAAAAGAAGAAAAAGTCGGATGGCACTTGGGATGTGACATTGAATATTGTCCGCAATGGGAAACGGGACATGCCCCAACTGGTGGAAACAAAATTGAAAGATGGGGCGGCCCATCTTATTTGGTGGACAAACCATAAATTTCGGACCAGTGACTCCTTTACATATAATGTACCCAGTGAGCCACAATCGGCTATGCTGGATCCCGATGCCCAAACAATGGATATCGATTTCAGAAATAATTCCACGGGTAAAATGAAGTCAGAAAAAATGTTTTATCGGCCGGGGATGCGATACCAACCTCGAAATCGAATGGTAAAACAATGGCATCCAACTGTCCATTATCTCGAAAAAGATGGAGCCGTTCCCGGACTCAGGTTGCGGAAATCATATGGGTTATTAGAAAGTGTTATGACCGATATTAATGTTGGGACTGAAACAGGTAAAGTATTTTGGAAAGTCTCCGGTTGGAATCGAGACTTATTTAAAGGAATGGACAAAAATTATTTTCATGCATATGATTTGGGTGGTGTAAGTGGTTATGGTTTGCATTCTGAAAAACAACTCAATGCAACTGACCCGATTTTTGGTATTAAAAGTGTCGAATCGGGTTTTTATTTTACCAATGCTGTGGATACGAGCAGAACCAATTTATATGATATTGGTAAAACTGTTGTTTTCTTCACCAAACTAAACGCTTACTTAGGGCCTATTTCTAACCAAGTCGTTTTTGATTTTGCACCGGGCGGAATCTCAGATTGGACTTTCAGTCGTTTAACTATTACAGAATCATTTGATCAAAGTTTTGGGTTGTTTGGTGCAAGGTTTAGAGGCATTTATGGGAAAATGTGGGCCGATAGCAAAGGAGTTCCGAGTCAAGAAAGATACACCGTAGAAGGGGCCGGATCAGGCACCACGTATGAAAAACCATATCTTCGAGATGCATCCAGTTTATATAATAATACAAACTTAAGGAATAAATACCATTTAGCCGGTGATGCCAACCTCCGCGCTTTCGGAAATCAAGGGTTTAGTGGCGTAGAAAATGTATTCACGACTACTTTTGAAGGTTATTTAACCAAATCCCTTTTAGGGGTTAAATTTGAACTGGCCACATTCTTGGATGCAGGAACGTTAACGGGGTCTAAATTTGAAGTGAGTGATAATGGATTCAACAGTACATCTCTCATTGATTATGGTATTGGAATACGATTGTCTAAAACAATTTTTGGTCAATCCATCTATCTTCGAATTGATAAACCATTAGGTGCAACAATTGATGGAAAATCCATTGAGCATATGAATGAATGGGTATTCAGTTTTCAAAAAAGTATATGATATGGAACCTTCAACAACGGATTGCATTAGAATGAACATTATGAAACAAAGGAATCCGATGAAAAAAATAATTTTTATGATATTATTGGTTGGAAGTATTTCAGGCCAAAATTCAATATTAAAACAATTTAGCGATGCATTTGCCGATATTGCAGAAAAAGCAAATCCGGCGGTTGTCACCATTCTAACAGAGAAAAAAGTAGATTTAGGTCAACTCCATGGGCAACTGCCGCAAGACAATGATTTCTTTAAATTTTTTGCCCCGCGTATGCCCAGACAACGTGAATATAAATCAACGGCTCTTGGATCTGGTGTGATTGTTAATTCCCGGAAAGGATATGTGATTACCAATAACCATGTGGTGGCCGATATGGATGAAATCACCGTGCGATTATTGGATAAGACAGAGTATAAAGCAACGGTGGTTGGCCGTGATCCCAAATCAGATTTAGCGGTATTGCAAATTGATGCACGGGGCCTTACGGATTTAGATTTTGGCAATTCGGATAAACTCAAGGTAGGCGAATGGGTCATTGCAGTAGGGAGCCCATTTTCGGCTAATTTAAGTCATACGGTAACCGCAGGAATTGTTTCTGCCAAAGGCAGGGGGAATATCATTCAAGGTGATGTGTATGAAGATTTTATCCAGACTGATGCAGCCATTAACCCGGGGAACAGTGGGGGAGCCCTTCTGAATTCCGCCGGTGATTTGATTGGCATTAATACAGCCATTTATACCAACAGTTTTGACCGCAGTAACAAAGGGGTTGGCTTTGCTATCCCATCCAATATGGTGAAACGGGTTATGGCTGATTTAATTCAACATGGTAAAGTATTGCGATCCTGGATTGGGGTACAGATTCAACCACTGAATGATTCCTCTGCTCGTGCCATGAGATTAAAATCCCCCGATGGTGCATTGGTATCGGATGTGGTTAAAGATGGTCCCGCTAAAAAGGCCGGCGTAAAAACAGGTGATGTGATTATAGAATTCAATGATGTTCAGGTGAAGAATGTTGACCATCTTAGAAATACAGTATCCGCATCAAAACCCAATAAAAGATATGATTTGATTGTCATTCGCGACGGTAGAAAAAAGACGCTTAAAGTGACTTTAGAAGAAATGCCCGGCGATGAGGTGCTGGCTGCAACGAGCCGTCCGGCCCAAACGAATGAATTGGGTGTTCAGGTTGCAGAATTGACACGGGCACTCATGAGAGAATATAATATCGACACCAATGAAGAAGGAGTGATTGTAACTGCCGTTTCTGATGGGAGTATTGCAGAAGAAGCGGGGATTCGTATGGGTGATATTATTACCAGAGTCGGAACCAAAAGATGCAATTCGCCAAAAGATTTTCAAGCGCTTTTGAAAGAAACACAAAAGCGAAATATGGTTATGCTTCATTTGAAACGAGATGGTGTGGCCCGATATATGACACTCGAATTAGACGATTAATTTTAAATAATATTTTAGGTAAAAAGGGTCATGGCAGCATGGCCCTTTTTTATTATCTATTCCCCTTTGTTTACAGACGGCAGAAAGATTAATTTTCGCACCCCTAAAAAGGGCCTAATTGAAATATGATACAACGCGTCAATCCACAAGCAGACTTCATCGCCATCGAGCACAAAGTCCTCGATTTCTGGAAAGAGAATGATATCTTCCAGAAACGGCGGGATGCCAATGCAGGCAAACCGAAATGGTCCTTTATCGACGGACCCATTACGGCGAATAATCCCATGGGTGTGCACCATGCCTGGGGTCGAACACTCAAAGATGTCTATAACCGTTACAAGGCCATGGATGGCCATGAACTTCGCTATCAACAGGGGTTCGACTGTCAGGGACTTTGGGTAGAAGTTGAAGTGGAAAAAGAACTGGGTTTCAAATCCAAACGAGAAGTAGAAGAATTCGGCATAGAAAAATTTGTGAATATGTGTAAAGAGCGAGTTCGCAAATTTTCTGGTGTTCAAACGGAACAGTCTAAACGACTGGGGTATTGGATGGACTGGGATAACTCTTATTACACCATGTCGGATGAAAATAATTATAGCATTTGGGGCTTCTTAAAAAAACTATTTGAAGAGGGTAAAATTTATCGCGGTTCCGATGTGGTACCATGGTCCGGGCGGTCCGGGACCTCTTACTCACAAATGGAAATTATTGAAGGGCGAAAATTGGTAGCTCATAAATCTGTTTTTGTGCGATTTCCTCTTCGTGATAAAAAGAATGAATATCTTCTGGTGTGGACCACAACCCCTTGGACATTAACATCAAATGTAGTGGCAGGGGTCAATGGCAATCTGGATTATGTAAAGCTCAAAGCCAATGATGGCGCTATTTATTATTTTGCCCAGGAAAACTTAGAATTCAAACGTCTGGATAAACAGTTTAAAGAAAAGAAACAATGGATTGAGGGCGTCCCCAAACTCAAAACCATCGCCCAAATATTTAAAGAACGGGGCGGTTACGAAATCCTTGGGACTATTAAAGGATCGGACATGGTTGGGTGGACTTATGGTGGCCCCTATGATAAATTTGAAGCACAGTCGGAACCGGGTGGTTTTCCCATTGTAAATGAAAAATTAAAAGAGGATAGGTCTTCCGGGAAATCTCAGCATCAAGTGGTGGATCCGGGGAAGGACAATATGGGGAGCGACATTGTTGTGGCGGGAGAAGGTACGGGAATCGTTCACATGGCACCCGGTTGTGGTGATATTGATAACAAGATTGGGAAAAAATTCAGATTGGTGAACATAGCACCTTTGGATTCAGAATCAAAATTTATAGATAAGTTCGGCTGGCTCACGGGTAAATCTGCAACCGACAAGGAAACGACCCAGGCCATTATTGATGATTTAAAAGAACGAGAATATTTAGTTTATGTGGAAGAATACCCTCACGTTTATCCCCACTGTTGGCGATCGGGCGACGAACTGGTTTTCCGATTGGTGGATGAATGGTATATCAATATGGATTGGCGAGATAAAATCAAAAAAGTAGTGGATGACATTAATTGGATTCCTGAATGGGGCGGTGAACGAGAGCACGAATGGTTGGATAATATGAGCGATTGGATGATATCCAAAAAACGGTTCTGGGGGTTGGCGCTACCCATTTGGACCTTCGAAGATGACTCCTATTATGTGGTGGGATCCAAAGAAGAGTTAAAATCATTGGCTGTTGAAGGGTGGGACGAGTTTGAAGGGAATAGTCCCCATCGACCGTGGATCGACAAAGTGAAAATTAAACATCCGGAAACAGGACTAATCGGCACCCGTGTTTTGGATGTGGGCAATCCATGGTTGGATGCAGGCATTGTGCCTTTTTCAACGCTGGGATACAACAACGATAAAGAATATTGGAATGAATGGTTTCCCGGTGATTTTGTTACAGAATCTTTACCCGGACAGTTTAGAAATTGGTTTTATTCACTGCTGGCTATGTCCGCATTGCTGGAAGAAAAAGCCCCATTCAAAACGTTGCTGGGTCATGCCTTGGTAAAAGCAGAAGATGGCAGAGATATGCATAAATCCTGGGGGAATGCGATCTGGTTTGATGATGCAGCAGAAAAAATGGGTGTGGATGTGATGCGGTGGATGTATGCGTCCCAAAACCCGGAACATAATTTATTATTCGGATATCATCATGGAGATGATGTGCGCAAAAAACTGATTCAGCTTTGGAATTCTTATTCCTTTTTTGCCACCTACGCTGCCGTGGATGGGTTTGACCCCAGTAAGGGCAGTATTGAGGATGCAGATCTGAACATTATGGATCAGTGGATATTATCGAAATTACATTTGTTCATCAAAGATTCAAGAGAAGCAATGGATCAATTTCGATCTGATTTACTCATGAAAAAGTTTGATCTTTTCTTGGATGAACTTTCTAATTGGTATATCCGCCGCAGCCGCCGCCGATTCTGGAAAAGTGAGGATGATGCTGACAAACAGGCTGCGTATGTGGTGTTATATGAAGTATTGACGAATGTGATTAAAATTTTGGCACCCGTATTGCCATTCGTTACAGAAAACATTTTTCAGAATTTGGTGAGGAATATGGATAGTGCTGCACCTGAGAGTGTCCATTTATGTGATTACCCGATATCGGATGAAAGTAAAATTAATTTAGATCTCATGGATAAAGTGGATGCCCTTCGCCGGGTTGTAGAACTGGGTCGGTCTGCTCGGAATAAAGCAAATTTAAAAATCCGACAACCCTTGGCTGAGTTATCCTTTACCGTCAAAGATGATGGTGTAGCTGATTTTATTTTTGAACAGCAAAATGTGATATTGGATGAATTGAATGTTAAATCGCTTCATCACGTTGAGTCAGAATCCGATTTGATTCGCTATCTCATTAAGCCCAATCTGCCTTTGTTGGGGAAAAAATTTGGAAAAATACTGCCGCAAATCCGAGATTATTTAAACGATGCGGATGGGGATCAGATTTTGAATGATATCCGCACCCAAAAGAATTATACATTTGATTTGAATGGAGAAAGCATCATTTTAATTAGAGACGATTTGTTGATTGATACTGAATCTGTCGATGGGTTTACATCCTCCGGTGACGATCATGTGACGGTTGGTCTCACGATAAAATTGACGGAAGAATTGGTTCAGGAAGGCATCGTAAGGGATGTAATTAGACAGGTGCAAACCATGCGAAAAAATGCTAATTTCGCCGTCGAAGATCGTATCATAATTTATGGATTGCTCGAGGGTCCTGTTGGTGAAGCCATACGGTCATTCGAAGGATTTTTTAAAAATGAAGTATTAGCTGTTGAACTTATTGAAGAAAATCAATCTGGGGAGTTTAGTGACGCATTTCAAATTGGTGATCAAAAAGTTCGATTGGGTTTAAAACGTGTAAAGTCTTGAAAGGAAGCGTGAAGTGGCAAAAAAATATTCTAAAACAAAATTGAAAAAGTTCCAAAAACTCATTGAAGAAAAAATGGGTTATGTCCATAATGAAGTGGAAACAATTAAAGAAGGCGCGGGATCGGCTACTAATAAGCAGGGAGGTCTTACACCGGACTCCATTTATAGTAACCATATGGCGGATGCAGGAACGGATTCCCATGAGCAGGAAAAAAACTTTATGTTCATGAATCGTGGCAGTGATTATTTCGGAAAACTCGAAATAGCATTAGAACGGATCAAAGATGGTACATTTGGTGTTTGTCACATTTGTGAAGAACTTATTGTAGAAGAACGGATGCTCGAAGTTCTGAATGCCACAAAATGTGTTGGCTGCAAAGAAACAGAAAAGCTCGGCTTATAATGAGAATATTGTTTGTGAGTGCCATCTTGGTGTTCGCAGACCAAATTACAAAGGGCATGGTTCGGAGCACCATGTCTTTGTATGAATCCATTCCGGTTATTACGGATTTTTTTCATATTACTTACGTGACGAATGACGGCATGGCATTTGGGTTAAATTTCCCCTTTGGTATTTATGTTTTTTCAGGTGTATCCATTCTTTTTACTGGTTTCCTATTTTGGTATTTATGGACAATCCAAGATCATGGTTTAATTATTCGAACCGGGATTGCATTAATCCTGGCTGGTGCCATTGGCAATTTGATTGACCGTGTTTTTATGGGGGAGGTTGTGGATTTTCTTGATTTTATGGTTGGAGATTATCATTGGTATGTCTTTAACATTGCCGATTCCTGCGTAACAGTGGGGATGGGGTTTATTCTATATGATTCACTTATTTTGGAACGAAAGAGATTAGCGCAAGCGGGTTGAACCCAATGATCCTTTTGACCAAGGGTGGAGAAAATATCCGCCTGGATAAATTTCTCTCTTCCCACTTGTCTGATTTAAGTCGGACCCAAATCCAAAAAATGGTAAAGGAGGGTCTGGTATTGGTAAATGGGGAACCATCCAAAGTTGGATTAAAACTGGATGGATCCGAAACCATTCAATATACCCTTCCAAAAATGGAACAGGAAGTGAACCGAATTGAGCCGGAAAATTTTCCATTGGATATTCTTTTTGAAGATGAAATACTTATTGCCATCAACAAACCAGCTGGATTAATTGTTCATCCCGGTGTGGGGCAAAAAACCGGTACATTGGTCAATGGGCTCGCCTATCATTTTAATCAATTGTCCGATGTGAATGGC
>Ga0208747_1000067_pt1 | contig 26501 bp, 24 predicted proteins | sample Knorr_S7_td_AAIW_FD_185597 | JGI IMG/M metagenome (GOLD analysis project Ga0208747, IMG submission 185597) | Marine microbial communities from Southern Atlantic Ocean transect - Knorr_S7_td_AAIW_ad_750m_LV_A (SPAdes) (version 2) | ecosystem: Environmental > Aquatic > Marine > Oceanic | place...
AATCCCTGCCTACAATGACCGTAAAAAATTTCTTGAACGGAAAAGTGCCTGAAAAAAAGGAAATAATTTCAGGAACATTGAAATTTCCAGCTAACGCCCCAAAGAAAAACGTTCCGGTAGTCGTTGTAATGCATGGAATGGGTGGGATCAGCGTTTGGGAAGAACACTGGTTGAAGACATTTAATAGTATTGGTCTCGCAACATTTATGGTGGATAGCAACTGGGGACGTCGTAATTGTAATAAAATATTTAAAAAAACAGTTAAGGGACTATGGTGTGCTGATGTAAATCAAGGTATGAATAGAATTATAGACGGCTATCGTGCTCTAGAACTTTTATCAAAACATCCTCGCATTGACCCAGCTCGTATAGGTTGCTTGGGAATTTCACTCGGAGCCAAAGGTTGTCTCTATTTAAACGTCAAGCGGTTTCAAAAAATGTGGGGAACCCCCGGGATAGAATTTGCCGCAAGTGTACCTTTGTATCCACCTTGTGATGTCAGGTTTAAGGAAGACGATGTGATAAGTGATACACCCATTCGTATTCATGTAGGTGAGTTGGACACATATTTTCCCGTTGATTCATGTGTAAATTACGTTGAGCTTCTTCGTTCAAAAGGAAAAGATGTAGAAGTCAAGGTCTATCCAGGAGCACATCATGGCTTCGACGCGGATCCTTCTTCTATCTTCCGAGGAAAGACTAAAATGGTTATCGGGGGATATAATGCTGGAAGATGCTACTTTGAAGAAAACACCGAACTAACCGAAGAGCAGCTAGGAGAAAATTTCGCTCAACAGATAACTCAGGTTGGTTTTAATGAATTTCTAGCCACAGCAACGGAGAAGAAAAAAAAGAAATTATTTAAATATATGAAGAGCGGTAATAAGCGGGGTTATAATAATCCATTCGTAATATTTGATGAAAGCTGTGTAAGCAATTCAACAACGATTGCTTACGATAAAAACGCAGCCAAGGAAGCCACTAAACTTATTAAGGATTTTTTTATCAGTACATTCGCACTCTAATGAATAGAGGAGATTTTAAAAGTACCTTGGGAAAAAGAATTAGGAATATTTAAAGAAAAATGGTAATTTTTTAGAAGAAAAATTTATTTATTTAGTTTTTTTTTATCTAGTTTAAATGTTTCTAACAATATATGAATTTTAATCTTACAGAAGAACAAAATCTTTTAATTGATACAACTAAATCATTTGTTAAAAATGAATTACTTCAACATGAAGAGCTTCTTGAAAAAACAAATAATCTACCAAAAGAATTATATGATGAAATAAAGAAAAAAAGCATTGATGTAGGATTATATGCATGCAACATGCCTACGGAACACGGTGGTGGTGGATTAAATGCATTTGATTTAACTTTGGTTGAAAAACATCTTGGTTTCACATCTCTTGCTTTAGCTGAAATTGCTTGGCGACCACAAAATATTCTAATGGCTTGTGAGGGTGCATTAATAGATGAATACTTAAAACCTTCAATTACTGGCGAGAGAAAAGACTGTATAGCTATGACTGAGCCTGATGCTGGTTCAGATTTGAGAGGCATGAAAACAAATGCAGTTAAAGATGGCAATGATTGGGTTATAAATGGAACAAAACATTTTATTTCCAATGCTCACATCTCAGACTTTGTTGTTCTTTTTGCTTCAACAGGTCAAGATGATAATGGAAAAAATTTACTTTCTTGCTTCCTAGTTGATTTAAAACAAAAAGGAGTTGAAGTTGCTAAAGGGTATGACTGTGTTTCTCACAGAGGTTACGTAAATAATATTCTGCATTTTAATGATTGTAGAATTTCTGCAAGAAATATTCTTGGTGAAAAAGATAAAGGCTTTGAATTGATGAATGTTTGGTTAGAAGCAACTCGATTAACAGTTGCTGCTACTTCTGTATCTCGAGCTGAAAGAGCATTTGATATAGCCTTAGATTGGTCTGCTAATAGAAAACAGTTTGGTAAGGTTATAGGTAAATTTCAAGGTGTTTCTTTTAAACTTGCTGATATGGCAACGGAGATAAAACTTGCTAACTTGATATTAATGGAATCAGCGTGGAAAATTGATCAGGGAACATTAACTTCACAAGACGCAGCGATGGCAAAATTATTTTGTACGGAAATGGTTGGTCGTGTATCTGATGAAGCAATTCAGGTTTGTGGAGGAATGGGCCTGATGTCAGACATACCGCTTGAAAGGATTTGGCGCGATGCAAGAATTGAAAGAATTTGGGAAGGCACAAGCGAAATACAACGTCATATTATTTCTCGCTCTTTATTAAGGCCTCTTGGGGCATAATTATTCGTGAATTTAAAAAAACTTTTCCAACCTAGAAGTTTGGCTGTTGTCGGAGGCTATTGGACTGATTTTGTTTTACAGGGAAATCATAAGTTAGGTTTTAAAGGCCCGATATGGCATATCAATCCAACTAGAACAAGCAGCAAAAAGAATAAATACTTTAGAAGTTTTAAGGAGCTTCCTGGTATTCCTGACTGTGTTTACATTGCTGTATCAAGGGATTTAACAGTAAAAGTTATCAAAGATTTTTCTTCCTTGGGAACCGGTGGAGCAGTTTGCTTGGCTTCAAGATTTTCAGAAACTGGTTCTAACAAAGGTTTGTTAAGAACAAAGGAGTTAATCAAGAATTCTGGTGCAATGCCTTTTTTGGGACCTAACTGCTACGGATTTATAAATTATCTTGATGGGGTATCTGTATGGTCCGATCAAATTGCGGGTAAACCAACAAAAAGTGGTATTGCCCTAATCTGTCAAAGCGGAACAATTGGAAATACAGTTAGTTTTAATCATAGATCTCTTCCAATTGGATACATAATATCCGTGGGTAATCAGACATGCATAACAATAGAAGATTTAATTGAATATGTTTTAAATGATAAAAGAGTAACTGCTATTGGAATTTACGCTGAGAGTTTTACCAATGCAGAATTACTCATTAAAGCATTAGAAAAGGCTAAACAAAAAAAAATTCCGGTGGCTATTGTTAAGGTAGGGCGTTCAAAAATTTCTGCCGCAACAATCAAAAGTCACACTGGTTCACTCAGCGGAAAAGAAGATTTTTATGATGCCCTATTTAATCAGTTAGGCGTAGCAAGATGCTATACATTGTCGGAGTTATGCGAGACGCTAAAAATATTTCATACAATTGGTTCATTAAAGGGAAATAAAATTGCAATTATGGGGCCCTCTGGAGGAGATATGGCCATGTTGGGTGACATTTCTGAAGGATTGGCTATTAATTATTCGCCAATACCCAAAAAAATAATCAAAAATTTAAAAAAAGTTAATCACAAGGGAGTTATCATATCTAACCCATTTGACCTACAAACATACAATTGGAATGATCCGGAATCACTAAAAGAAACTTTTGACTTGATATTTGAGGCGAATTTTAATCTTGTAGGCTTAATGCTTGATTTTCCTAATATTAAAGATTGCGATATTGCTGAATGGGAAGCGATAGTGGATAAATTTCTTTTATCGGCCAAAGAAAAAAAAGTATTTGCTGTAATTATTGCCTCACTCCCCGAAACACTGCCAACACATATTCGTAATAAATGTTTAAATTCGGGTGTCGTCCCTTTACAGGGATTGAGGGAATCCTTACATGCTATTCATTCTTCAATCTTAACTGGGAAGGCTTGGTCCAAGTATAATAAATTAAAAATTTATCAATCAAATAACAATATTAACGCTGCAGTAAAAACTTACTCTGAATATCAATCAAAAAAAATACTGAAAAAAAATGGAATTAAGATTCCTAAATCTGTTTTATCTAACCCTGACAGAGCTGCTGCTGATTCCAAAAAAATTGGTTTTCCTGTTGTTTTAAAAATAAACTCAAAGCAAATTTTCCATAAATCTGAAATCAAAGGCGTTTTCACAAACATTAAATCAGAAATTGAAGTAAAAAAAAGTCTTAAACATTTATCAAAATTAGGAAATGAAATTCTCATAGAAAAAATGATTCAGGATCAAGTAGCTGAAATGATAATAGGTATTAAAGTTGATGATCTCTTTGGTTCTGTAATAATAATTGGATCAGGCGGAATTTACACAGAATTAATGAAAGACAGTATTGCTCTTTTGCTTCCCTTGAGAAAATCTAGTGTTTTAAAAGCAATTAATACTCTAAAAATTAGCAAACTATTAAAAGGTTATAGAGGCAAACCTAAGGCAGATATTGAAGAGCTCGTTCAAACAATTATGAAACTTGGGACTTTTGCTGAAAAAAATGCTTCTCGTTTAATTGAAATGGATATTAATCCTTTAATAGTTAGGATCAAAGGTAAAGGAGTCGTTGCTGCGGACGCACTGATACATTATTTAGAAGATATAAAATAACTATGAGCAATCCAATAAAAACTAAAAAAGAAGGTCATATATTAGAAGTTACAATTGACAGGCCCAAGGCAAACGCAATTGATAGCAAAACAAGCATTATTTTAGGGGATATCTTCGCGGAATTTCGTGATGACGATAATCTACGAGTAGCCATATTAACCGGAGCGGGTGAAAAGTTTTTTTCTGCTGGATGGGACCTTAAGGCAGTTAGTGAAGGTGAAGCGGCGGATGCGGATTATGGGGTTGGCGGTTTTGGTGGACTGCAAGAACTACCTCAAATGAATAAGCCTATTATTGGAGCAATTAATGGTATTGCTTGCGGAGGCGGTTTCGAAATCATGATTTCAACCGATATCATTGTAGCGGCAGAACATGCAACCTTTGCTTTGCCTGAAATTAATGTTGGTGTGATTGCTGATGCCGCTACCATTAAACTGCGTCGACGTATTCCTTATCATGTAGCTGTAGAATTTCTCATGACAGGCCGGTGGATGGATACTAAAGAAGCAAAACATTGGGGCTTAATAAATGAAATTGTTCCAAGCAAAGATTTATTAAAAAGAGCAAGGGAAATTGCAAACAATATTGCTAACGGACCAAATTTAATTTACTCATCAATCAAGGAAGCTTTACGCGAAACGGAAAATGTAGATGAACAACCAGCTTTTAAAACTTTGCGTTCATTAGAATCTGTAAAAAAAGTTTATGGGAGTAAAGATCTAGTGGAGGGCGCTACATCTTTTGTTAAAAAAAATTCACCTAAATGGAAGGGTGAGTAAATTTTACTAATTTATTAAAAAAACTAATAAATTCCCCTATTTTCATTGAATGCCTATTCAGCAAATGATACATTTGGTCGATGAAAAATGATTACATAAGTGAAATACATGAAAAAGATAAACTTGTTCTCCATCCCTATGAAAATCTCAAAGACCGTGGCACATACAAAAGAAAACTAATTGTCAAGTCGGACAACATTTACTTATACGATGAAGATGGTAAACGCTACATTGATGGCCCTGGGGGAATGTGGTGCAACAATATCGGTCATGGGAATAAAGAAATTGCAGAAGCTATTAAAAATCAAATTGAAACCATGGATTACTGCAGCCCTTTTTCAGAATCATCCGAAAGAGCTGCTGAATTAGCTTCTGTCCTATCAGAATTATCACCTGGTGATTTAAATACAGTATTTTTTACCCCTGACGGCTCCTCTGCCAATGAAACGGCACTACGCTTCATCATGCTTTATAACAACATTTTAGGGAGGCCGGAGAAAAAACATATTATCTCTCGAGATCGAGCCTATCACGGAAGCACGTACTTAACGGGATCAATAACTGGAAAAGATAGGGAAAGGAATAATTTTGATTTTGAATCCACTTTTATTCACCATGTTGGCTCTCCTAATCCCTATAGGAGAAAAGACAATCAAACTGTTGATGATTTTTGTGATGAAAAAGTAAAAGAATTTGAAGATAAGATACTGGAAATCGGCCCTAATAAGGTTGCTGCATACATTGCAGAACCTGTTCTTGCATCTGGGGGATGTATTGTTCCACCCAAAAACTACATTAAACGTTTTTGGGAAATTTGTAAAAAACATGACGTTCTTTACATTTCAGATGAAGTAGTTACGGGCTTTGGAAGACTCGGGCATTTCTTCTGCTCGCAAGAAGAATTTGGCATCATTCCAGATATTATCACTTCTGCAAAAGGGATTACTTCGGGATACATTCCTCTAGGAGCCGTTTTAATTTCAGATAAATTGATGAAGGATATAAGCAAGGATTCATCTTCATTCTTCCATGGTTTTACATATTCGGGTCATCCGGTATCGTGCGCTGCTGCGTTAAAGAACATTGAAATTATTAAACGTGATAAAATTCTTGACCATGTTAAAAATATTGCGCCCTATTTTCATCAAAAACTTAAAACGTTGTATAGCTTGCCCATTGTTGGGGATGTACGCGGCATGGGACTCATGGCTGGGATTGAATGTGTTATCGATAAAGATAGCAAAAATCCGTTAATATTAGATTTGGCCATAGCTTCGCGCATAGATGAAGAATCACTTAAATTAGGTTTAATAATTAGGCCGATATATCATATATGTGTGCTGTCTCCTGCTCTCATTATCACAAAAGAACAAATAGATGATTTAGTTGACAAGTTACACCAAGCGATTTCCAACGCTACAAAAAAATTGGAAATAGAAGGATTGTGGTCTGGTTAGCTATATATGCTATCTAAAATAAGTGATTATGTAGATTTTAAAAGCATAAACTCCAGTGTAAAATATCTATCAATATCAGCCTTATTCACGGGAATAGCGCTGGGGTATTTTTTTACACTAATTGTTATTCTGGCAAAATACAGAGGTTATACCGAAGGTGCTATCGGTATAATTGCTGCGTGTTTTTCATTGGGGTTAATGTCTGCTGGTTTTATTGTTTCAAACATCTTGGATAAAATTGGTTTGTATAAAACAATGTCACTTGCAATCCTTATACAAACTATTTGTGTAATACTAATGTTCAGTTTTTTTAATCCTCTGAATCTGGCAATTAATCATTTTATAATGGGCATTTTTGGAGGGATGATTTGGATGACAATGGATACATGGGTCAACCTTGTTTCAGATAATAACAACAGAGGCAAAGCTATCGGTTTTTATAATTCAGCAATTACAATTGGTTTTGCTATAGGCCCATTATTTGTTGGTTTTTTTGGTGTGAAAGGAATGACACCTATTATCCTAGTAATCTGTCTGATGTTTATACGTTCACCAATATTAATTTTGATTAAAAAACAAGTTGAAAATGTACAAATACCTAAGCTTGATAAAAAAATAAATTTTTCTTTTATTAAAATAGCCCCTTTTATTTTCATAGCAATTTTTATTGGAGGGATTAATGATGCTGGTTTTGGAGCTCTATTCCCAGCTTTCATGATTAATGAATTGTTTTCAGATAAGGAAATCGGTTATTTATTTTTTATAGGACTGTTTGCCGGCGTAATCTCTCAACCTTTTATTGGAGCCTTAGCGGACAAAATAAATAAGAGAAATTTTATCATCTTGCTGTTATCTATGCATTTAATTTGGCCAATTTTGTTAAATATTTTTATTTCAGATACTTCAATTACATGGATCGCTGTAATAATTTATGGAATTGCAAGTGTTAGTTTATATACTGTAACTTTAGCTTATCTTGGAGAGCGCGTGAATGTAGCTGAACTTTCCATAGCTACTTCTGTCTTTATAATTGTCTTTGAATCAGGTGAGTTTTTTGGACCAATTGTTGTCGGTTCATCTATGGATTATTTTGGCAACATAGGCTTTATTTATTCATTGATTTCATTTACATTTTTGTCATTATTTTTTGGACTAATAAGAACCGTGTATATAAAATATAAAAATGGAATTTGAAATTATAAAAGCAAACGTCAATCACATTAAGCAAGTAGGAGAGTTATTTGATCTGTATAGGCAGTTTTATAAATATGTTTCCAATATTAATGAATCAACTGATTATATCAGCGAGCGTATGAAAAATAATGAATCAATAATTTTTTTTGCGACAAACAAACAAAAAGAGGCAATGGGCTTTGTGCAACTCTATGAAACTTTCGGATCACTTGATTTGGGGAAAATTATAATTCTATATGACTTATATGTAAAAAAAGATCATAGAAAAAATAAAATTGGAAGACAATTAATGCTTAAATCGCATGAATATGCAAAAAAAATTAATGCAAAACGAATACAACTTTCAACAGCAACAGATAATTTTATTGGGCAATCTCTCTATGAATCTTTAGGATATGTAAAAGACGCTGATTTTTACACATATGATTTTGAAATAAAGTAGGCTTAACTAAATCTTCTTTTTAATTCATAAGTGTATTCCGGGCCCATACCACAGCAACTACCAATTATTCTCACTCCCTGATTAACCCAATCTTGCATATTGTCTGAATACATCTCAGGAGTATAGTTCTTATCAAAAATCCAGTTCGGACGAACATATGTGCCTTTGTGAGGATAAGCACCTAGATGGCCATTCCACTTACTTCTTATTTCTCGCAATCCTTTTGTGGTATTTTTTGTTTCTGAATGCATAAGTAAAACAGCATCAAAATTATTAGTAATCGTATTTAAAGTTTCACAAAATTTCATCTTTGTATTTTCAAACGCAAGTAAATCACCTTCTTCACTTTCTTCACCACAACTTAATCCTAACCAAACAGGTAATCCTGAAGCTAAAGCAGCATCAATAGCTGGCTTACAAATAGAAGGGTTAATAATCATTTCTAAGATTATCAAATCAATATTATATTTTTTAAAAATACTGATCTGTTCATTAAAATTTTTTAAAATTTTATTATAATTCAAACTACCTTCTCGAATACTTTCTTCTGTAAATTCAGTTACTTCTCGTGTTTTTTGAGCAAGTTTCATATTATCTCGAAATTCTGCAGGATCATTAATTCCATCTGCAATATCTGCTACTAAGGATAAGGATAATGAACCTGCAATAGCTACTTTTCTATCAGGAAAATGATTTCTTGCAGAAACGGCACATTCCATCGCTTTTTCGTTTATAGCAACTGTTTGATCTGTAAAAGTTGAATATTCAAGAACATGTCGTGCTGATGAAAATGTATTGGTTGTGATAACTTCTGCACCCGCTGTAATATAATCTTTATGAATATCTTCTAAGATTTTTGGATGGGTGATTGATGCAGGACCGCACCATCCTGCCCCATCCATCTGCGCACCTCTTTTTTCTAATTCTGAGCCATTAGCACCATCAAGAATAACCATTTTACCATTATTTAATTTATCTTGAATATATTTGTAGTTTTCCATAGAAATTAAAACTTCATAATTATTAAATTAACTATACATTATTACAATTTATATGAAGCAAGTAAAATTCACACAAATGAGTGAAGGTGACAAGGAGGATTATGAACTTCTTGCTAACTTTGAAGATGAATTCATAGAAGGCACTGCCGAAAGAGTCATACGTGTGCTTAAAGGATTAGATTCTTCATTGGGCGGTTATAAAGTATCTAGACTTGAACATTCCCTGCAAGCAGCTTCAAGAGCAATGAGAGAAAATGCTGAGGAAGAAATGGTAGTTGCCGCATTATTACATGATATCGGTGATGAAATTGCTCCCTTAAATCATTCTGAGCTTGCTGCTTCAGTATTAAAACCTTTTGTAAGTGAAAAGACCCGCTGGATTGTAGAAAAGCACGGTTTATTTCAGACCTATTACTACAATCACCATTATGGAAAAGATCGCAATCTGCGTAACCAATTCAAAGGACATGAATTTTATGAAGATACGATAAATTTTTGTCACAGATGGGATCAGTCTTCTTTTGATCCCAATTATGATACAATCTCACTTGATGATTTTATTCCATTAGTTGGAAAAATTTTTAACAGAGTTCCTTATCTGAATTTATAATTATTTTTTTAATTTTTTAATTAAATGCAATTCACCAGGTTCGAATTGCGGTGAATTTTCTTTAATAAATTTATCAATCAAGGACAATTTTTCATCTTCAAATTCGGTTACTTTTCTTTTATCTAAATCGACATAAAGGGAGCAGACTTCGGTGGTTGATGCTAAATATTTTTTCTCTTTCTGTATCATTTGCAATTTGTACACTAAGCGTTTTTTATCGCGATCAATAAAAAGTAAATTCAGGTCTACTTCATCGCCAACTTTTACTTCCATGTCATAAGTAGTATGTGACTCAACGGCAAAAGTAGTTCTTTTTTGATTAATAGCTGACTCTTCTCCAATATTAAAATTCTCCAACAAAGTTTCCCAGGCACCATCGAATAAATGTATATAAAAAGCTAAGTTCATGTGACCATTATAATCTGCCCACTCAGATTTCACTCTTCCAGTTTTCAAAAAAATACTCACTTGTTCCCCTATTAAAAATAAGATACTACAAAAAACATCAATGAACAATAACGTAATAATTTCTTGTGCCGTTACTGGCGCTGGTGATACTGCGGGTAAACATCCAGACTTACCGATTACTCCAAAACAGATTGCTGAAGCTGCTATAGAAGCAGCTAAGGCTGGTGCGGCGGTGGCGCATGTGCATGTTAGAGAGCCGGATGGAAAACCAAGTAGAAAATTAGAATACTACAAAGAAGTTGCCGATAGAATTAGATCAAGTGATACCGATGTTGTAATCAACTTTACTACAGGAATGGGGGGTGATTTTGAAATAGGCGAAGGGAAAGATCCCTTAAACCCTGTTGGTCCAAATACAGACATGATACATGCTCTGGATCGATTAGAGCATGTAGAAGAATTATTGCCCGAATTATGCACTCTAGATTGCGGTTCGCTAAATTTCGGAGATACAAATATGATGTTTGTCCATACCCCTATACAACTTAGGGCTGCCGCTAAAAAAATGCAGGAGCTTGGAGTTAAACCTGAAATGGAAGCTTTTGAAATGGGTCATTTGTGGTTTGCAAATCAGTTATATAAAGAGGGGTTAATTGATGACCCTCCTTTGTATCAGATTTGTTTAGGTATTCCTTGGGGTTCGCCTGCTGATACAAATTCAATGAAAGCCATGGCTGACATGATTCCGGATGAAGGAATGTGGGCTGGTTTTGGTATTGGTCGTACGCAAATGCCTATGGTGGCACAAGCTGTAATATTAGGCGGCAATGTTCGTGTAGGTCTTGAAGATAATCTGTATCTTGAAAAAGGTGTGTTTGCCTCTAATGCTCAGTTAGTTGAAAAAGCTGCAAGAATTGTTGGTGATCTTGGTGCAAAAATCTTAACACCTGAAGAGGCTAGACAAAAACTAAAATTAAAAAAACATTTTTAAAATATTTCTGTGACCACCTCTATTAAAAGAATTGCTGTAATAGGCACAGGAGTTATAGGTTCCGGTTGGATCATTAGATTTTTAGCAAATAAAAAAACTGTCTATGTTTTTGATCCAAATAAGGAACAAAAAAAATTTGTGTTAAATGAGATAACTAGGACGCATAAGTCTGTTAAAAAATTTTATAAAATTAACTCTATCAACAGAAAAAATTTAATTTTTGCAAAGTCAATAGAAGAAGCCGTTAAAAATGCTGACTTAATACAAGAAAATGCACCTGAAAATGAATCTATTAAAAAGAAGGTTGTTAGAGAGATAAGCAAATATGGAAATAAAAAAACAATTATTGCTTCAAGTTCGTCAGGATTGCTTCCATCAGATATTCAAACTGCATGCAAAAACCCCGAGCGTTTTATTATCGCTCACCCTTTCAACCCCGTTTATCTATTACCACTTGTGGAATTGGTGAAAGGAAAAAAAACAACTAACTTATATATAAAAAAGGCAAGTAAGTTTTACCAATCTATTGGAATGCACCCGCTGATTCTTAAAAAAGAAATTGCAGGATACCTCTCTGATCGATTACAAGAATCAATGTGGCGCGAAGCACTGCATATAATAAATGAAAACTATGCCTCAACAGCAGATTTAGATGAAGCGATTATTCATGGACCAGGTCTGAGATGGCCATTGATGGGATCATTTTTATCTTTTCATTTAGCGGGTGGCAAAATGGGTATGAAACATATGCTTGAGCAATTTGGACCTGCTCTTAAATTGCCATGGACGAAACTTAAGGCGCCTAAATTAACAAAACAACTAAGCAACAAGATAATTAAAGGTACTAAAAAACAATCAAAGGGGAAATCAATTAAACACTTAGCAAATATGAGAGATAATTTTCTAATAGATCTTTTAAAACTAAAAAATAAATATAGAATTAAATAATGACAGAACTATCAAGATATATAGCCCTTAAAGAATACATACCTTTGGGAAAACCAAATATCTCCCAATTTGAATTAAAAGAAAATACAATTTCTTTAGATAATGATGATGATGTTATGGTCCTAAATCAATGGATTTCAGTTGATCCCTACATGAGGGCACGAATGACTGAGAGGAAAAATTACAAGCCCCCTTTTGAAATAGGTAAGCCTATGGAAGGTTCGTGCATCGGACAAGTTATTGATAGTAAATCAAAAGAATTTCAAAAGGGTGATATCGTTTCAAGTGAGAAAGGATGGAGAGATAAATTTGTAACAAACTACACCAACTTAAAAAAAATTAACCCAATTAATGTTCCAAATCAAACATACCTTGGCCCACTCGGCTTTACTGGTCATACTGCATATATTGGTTTATTTAGAATAGGTGAACTTAAGAAAAATCAGACTGTGCTAGTATCTTCTGCCGGAGGTAGTGTTGGATCAACTGTTTGCCAAATCGCAAAAATCATGGGTTGCAAAGTTATTGCAAGTACAGGCAGCGATGAAAAGATTGAATGGTTAAAAAATGAATTGGGCGTTGATCACGCTTTTAATTATAAGAAAGTTGATAATCTGGTTTTGCACCTAAAATCCTTATCTCCTGAAGGATATGATCTCTATTTTGACAATGTTGGGGGTGATTTTTTAGAAGCTGCTATCTTTAGAATGAAAAATTATGGAAGAATAGTTATTTGTGGTCGCATATCACAAATGAATGCAACTTCTCCCGGTGAAGGCTTAAAAAATATGGCTCATGTATTGGTTAAACGTTTAACGATAAAAGGCTTTTTAATATTTGATCATGGTGATGATTATGAAGATTTTGAAAATGATATGAAACAATGGATTACAAATAAACAAATGAAATGGAGGGAAACAGTTGTAGAGGGATTGGAAAATGCACCTCAAGCATTCATTGATCTTCTTGATGGAAAAAATATTGGCAAAATGATAGTTAAAATTTAAATCGTTACGTAAGGTGAAGTTCCTCTGTAACTAATATCTAGTTTTAATTCCTTATCAATTGGTGGAAAAGCTCTTTGCTGACAATCCTCTCTTGGACAAATTCTACAAGAAACTCCAATCGGTGTTTCTAATTTTTTATTTTGTAAATCCATACCTTCAGAATAAGTTAATTCCTTCGCATATTGTATATCGCAGCCCAATCCTATCGAAACAAAACTTTTTGGCATACCGTGTTTTTCAATTCCTTTTTCAAAAGCTCTGGCAATACAAAAATACTTTTTGCCATCTGGCATTTTTGATATTTGTGGATGTATTCTACCAGGATTTAAAAAAGCTATATAGACATTCCATCTAGGACAAGATCCTCCATGACGAGGTATATGAATTCCAGATAAAGAAAATCTTTTTGATACATTGCCTGCAATATCTGTTTTAAGAAAATGAAATGGAACTCCTTCATTGCCCGGTCTTTGCAGATTGGTCAATCTATGAGTAACTTGTTCAAAGCTAGTAGCAAAATGATGCATTAGAATTTCAACGTCATATTTATTTTTTTTTGCACTTTGTAAAAATTCATCATATGGCATTAATAAAGCTGCTGCAAAATAATTTAATAAAGATATTTTTAATAAAGAAATAACTTCTTCAGAATAAATTTTATTATCTTCAATTATTCTATTAATTATTTCATGGGCATCAAAATACGCTATCTGATATGCAAGATGAAAATTTCTTGCTGAATATGTTAACATTTCAGATAAAAAAAGAATTTTATTATTTTCATCAAATTTTTTGATTGATTTTTCATCCTCTTCAGTGGAAACAACCTTAGTTTTAGTATTGTGTTCATTCAATAAATATTGGATTAAACTATGTCCAATTGTTCGATGCCCCTCCTCAAAGTAAATCTTATTTCTTATACTTTCGGCTTTTCTTTCTATGTTATCAAAGTAATTTTTATTTTCTTGCAGAAAATCCGATACAATTTCAACTGGTAATCGTGTTGATTTTCTCTCTTTTATTGAAGATTCAACTTCCATAACTTCCAAACGATTTTGCATATCTTCTCTAAGACTTTTATAAGAATCATTGAGAGTAAGCATTGCTTTAGCAATATTGGGATTACTACTTATAAACTCGGTAGTTTCGTGATTAGTTATGTCCAAATCTTCAAATAACTCATTACTTAATACTTCCATTACATCTGATAATATTCTTTTATTGCTTTCCAGGGTTAAATCCTTAAGCGATATCCCCAATTCATTGCCAGTTTTAATAAGAAGAGGAACAGTTATTGTTCTTCTGCCGCTTTCTAATAAATTTAAATAACTCGCTGAAATACCTAAATTTTTAGACAATTCAGATTGAGACAAACCTTTTGAACGCCTCACTTTTCTTATTTTAGACCCAATATTTGTTAATTCACTCGGTTCCATATTTACAATATTTACAAAATTACATTTTTTACAATTCTAATATTTACATACTTTTCTCAAGGAATTCAATAAAAAATTGCATAATGAAAACAATTAGTAAATAGTGTAAATATAAAAGGAGATAAAAATGACAACACCATCAAGCCAATTGAAAATTAGTGGTACTCGATTAAAAACAAGCGAAACAATGGTGGATAGTGTCAGAATTTTATCTGATATGACTAGAAGGGATATTGAAAAATCCTATAATCTGGACACTATAAGGGGAACTGAAGCCTATTACAGCGGTAGGTATGGTTGGACTTTAAGACGGTCTATCGATTAGTAAAAACAAATATGTATCTATTGCATAGCTAAATTCTTTTTTACTGTGTGTACCTGCTTCTGAAAATATATATTATTAAAATAATTGGAGACTAAATAATGAGTTCTGCTGAAACTGCTCTAAATATCAACGATCAAAATTACATAAATACTTCCAACAAAGAAATAGATTCTAGGTGGAATAGCTTAGAGAGACTCTATTCTCCTCGGGATGTTCAAAAACTAAGAGGCACAGTAAATATTGAATATTCACTAGCTAGGCAAGGTGCGGAAAAATTATGGAAATATCTTAATGAAGATGATTTTGTGCAAACATTCGGAGTCCTAACAGGAAATCAAGCCGTACAACATGCAAAAGCAGGATTAAAAGCAGTATACATATCTGGTTGGCAAGTTGCTGCCGATGCCAATACGTCAGGCAATACTTATCCTGATCAAAGCTTATACCCAGTTGATAGTGTGCCAACGCTTGTAAAAAGAATCAACTCTGCTCTTTTAAGGGCAGATCAAGTGGAAACTATGGAAAGATTTGAAAACAAAGGTGTGACATCTGACGATAGAATGCTTCCTATCCTGGCTGATGCGGAATCAGGATTTGGTGGACCCTTAAATGTATTTGAATTAATGAAAGCAATGATTGAGGCTGGTGCTGCTGGAGTTCATTTTGAGGATCAATTATCATCAGAGAAAAAATGTGGTCATATGGGCGGTAAAGTTTTGGTACCAACACAGACACAGATAAGAACTTTAAATTCAGCAAGGCTAGCCGCTGATGTAATGAATGTTCCTACCCTAATTTTTGCTAGAACAGACGCTAATGCTGCTAATCTTATAACAAGTGATATTGACGAATACGATAAACCTTTTATCACTGGTGAAAGAACAATTGAAGGTTTCTATAAAACTCGCCCAGGTCTAGATCAAGCTATTGCTCGCGGGTTAGCTTATGCTCCCTACGCTGATTTAATATGGTGTGAAACGGCTAAACCAGATTTAGATGAAGCTAAAAGATTTGCTGATGCGATACACAAAAAATATCCAGACAAATTATTAGCCTATAATTGTTCCCCATCATTTAATTGGAAGAAAAATTTGGATAAAGACACCATGAAAATATTCCAAAGTGAATTAGGAAAAATGGGATATAAATTTCAATTTATTACTTTAGCTGGTTTTCACTTAAATAATTATGCAACTTTCAAATTAGCTCAAGCCTATAAACAAGATGGAATGGCAGCTTATTCTGAATTACAAGAAGCTGAATTTGCTGCAGAAAAAGATGGTTACACAAGTACGAAACATCAAAGAGAAGCAGGAACTAGTTATTTTGATGCTGTATCTCAGGCTCTAACTCAGGGCAAGTCTTCAACCGTTGCTATGGAGGGATCAACAGAAGAGGATCAATTTTAATTATACAATTTTTATTAATATATCTTTTACATTAATATTGTTACCAACACTGTCTTGAATATTTTATATTATTCCGCTATTTCTCTTATTTGAAATACTTACTTGGCCATTAGCAACTACTTATATAAATGGATAAGGGCAATATATGAGCGTAGAAACTTTCAATAATAAGCTAACCTCACTTTTAGAAGAACGATATTCTATTTCTGAATCAGCAAGAAATAATCATGCAAGGGGAGAGGATATTTTTGATCCAATTTTACCCTTAGGAGTTGCTTTTCCGAATACAACTGAAGAAGTTTCTCAAATTGTAAAAATTTGTAATAATCATTCCGTTCCAATTGTCCCTTTTGGAATGGGAACTTCCTTAGAGGGGCATGTATTGGGAAATGAAAAGGGGATCACTGTTTCCTTAGAAAAAATGAATAGCATTATTGAAGTAAACGCAGAGGATTTTGATTGTCGAGTAGAAGCCTATGTAACTAGGAAGCAGCTTGATGAACACTTAAGGGATCAGGGGGTTTTTTTTCCAATTGATCCTGGGGCAGAAGCTACACTTGCAGGAATGGCAGCCACTTCAGCTTCAGGAACTATGGCAGTAAGATACGGAACTATGAAAACAATGGTTTTGGGGTTAACAGTTGTACTACCAAATGGTGATATTATTAAAACTGGAGGAAGAACTAAAAAAACATCTGCGGGGTATAATCTAACTGGTCTATTTGTTGGTTCTGAAGGCACACTAGGAATTATTACGGAGGTACACCTTCGTTTAGTGCCTATACCAGAAAATATCATGAGCGCTGTTTGCCATTTTCCAAGTTTGGAATCCTCTGTTGCAACTGTTCAGGAAATTATTCAATATGGAATACCAATTGCGCGTATTGAACTGCTTAACGCTTATCAAATGGAAATTAGTATTAAATATTCAAAATTAGATCATTTGGAACCTAAGCCTACGCTTTTTTATGAATTCCATGGAAGTGAAACAGCTAACAAAGAATCGGTAAGTCTTGTTGAGGAAATTTCAAATAACAATGGTGGTAGTCAATTCAAATGGGCAGAGAATACTGAGGATAGAAAAAAATTATGGAAAGCAAGACATGAGGTTTATTACTCAGTGAAAGCTTTACGTCCTAATACTAGAGTTTATACAACTGATGCATGTGTCCCTATTTCTCGACTAGCTGAATGCATTAAATTTACAGAAGAAAAAATAAAAGAATACGGATTAGAAGCCCCTATTGTTGGCCATGTCGGTGACGGAAACTTTCACTGTACTGTTCTTTATGACCCTAAAAATGAAGAAGAACATAAAATAATTAGAGAATTCAGTAATGAGCTTATAAATAAAACTCTTGAACTTGATGGAACAGTTACTGGAGAACATGGAATTGGCATTAACAAAAAAGAATATTTAATAAAACAACACAAGGACAATATTCCTCTTATGCAAATGATAAAAAAAAATATTGATCCAAAAAATATCATGAATCCAGGAAAGGTTTTTGATATAAACTAATATGCAAACTATTTGTTATTTTCCTAATATTTTTTTAATTATATTTTAAAAAAAAATTAGATAAACTTTCTGAAACAAGATTTGGAGCTTCAATCAATACTGAGTGCTTCAAATCAGGTAGAATAATTAACTTTGAATTCTTAAGTTTATTTGCCATCAATTGATTAAGGCGCGGATTGCATGCGCCATCATTCTCTCCTGTCAAAACTAAAGCAGGTAATGAAATTCTATGCAACCAAGACTGCATTTCCGTATTGGCATATATACGAAATACATTCAAAAAAATATCAGGATCAGTATCTGCTACTTGCTGAATGCGTTTCTCAATTATTTCAGGAAATTTTTTTATAAAATCATCGGTAAACCACCTTTTAACTAAAGTAGGAAGTGTTTGTGGAATACCCTCCTCTTCCATTAATTTGATTACAGTTAAAATTTTATTTTTATCTTCCTGACTTCGGCCTGCCGCAGTTGATAATAATCCTATTGCCTTAACATGATCTTGATATTTCAAAGCATAAGCCGGCGCGATCATTCCTCCTAATGAATGGCCAGCAAAAAATGCTGTTTTAAAACCGGTAGTATGGCGAAGTAACTCCAAATCCTCAACTAAATCTTCCAGATCAAACACATATTGAGATTTCGGTGAAGAACCGTGACCCCTTAAATCATATGTTATAATTGTGAATTTTTTTACCAAATTAGGCAAAATAAAACGCCAAGCATCCCGTGCTGCTCCTATGCCATGAATTAAAAATAATGGGGGGCCTTCTCCATCAATTGAATAACTACAATTGATTGGTTTTATCATATTTTTTATAAATGCTTTAAGCGACTTGTGACTTTTGTACTTTAAAATGAGGTATTATATGCTCATTTATTCTATACATAGATTCAATCATATCTTCCTGACTTTGCCCAAAACCCGCACTGATGATCATTTCATCAATGCCTGACCCTGCATATACAGATAATTTATCAATCATTTCATTAACGGGACATATAATTAAATTTTCAGTCATTTCCTCTAAAGTTTGAGCTCTGGGTAAAGGTTCAATTAATCCCTTGTTCACTTTTCCTGGGCCAGTATACATATTATCAAATCGTTTATAATATTCATATGCCAATAAATTTTTCTCTTTTGCATCATTCTCGTCTTTAGCTGCATAAGCCATCCGTTGCATTGAAAGACGTAATAGCTTACCATTTTCACCGGCATCTTGCTGCCCTTCTTTGAACGCATTTACTCTTTCTAATAATAATTTTTTTGTTCCTGACAAGACAGTTGATTGAACATGATAACCATTTGAAGCTGCATTGCGAATACTTGAGGGGTCCATGGCTGCTATCATAATTGGGACCGGGTCACTTATAGGTCTCGGCATAATAGTAATTGCATTAAAGTTATAATACTTTCCTTTAAAAGAATAATTTTCTTTTGATAATAAAGAATTCAAAACTTCCAATGATTCAATAAACTTTTCTTTGGACGATTCAATTGGTGTTCCAAGTCTGTCTAATTCCCATGCAAATGCACCTCTTCCGACCCCTAAAACCAATCTTCCTTCTGTAAGAATATCAGCAGTTGCGACTTCACCGGCAAAAGTTCGCATATCATGGATGGGTAACACAGCGACACTTGTTGATAGGCGAATTTTATTAGTAAGACTAGAAATTTTAACAGCCATTTGTAAAGGTGACGGCATCATCAAAATATTAACTAGATGATGTTCTGGAATAGAAACAGCTACATAACCTAATTTTTCAGCTAGGACAGATTGATCCAACATGTGTTTAAAGTGTTGTTTTGATCCAATATTAGGATCAGGCATATAACTTGTTAGGAAATGATTAAAATCCATATAAAAAATTTATCACAAATATAAAGAACTTACTATCGCAAAAACTTTTCATGTTCTATTTTCGTGCATTTATTTTCTACAAAATTTATTCCTTCAGACTCGACAATTAATTTTGATTCAGGGCTAATAATATCAAGTTGTAGCCATAAAGTTTTAGCTTTTTTTTTAATTGCTTGTTTTGCTATTGTAATGACTTCATCAGAAGGCCGGAAAACGTTAACTATATCAATATCATTTTGTATGTCCCCAATTTTATCGTAGACAGTTTCGCCTAAAATTTTTCTGTCTGAAAGATTGGGGTTAATGGGAAAGATCTTGTAACCTTTATGTTGTAAATATTTCATAACTTTATATGAATCTTTTTTTTCATTTTTGCTGGCTCCAACAATTGCAATTGTCTTTGATGTTTCTAAAATTGTTTGGATTTCATCTTTCATGTAATTATATTTTACTTATTTTTCCAAACAGGTGATCTTTTTTCAAGGAATGAGTTAATTCCTTCATTTGCGTCCGCCGTCATCATATTTTTTGTCATAATTTTGCTTGTATATTTGTATGCCTTATCAAGAGGCATTTCTAACTGCTTATAAAAGGCTCCTTTCCCAATATTTAATGTGACACTTGATTTGGAAGATATAATTTTTGCAATTTTCATTATTTCAGTATCTAATTTTGATTTTGTAAAACAATCATTTATCAATCCTATTTCTTTGGCATAACTGGCTTTGATTGGCTCACCTGTTAACAACATTTGCATAGCTTTTTTCTTGTTTACTTTCCTGCTTAAAGCAACCATTGGCGTGCTACAAAAAAGACCTATGTTAACTCCAGGAGTAGAAAAGATTGCTTCCTTAGAACTAAAAGCAAGATCACAACTAGCTACTAACTGACAACCGGCTGCAAAAGCAGCTCCATGAACTTTAGCTATCACAGGTTTGTTATGGTTGATGATATTCATCATTAATTTGGAGCATTGATTAAACAATTTTTGATATGAGGTTTTATTTTTTAATGACTGGATTTCATTTAAATTGTGACCAGCACTGAAACCTTTACCTGCCCCTTCGATGATAATGACCTTAGTTTTTTTATCTTTTTCAAGTGTTTTAAATACTGCAATTAATGAATTGATTGTTGCGAGTGACAGTGAATTATATGTTTTGGGATCATTTAATATAATTCTTGAAATGCCGTTATTATTTTTAGATAAAATTATATTTTTAAAAGTTTTCATATATTGGGATTGTTGCTATAGTTTAAATGAAAATCAATATAGCATAAAATCACAAGATAAATGAGTTACAAAGCACATAATAAAAGATACGAAAAAATGGACTACAGAAGGTGTGGGGATAGCGGCCTAAAGCTGCCTTCAATAACCCTTGGTTTATGGCATAATTTTGGAGGGAAAAAGATGTCAACTGAGTCAAAAAAAATGATTTTCAGGGCTTTTGACAGAGGGGTAACTCATTTTGATTTGGCAAATAATTATGGTCCTCCTTATGGTTCAGCAGAAAGTAATTTTGGTAAATTAATCAGCTCAGATCTAAGATCGTACAGAGACGAATTACTTATTTCTACAAAAGCTGGTTACGATATGTGGCCAGGGCCTTATGGTGAATGGGGATCAAAAAAATATATCACTGCGAGTCTTGACCAAAGCTTAGAGAGATTGCAGCTGGAATATATTGATATATTTTATTCTCATCGATTTGATCCGTTAACACCTTTAGAGGAAACTGCGGATGCTCTTGCCCAAGCCGTCCATCATGGGAAAGCTTTATATGCTGGTATCTCTTCCTATTCTGCAAAAAAAACCATTATTATGAATAAACTTTTAAGAGATCGGGGTATTAGATGCTTGATACATCAGCCCTCTTATTCAATGCTTAATAGGTGGGTGGAAAAAGATTTGCTTCTCACACTAAAAAAGCTAGGAATTGGATGTATTGCCTTTTCCCCATTGGCACAAGGAATGTTATCTGAAAAATACTTGAAAAATATACCTCATAATTCAAGGGCTTATAAAAATTCTTCTCTAGACAGAAGAATGCTAACAAAGTCTTATATTAATAAAATTACCAACTTATCCAAAATTGCAAAAAAAAGAGGTCAGAGTGTTTCACAAATGGCTTTGGCCTGGGTTCTCAGACACAATAATATGACTTCTGCACTGATTGGTGCAAGAACAGTAAAACAACTTGATGAATGTTTGGATAGTTTAAACAATCTTAAATTTACAAAATCAGAATTAAAACAAATTGATAAATACGCCAAAGAAGAAAAAATTAATTTGTGGGCTTCCTCAAGTAAGCATTAGCTAGGCTGCAGCAAATATATCAACATCAATGGGTTCCTCTTCTCTGCCTAGTATAATGTCTGATGCTTTTTCGGCAATCATTAATGTTGCAGCATTAATATTACCGCTAACTATATCAGGCATAATGGATGAATCAATTACACGTAAATTGGAAATTCCACGCACTTTCGTCTCATCATCAACCACTGAAAATTTATCATCACCCATCTTATTCGTGCAGGAAGGGTGATATGCTGTATCAGAAGTATCTCTTATAATTTCATCCAAAACATCGTTATCTTGAACATTTTTTCCAGGTCTCAATTCTTTTCCTGCATAATGTTGGAAACTTTTTTGACTAAAAATATTCCTTGCAATTTTGACGCAATCTCTCATTTGTAACCTATCTTCTTCTGTTTCAAGATAATTAAATTGGATGGCAGGATCTTCCTCTGGGTTACTGGAACGCAATTTTACCCACCCTCTGCTTGTGGGTCTATTGGGGCTAGCATGAAATTGAAAAGCATGCCTGTCAGGATTTGTTAAACCATGATTGATCACTAAAGCTGGAAAAAAATGGAGTTGGATATTGGGATGATCGAACCTAGCATCACTTTTAACAAAACCCCCAAGTTCTAGATGTGAGTGAGCTAGCAATCCTTTTTTTGACAAAAACCACTGAATTCCACTGAAAACTTTTAAAAAAGGATTATTAAATAAGCTATATAACGTATCGGAAGTTTTTGATTCATGCTGAACATAAATTTCAAGATGGTCTTGTAAGTTTTTTCCCACTCCTGGCAAATGATGTGTAACTTCAATTCCCAATTGTCTTAATTCATGCTCATCCCCTATTCCAGACAATTGAAGAAGTTTAGGGGAGTTGATAGAGCCACTAGATACAATAACTTCTTTGTTAGCATATATATTTTCAAGTTTTCCTTTAATCATTATCTGAATGCCAATAGCTTTTAGATTTTCAAACAATATTTTTTGAACATTGGTTTTAATAAAAATATCTACATTTTTTCTTTGTTTTGTGTCTTGTAGATAAGCTTTTGCTGCGCCAATCCGTATTCCATCTTTAATTGTTAAATCGTATGTTCCAAATCCATCTTGCATATAACCATTAAAATCTTCAGAGATAGGATAACCAGCTTCTACAGCGGCATTTAAAGCAGCCTGGAACAAAGGGAACTTTTCATTGACCTTTGATTTAGATACCTGAAGTGGTCCGTTTTTACCTCGGTATTGACTTTCTCCCTCTAACGACGTTTCTAGTTTTTTGAAATAAGGCAGCACATGCCTGTAACTCCATTTTGACAAACCATTTTTGGACCAACGATTAAAATCCTCAGCATGACCTCTTACAAACACCATACCATTGTGAGAAGAGCAACCACCTATCATCTTCCCGCGTGGACAAAATATTTTTCTGTTATTTAAGTGTGGTTCTGGTTCAGAATAATATTTCCAATTCATATTGGGATCATGCATTGTATACAATAATGCGCTAGGCATATCGACTTTCCATGAGTTACTATCTGGACCTGATTCAAAAACAGCTACAGAGTTATTAGATTGTGCAGACAATCTATTTGCTAAAACGCAACCTGCCGAACCAGCTCCAATAATTAAATAATCATAGCGTTGCACTGTTAATTCATGCGTTCAGTATTGCCATCAATCGTCATTACCTGTCCTGATATTTTGTGAGCCTCTTGGGAAAGTAAAAATACAGCCATGTTTGCTATGTCCTCTTTATTAACAAATGTTTTTAAGGAAATCATGGATTCATAATCTTTTTGTAAACTATCTTCCGTTACTCCAAGTGACTTAGCTTTTGCTTCAATAACTCTTTTCATTCTGTCCCCGGAAACAGATCCTGGACATATAGCATTCACGCGAACATTAAATTCCCCTAGCTCCATTGCCAGAGATTTAGTCATTCCAATAATCGCCCATTTGCTTGCTGCATAAGGAATGCGAAGGGGGAAACCGAACAATCCAGCAGTGGAGGATAAATTAATTATAGATCCGCCATTATTTTTTTTAAGCAACGGTATTGCAAATTTTGTATAATAAAAATGACTATTAATATTAATATCTATTGTTTCTTTCCAATTATTAATATCTAAATCTTCTAGTTTTCCTGTTGGACCTGAGATTCCAACATTGTTTATAAGCGCGTCAATTTTATCAATTTTATCTTTTATTTTATTAAAATAATTTTCAACTTCCTGAAAATCATGAGTATTGACTCTATCTAAAAATAATTGTTTTTCATAAAGATCATGTTTGGAAATATTATCTAGAGCTTCTTTATTTTTATCAGATACATAAACTAAAGCCCCATTTGACATGCATTCTTGCGCAATTGACCAACCAATTCCGTCAGCAGCTGCAGAAATTATAATTTTTTTATTAAAAAGACTTTTTTGATTCATTGTGGCTAGTTTTACTTAGCGAAATAGCCAATTCTTTTTCAGTAATATAGCCCATGGTATCGCCTTTTTTATCAACTACTACAATTGTAGATCTTTCCTGAAGTACCCTTGGTAAAAATTCTTCAATATAAGTATCTCCATCAACTTTATACGTGTCAGCCAACTTAACCTCACTCCCATTAAATCTATCAGGTTTGACCATCACAGTTCTAGCTCGAAGTACTTTTGCTCTATTCACATCTTTGACAAATGCTTTAACATAATCATCTGCTGGATTCATGATTATATCTTCAGGAGTACCTACCTGCACAAGACGCCCATGATTTAAAATGCCAATATGGTCGCCTAGTTTAAGAGATTCATCAAGATCATGTGTAATAAAAAATATTGTTTTTTTTAATTCAGATTGAAGTTCAAGTAATTGCTTTTGCATATCACTTCTTATTAAAGGATCTAATGCACTAAACGCTTCATCCATTAATAAAATTCCAGGATTTGTAGCCAATGCACGCGCAAGCCCTACTCTTTGTTGCATGCCACCAGATAGCTGACTAGGATATTGATTTTCAAAACCTTGTAACCCTACAGATTCAATTTGTACCATAGCTATTTTATTTCTTTCATTAAGTTCCATGCCTTGAATTTCAAGACCATAAGCAATATTTTGCATAACTGTTTTATGTGGAAATAAACCAAAGCGCTGAAAAACCATACTCATTTCATGTTTTCGAAACTCAATTAACTCTTTTTCTTTAAGTTGCATAACGTTTGTATCATTAACAATTATTTCACCTTCAGTAGGATCAATTAATCTATTTAAGTGACGAATTAAGGTAGATTTTCCTGATCCTGATAGCCCCATACATACAAAGGTTTCACCTTCTTCTACAGAAATTGAAACATTATCTAGTCCAACTGTGTGTCCAGTTTCTTCCAATACTATATCTTTTGTCGCCCCTTTTTTCACCATAGGAAGAACAGTCATTGGTTCCGTTCCAAAAATTTTATATACGTTCTTTACTTCAATCTTTGCCATTATATTCTATATAACTTTCTTCTTTTTTTTTGGTTGAGTTCTTTCCTGAATTTTTTCACCATAAGCTTGAGTTATTCTATCAAAGACAATAGCCAATAAAACAATTGCTAGACCCGCTTCTAAAGCAGATCCAACATTTAATTGTTGAAGACCTAAAAGCACTTCATCTCCTAGTCCTCGAGTACCTATCATCGAAGCTATAACAACCATCGCTAAAGCCATCATAGTACATTGGTTTATGCCCTGCATAATATTTGGAAGCGCTAACGGTAATTGAACACCCCATAATTTTTGTTTTTTACTTGCGCCGAAAGATTCGGCAGCTTCAATCACTTCTTTGTCCACTAACCTAATTCCCAAATCTGTTAAACGTATTAAAGGAGGACAAGCATATATAAAAATTCCAATAATGGCTGGAATTGCTCCAAGTCCAAATAAAATTATACCAGGTATTAAATAACAAAAACTTGGTATGACTTGCATTAAATCAAGCACAGGTAGTATTACATTTCTAACTTTTGGATTTCTTGCCATCGCTATACCTACAGGAAGACCAACCATTAAACAAAGAAGTAATCCAATAAAAACAATTGTAGTTGTTTCAATGGCTTTGTCCCAAAAACGTGGATTTAAGAAACCAATTGAAAAAGTACAAAAACCAACAAAAATAGTTGTTCCTATTTTTTTTCCACTTGCGTAAAAAGTTAGTAAAACAACTCCCAGAACAACTAAAGGCCATGGTATATCAATTAAAAAATTTTTTGTGATTGAATAAGCCCGAAGTAATACATAACCAATGGCATCAAAGATAAGACCATATTTTACACTAAACGCTCTCCACCAATCATTTATCCAAACCATGAATGGAGCATCAAGCCATTTTGGAAAATTATTCAACCAACCAAAATCTGTAAATAATTCTGTAACGCTATCTGGTTTTCTTTTTGAAGACAAAT